>Ga0308159_1004216_pt1 | contig 13366 bp, 15 predicted proteins | sample PhyCR1_FD_201040 | JGI IMG/M metagenome (GOLD analysis project Ga0308159, IMG submission 201040) | Phyllosphere microbial communities from UC Gill Tract Community Farm, Albany, California, United States - DLSLC.R1 | ecosystem: Host-associated > Plants > Phyllosphere > Unclassified | place: USA...
TGAAAACGGATCGTGCGGGACATCGCAAACCTCGTCAAAGTAACCTCTAATGCCATGAACTCTATCTGGGCTTTCCGGGTAAGACCACCGGTCGCCGTTAATAGTCGACATGTCTGTCATTGATTCCGCATCTGAGGAATAACCCTCAAGTATCGTAGGAAAACTCAATTAGCCGGTGCAGAGTACCAGCCTTTCCCCGTAAGATTCATGCCGGTCATGCTTCTGATGGACCCTTAGGGTTCTCAATATGACTGCTCTCGTCAAGTTTGCTGACTCTTCCAGGACCCAAGATGAACCGTAACGACCTGCGTCGTGTCGACCTTAACCTCTTGATCGTATTCGAAACCTTGATGCATGAGCGCAGTGTGACCCGCGCGGCCGAGAAGTTGTTCCTTGGCCAACCGGCCATCAGCGCGGCGTTGTCACGCCTGCGTGGGCTGTTCGATGACCCGCTGTTTGTACGCACCGGGCGCAGCATGGAGCCATCGGCCCGGGCAGTGGAAATCTTCGCCCTGCTCTCCCCGGCCCTGGATTCGATTTCTACTGCCGTGAGCCGCGCCGCCGAGTTTGACCCGGCCACCAGCACCGCCGTATTCCGTATCGGCCTGTCCGACGATGTCGAATTCGCCCTGCTGCCGCAACTGCTCAAACGCCTGCGTGCCGAAGCGCCCGGCATCGTGCTGGTGGTGCGACGCGTCAATTACATCCTGATGCCGGGCCTGCTGGCCTCCGGCGAAATCTCCATCGGCGTCAGCTACACCGCCGACCTGCCGGCCAACGCCAAGCGCAAAGTCTTGCGCCGCAGCCTGCCCAAACTGCTGCGCGCCGACAGCGTACCCGGCTCCCTGAGCCTGGACGACTTCTGCGCCCGCCCCCACGCGCTGGTGTCGTTTGCCGGGGACCTGAGCGGGTTTATCGACGAAGAGCTGGAAAAACTCGACCGCAAACGCCACGTGGTCCTGGCCGTACCCCAATTCAACGGCCTGGGCACACTGCTGGCCGGCACCGACATCCTGGCCACAGTGCCAGATTACGCCGCCGAGGCACTGACCTCGGCCGGCGGCTTGCGTGCAGAAGACCCGCCACTGCCGGTGCGGTCGTTTGAACTGCATATGGCGTGGCGAGGGTCGCAGGATAATGATCCGGGGGAGCGGTGGTTGAGGTCGAGGATTCAGATGTTTTTTGGGGACCCCGATAGCCTGTAATGGAATTCCAATAAATTCCATAAAATCGTTTAATAACAGCATCTTAATGACTTAATTAGTCTATATCCGTCTGTCTAAATCCACTGGATTCCAGAGCCCGTGGGGGCATAATTGGGGGCAAATTTCGGTTCCTTAAAAAGGATGCCCCCACCGATGTCCCCAGACAATGCGGTTGTTTTCAAACGAAAACTGAGCGATGCGTTGATCCGCTCGCTGACCGAGCCCGGCAAACACGCTGACGGCGAAGTTCCTGGTCTCTACTTGGAGGTGAGGGCGTCTAGCAAGGTCGGCAAATCCCCTTCCAAGTTCTGGCGCTTGAAGTATCGGCTGCATGGCAAGGAAAACCGCTTCTCCATCGGCGCTTACCCTGACATTGGTCTCAAGGAGGCACGCGACATTGCCCGCAGCGCACGCCGCGACGTGGCAAATCACACCGCGCCGCTCAAGGCCAAGACCGCCAAAATGGAGGCGCAGCTCCTAAACGAGGAGCGCACATTTGAGTACGTAGCCAAACAATGGTTGGCATTCAAGTCAGCCGAACTGGTGACCAAATCCATCTCGGGGTTTAGCGGAGCGCTGAACAACCACATCTTGCCCGCGATTGGTAAAAAACCGGTCAGAGAGATCAAGCTGGAGCACATCACCACGATTATTACGGCGTTGCGCCGTCAGCGCACCATGGCCATGGCCCGGCGCGTGCGTACTATCATCCGTGCCGTTCTGGGCTTTGCCGAGGGGCGCGGATGGGTGGAACGTAATGTGGCGCTTAGCAACATTGAGGAGTTGAAGATCCGCCATGTCGTGACCAGCAACCCGGCAATCGAAAGGCCAGCCGACCTGGGCAGGTTACTTATACGCCTTGATGACTGCAACGACGGCAGCGTTGCCGCCGCAATGCGCCTGCTGGTCATGTTGCCGGTCCGACCAGGCGAACTGGTGCAGATGCGCTGGGAAGATGTCGACTTGGTCGGCGCCGATTGGCGTTATGTGGTGAGCAAGACCAAGCATCTGGACAAGAGCAAACACATCGTGCCGTTGCCTGAACAAGCCTTGGTTCTGTTACGCGAGCTACATAAAACTCGCGTGGTGGATGAAGAAGGCAAAGGCTGGGTGTTCGTCTCGCCGGTCTATCCGGGTCGCCCCATCAATCCGACCTCCATGCTCAAGTCCTTTCAGCGCATCTGGCCAGAGTACGACATCACTGCTCACGGCTTTCGCGCCACCTATCGGACCATCGCTCACGAGCACCTGGGTATTGACCCAATCGTGCTCGAACTCTCGCTATCTCACCGTATGCCAGGTGCGCTAGGGGCTGTGTATGCACGCGCTCAACTGCTAGTGCAACGCAGGGAGTACGACGGCAGAATAGGAAGGCCGCAGGCCATCGGACGGCAAGCGCCTGTACTTGTAACGGCAGCTGAGCCCTGGGCAAGGCAGGCGGGTGTTCACCCGGCCTTAATCGCCGCCGGATGCCACCCGCTCTACTATGACTAGCTTCCTCCTGCGCTGCGGCGTGAACCATAGCAGCTCAAATATTGGCGGAGTTCGGTTCTACCGCACGCGCATCGCGGAAGGCAAACAGAAACACCAGCACCACGCCCACGGAGAAAAAGGCAGGAAACAACCAGATGCTCTGCCATTGATGGCCCGCAGGGGTGGTGTAGTAATCGGAGACATGGCCAGCGACCCAGAAACCGATCAGCATGCCAAAGCCGTAGGTCGCCAGAGTGATCAGACCTTGGGCCGAGCTTCTGAAGCGCTCCGGGGTTTTCGCATCGGTATAGATCTGCCCGGACACAAAGAAAAAGTCGTAGCAGATGCCGTGCAGGGCAATACCAGTGAAGAGCATGAAGGCCAGGTCCGCGTTATTGCCGTAGGCGAACAACACGTAACGCAAGGCCCAGGCCAGCATGCCCATCAGCAACGCGATTTTGATGCCGAAGCGGTGAATGAAAAGCGGCAGCAAAAGCATGAACAGCACTTCGGAGACCTGCCCGATGGCCATCTTCGCCGTGGGGTTGGTCACGCCGATTTCCGCGAGGAACGGATTGGCATTCTGGTAATAGAACGCCAGCGGGATACAGATCAGAATCGATGCAATGAAGAATACCAGGTAGCTGCGATCTTTCAGCAGCCCCAAGGCATCCAGGCCAAGCATCTGCTTGAGGCCGCTGCGGCGCGTCTCGGACTTCAGCGGTGCGGTATTGGGCAGGGTAAAGCTGTACAGCCCCAGCACCAGCGACGCCAATGCGGCCATCAGGAAGGTGTTGCGCAAGCCACCGGACGCAATCGCTTCTTTCGAATCCCAGGCGAAGACAAAACTGATGACCACCCCGGCGACGATCCAGCCCACGGTACCCCACACCCGAATGCGCGAGAACTCCAGCGCCGGGTCGCGCATCTGTCGAAAGGCCACGGAGTTGACCAGTGCCAGGGTCGGCATGTAGATCATCATGTAGGCCAGCACGTAGGGATAGAACGCGGCAAAGTCCGGCGCGCGGTAGAGCTGATAGAGCAACACCGCGCCTATCAGGTGCAGCACCGCCAGGATGCGCTCGGCGTTAAAGAAACGATCTGCGATCAATCCAATCACGAACGGGGCGATGATCGCGCCCCAGGACTGGGTCGAGAACGCCATGCCAATCTGGCCGCCGCTGGCGCCCAATTGGCTGGACAGGAAAGTGCCCAGGGTGACGAACCAGCCACCCCAGATAAAGAACTGCAGAAACATCATGGCGCTCAAGCGCGCAGTCATCCACGTCATAACAGTCACCGTCTTATTGTTATTCAAAGAAACTGGTGAAACTCAGGCATTGGGGAAGCCCAATAAACGCCGGTTGGAAGCCGCATCACTGGCCACGCTGACAAAATCGTCAAAGGCCTTTTCGCTTCGGGTAATCATATGGTCGCGGATGAACCCCGCGCCTTCGGCGGCACCCTGGGCGGAGTCTTTCAGGCAGCACTCCCACTCCAACACGGCCCAGCCTGTGAAACCGTATTGGGTCAGCTTGCTGAAGATTGACTTGAAGTCGACCTGTCCATCGCCTAACGAACGGAACCGTCCAGGACGATCGACCCAGCCCTGATACCCGCCATAGACACCGGATCGCGCATCCGGTCGGAACTCCGCGTCCTTGACGTGGAACATGCGGATACGTGGGTAATAACGGTCGATAAAGCCCAGGTAGTCCATCTGCTGCAGCAGCAGGTGACTGGGGTCATAGAGGATGGCGGCACGGGGGTGATGATCGACCGCCTCGAGGAAACGCTCAAACGAGGCACCGTCGTGCAGGTCCTCACCGGGGTGAATTTCGTAGCACAGGTCGACACCGGCCTCGTCAAAGCAGTCGAGGATCGGCAGCCAGCGCTTGGCCAGTTCGGCAAAACCTTGCTCTACCAAACCGGCGGGGCGTTGTGGCCAGGGGTACATATAAGGCCACAGCAAGGCCCCGGAAAAAGTTGCGTGGGCTGTCAGGCCCAGACGCTGGCTGGCCCGCGCCGCCAGCTTCAATTGCTCAATGGCCCACTCGGTGCGCGCCTGAGGTTGGCCGCGCAGATGGGCCGGGGCAAAGTCATCAAACAGCGCATCGAACGCCGGGTGCACCGCCACCAACTGCCCTTGCAGGTGGGTGGACAGCTCGCTGATTTCAACTCCGGCGCTGGCGCACACGGCCTTCAATTCATCGCAATAACTCTGACTTTCGGCAGCGCGCTCAAGGTCGATATAGCGCGCGCCGGAGGTCGGCAGTTGGATCGCTTTGTAGCCCTGGGACGCTGCCCATTGTGCGATATTGGCCAGGGTGTCGAACGGTGCTTCATCAGAGATGAACTGTGCCAGGAATATCCCGGGGCCACGCAGGCCTTGAGTTGTCTGTTGGGTCATAGGCTGCACTCCAAAGGTGTCCACTTGTCGTTACTGTTGTGACTGGCGATGGCTGCCTCGATAAACGCCATGCCACGCAGGCCCACCTTGATCCCGGGCACACCCGGCGCGGTATGGCCTTCAACCTTGCCGCGAATGGCCAGGGCAAAGTCGCCATACAGATTGGCCATTGCTTCTAGGTAGCCTTCGGGATGGCCGGCGGGCAAGCGCATGCGCTGGGTCGCCGCCTCGCACAGCCACGGCTGCCCGATGCCGGAGCGCAGTACACGCATCGGTTGATCCAACGAACGGTGAATCAGGCTAGCGGGTTGTTCCTGGCGCCATTCAAGGCCGCCTTTGTCGCCATAGACACGAATGCTCAACGGGTTTTCTTCCCCGGCGCAGACCTGACTGGCGATCAGCGCGCCACTGGCGCCCTGCTCCATCTTTAGCAGCATGGCGGCGTCGTCATCCAGCTGACGGCCTTCGATGTGCACGCCCAGGGTGGCGCACAAGTGGGTGACGGCTTGATCGGCCACGAACTCCGCCAGGGAAAAGGCATGGGTGCCGATATCGCCGATACAACCGCCCGACCCGGACAATTCCGGCTGCCCCCGCCACTCGGCCTGCTTGTTGCCCTGCCCGGCCACATCCTGGCTGAGCCAGCCTTGGGGATACTCCACCAGCACCTTGCGCACTGCGCCGATTACGCCGCTGCGTACCATTTCCCGCGCTTGCCAGACCATGGGGTAACCGAGGTAGGTGTGGGCCAGGCCATAGAGCCCGGCGCTGCTGTGCAAGCGAGCTTTCAACGCGTGCAGCTCAGCCAGGTTCAATGCCGCAGGCTTCTCGCTGAACACATGAAAACCGGCGGCCAGCGCCTCACTCGCCACTGGTGCGTGAAGATGATTGGGGGTGACGATCACCAACAGCTCCATGCGCTGCTCAGCGGGCAGTGCCTGCTCGGCCTCCAGCATCAACTGCCATGTGCTGTAGCAACGCGATTGCGTCAGGCCAAGCTGGCTGCCGGTGCGCTGATTGTTCTGCGCGTCGCGACTGAACGCACCGCACAGCAGCTCAAAACGCCCATCAAGGCCCGCCGCCTGACGGTGAGCCTGGGCGATAAAAGAACCTTCCCCCCCACCGACAAAGCCCATTCTTATTTTGGGTATCACTGTGTTCATCACTGGCCTTCTATGTCTTGTCCGGTTGAGCAACGGCGTGAAGCCGAAATGTAACCGGTTACATTTAAACCAAAAGCTATGCTCTCTTGCGCAGGCTGTCAAATACTCGAGGGATCTTTTAAGGATTTCAGCGCAGACGCACCTGCTGTAAGCTCGCCCGACGCAACGTTTGAAGATGAGGTGTTTTTGTCCAATATTCGTGAGGTCGCCCGGCTCGCCGGCGTCTCGGTGGCGACCGTATCGCGCACCTTGAAAACCCCCGATTGCGTGCGCGAGGCTACTCGGGACAAGGTCAACGCGGCCGTTGAACAAACCGGTTATCGCCCCAATCTCATGGCCGTGCAATTCCGCTCACGGCGCACCGGGAATCTGGTGATTCTGGTGCCGAAAATCGCCAACACCTTTTTTGCCCGCGTGATCAGCGGTGCCCAGCTGGCTGCCCAGGCTGCCGGTTACCGGCTGTTGCTGTGCGACACCCAAGGGCGCGAGGACATCGAGCGCGAGTTTTCCGAGCTGGTCTATGCCCATCAGGCCGATGGCGTGATCCAACTGCGCGCCTACGACCCCTTCCCGGCTGACGGCCTTGAAACCCCGCCCATGGTCAATGCCTGCGAAGTGATCCAGGGTGGGCGCCACCCCACCATCAGTCTCGACAACCACGCAGCCGCCAAGGCAATGACTGAGCACCTGATCAATTTGGGGCATCGCCGCATCGGCCTGATCAAGGGCCCTAAAAACAGCCCTTTGACCCAGGATCGGGTAGCGGGATACCAAGCTGCCCTGGACCAGACGGGCATCCCCCGCGACCCAGCGATGATATGCCACGGCGACTTCAGCTTGCGCGCCGGCTACGACGGCGCCGCCATCCTGCTGACGATGCCCCAACGCCCAACAGCGTTATTTTGTGAGAGCGATGAGATGGCCATTGGCGCGCTCAAGCGCATCAAGGAAGCCGGCTTGCGTGTTCCCGAAGACATTTCGCTGGTGGGGTTCGACGATATCCCGTTGGCGCAGTACTGCGATCCACCACTGACGACGGTCGCCCAGCCCGCGGAAGGCTTCGGGCGCCGGGCTGTAGAGATGCTGATCGAAATGATCGAGGGAAAAACCACCCCGCATCTGCAGCCAGTGATACTGCCATTTGAACTGACGATACGGGAAAGCTCTGCCCCACCGTCGGCATAGGAAAAGAGGGGCCACGCCATTGAAGTTCAGTTGAGAACGGGCGCCAGCGAGCTGCTGCAGACACAAGTGAACAAGCGCACGTTCGGAAACTGCTCACTCAAAGCCTCAGCCTTGGGCTTGGGATACATGGGCCTGAGGCATGGCGACCGCCCGGCGACGAACACGCAAGCTGCCGTTGCGTTGATCCTGGACGGTTGACCGAGCGTCACCTTATTCGGTACCCCGAGGTTTACTCCCCTTGCCCTCGCAACAGCGAAATATCCCGCTTGGGAGCAACGCCAAACAGACGGCTGTATTCGCGACTGAACTGAGACGGGCTTTCGTATCCGACCTTGAACGCTGCACTGGATACGTCCTGATGCTCATTGAGCATTAACCGCTTTGCTTCATTCAGTCGCAGCCATTTCTGATACTGCAGTGGGCTCATTGCAGTGAGTTGGCGGAAGTGGTGGTGAAAGGTCGGCGTGCTCATCTGCACTCGAGCTGCAAGGTCATCGACGCGAAGTGCCAGGGTGTAATTCAACTTCAACCAATCGATGGCTTTGGCGATCCGATAGCCTTGGCCATCGACAGACGTTATTTGTCGAAGCCGGCTCGCCTGATCACTCTGTAAGAGCCGGTAGTGAATCTCGCGTTGGATCAAGGGGGCAAGAACAGGGATGGACTCCGGTTCTTCGAACAGTCCCAATAAACGCTCGAATGAGGCCAGCATCGCAGGAGTCAGCGCACCAATTCCCACGCCCTTCGCAATGGATCGATCACGGGTGGGTGGCAGGTCACTTTGCGCTATCAACTCGGCCAACATACGCAGATCAAGTTTCAGCGTAAGCCCCAGGCATGGCAGTTCCGGGCTTGCAGCCAGCACTTCTGAATTGGCAGGCAAATCCAATGAGGTGATCAGAAACCGCGAGGTGTCGTAGGGGTAGCCCTCGCCCCCAACCCACAGCTGTTTCTCACCTTGCACAACGAGGATAACGCTTGGCTCGACCATGCAAACGATGGGCGGCGCTGGATGTTCCCGCTTGAAGACACCCAGGCCCGTAATGGCCGTTGCGTAGTCACCTGGTTTCGAGATCAGCGTGCCGATAATCCCCGCAAGCTTTTCTTGTGGCGATATGAGTTGAGAATGCGTGTTGGAGTTTTTCGTAATATTCATCTTTTACCTCTTCACGGCACTCTAACTCGGCAGCTCCCGACAGTCCTGCAGAAAAACAGATACTCATACAATCAGGCAAGTAATCCAGCGTAATGCACTACAGAGAGCCTTTGCAGACCGGAAAAATGGTCATTCGACAAATCCATTGAGGTCTCTCCTATGCTTGTACAAGCCTATGGCGCTCACGCTGGCGACAAACCCCTTGAACCGATGCAGGTCAATCGCCGCGCGCCGGCCGCCCATGATGTGCAGATTGATATCGCTTTCTGTGGCATCTGCCATTCGGATTTGCATCAAGTGCGCGCCGAGTGGGCAGGCACGCAATTTCCGTGTGTACCTGGGCACGAAATTGTCGGTCGCGTTTCGGCGGTGGGCGCGCACGTAGTGGGTTTTAAAGTCGGCGACCTGGTCGGTGTCGGCTGCGTTGTTGACAGCTGCAAACACTGTGACGACTGTGACACCGGCCTGGAAAACTACTGCGATGAGATGGTCGGCACCTATAACTTCCCGACACCTGATGCACCTGGCTGGACGTTGGGCGGTTACTCGCAAAACATCGTAGTGCATGAGCGTTACGTCTTACGCATCCGCCACCCCGAGTCGCAGCTGGCTGCCGTCGCCCCGCTGCTGTGCGCCGGTATCACCACTTACTCGCCACTGCGTCACTGGAAAGCCGGCCCAGGCAAGAAAATCGGCGTGGTCGGCATCGGCGGGCTGGGTCACATGGGCATCAAGTTGGCCCACGCGATGGGTGCCCACGTTGTGGCATTCACCACCTCTGAATCCAAGCGAGAAGCGGCAAAGGCGTTAGGCGCCGATGAGGTCGTGGTATCGCGCAACCCCGAAGAAATGGCGCTAAATGCCAAGAGTTTCGACTTCATCCTCAACACCGTCGCAGCCCCGCACGATCTTGACGCGTTTCTGGTGCTGCTCAAGCGCGATGGGGCTCTGACGCTGGTTGGCGCGCCCGCCTCGCCGCACCCATCGCCGAACGTATTCAACCTGATCATGAAGCGCCGAACGATCGCCGGCTCGATGATCGGAGGCATCCCAGAAACACAGGAGATGCTGGATTTCTGTGCCGAGCACAGCATCGTCGCCGACATCGAACTGGTTCGCGCAGACCAGATAAATGAATCCTACGAGCGAATGCTCAAAGGTGAGGTCAAGTATCGCTTCGTGATCGACAATGCCACTTTGGTTGATTGACCTTTACGACCGGATGAACCTCATTCCATTCACCAAGTTGACCTCAATCTTCAAAAGCAACCTGAAGTAGCCTGAACGGTGCCCTGGCCGGGCATCCGTTATCACACGCTGCCTCGTTCCCGGGGCCGCGACGCTTCGCCATTACAGGATTCAATCAATGATCCAACACACGCTCTCAGCCCCGCGAAAACCTGAACAATCATGGGGCGCCGTGTTCGCCACGTCGCTTGCCGCCTTCGTTCTGGTGGCATCGGAGTTCATGCCCGTCAGCCTGCTGACGCCGATTGCGGCCGATCTACATATCACCGAAGGGCAAGCGGGCCAGGGCATTTCAGTCTCTGGGCTTTTTGCGCTGTTCGCCAGCCTCCTGACCGCTTCGGTGGCGGCGCGGGTCGACCGCAAGCCACTGCTGCTGTCCCTGACGGTGCTGATGATCGTTTCGGGAACCGTGGTCGCGTTCGCGCCGAACTACTGGGTGTTCATGGTCGGTCGCGCGCTGATCGGCGTGGCCATTGGTGGCTTCTGGTCATTATAGGCGGCAACCGCCATACGCCTGGTGCGGGAACCTTCCTGATTGAAGCACTCTTGAAAAATGGCCTGCATCGCACCCTCATTGTCATTCCGACATTGACGGTGGTGATCGCACTGGTACTCGTTTCGTTGGGCAGCTCTGTGTCCACCCCATCCGTCTTGTTGGGTCTATGGGGTCTGGTTGCGACCGCGGCACCGGTGGGGTGGTGGACATGGCTGGCCAGAACATTTCCAAAGGATGCTGAAGCCGGAGGTGGCTTGATGGTGGCGATCATCCAACTGGCCATTGCATGCGGCGCAACCGTTGGAGGGCTGGTATTTGACTCGAATGGCTATCGAGCGACTTCCGAGCTGAGCGCCAAGCTACTAGGCGTGGCGGCAGTTCTTGCCTTCCTGGCCGCACGCGCTGCCTCGCGAGAGCCAGTTGCATCGGAGAACATCGCTTGAAAAAAACGCAAGACGCGCCAAGGCGAGTCTTGTGGTCTCAGTGGGTCAATCGGTTGCAGACTGGACGGTAAAATCAGCGTGCGCTGTCGATGATTTGGCCACCGTCAGGCGTCAGGCTATACCCCGTCAAAAATTGCCCATCCTTGCTGGCGAGAAACAGCACCACCGGCGCAATGTCCTCTTCGGGCGATCCATAACGGCCAAGTACATTAGTGGGTGCAGGCACATCGGCCGCAGTACCCCAAGTTTCTGCGACCGGCATGACATTATTCACCGTTATGTTGTCAGCGCCCCATTCCCTCGCCGCTGAACGAGTCAAGGCACGCACCGCTTCCTTCGCCATGCTGTAGGGGGCATAGCCCTGCATTCCTAGGACGCCGGCCAATGACGCAAAGTTGATAACTCTTCCCTCACCACTAGCTTTGAGGTGGGGGTAGCACGCCTGCATGGTTCGTAGATAGGCGATCGGCCCCATTTCCAAATTGCGCTGCAATTGCTCGGCTGACAGATCGAGAACCGATGAGAAGACGGCGGAGGGGTCGAAGGCATTGTTCACCAGGATGTCGATCCGGCCATATTCAGCAACGACCTGTTCAACGGCGCCTTTGATTTGATCTGGATCGGCGATATCACAGACTACGCCGAGGGCGATGCCGCCCGCTGCCTGGATCTCAGCGACGACACCCGCGACATTTTTAGCCGTCCGTGAAACAACGGCTACTTTCGCGCCCTCTCCTGCAAACAGCTGGGCAGTAGCGCGGCCAATACCACGGCCGGCGCCAGTGACGATGGCTACTTTTCCATTGAGTCGGGACATGTTGATCTCCAGTTATGTGGGGGTTACCAGATGTGCCGTTGTTACTTGCCCGTAGGGTGACTGCACGTCACGAACAGCGTTTTGAGTTAAGAAAGAAGCGATCAGCAACACGAGGCAAATAACCGCCGGCAAGGCTCCACCAGGCTTGCGGACATTGATATGCGCAAACGCTGAGAGCAGCAGGTGATAAAGCATGCCGGCGTAGGCCAGGTCGCTAAGCGACACATTGATCCGCAGCAGAATGGTGACGACCGCCAGGATCTTCACTGCAATGAGCATCGGCATCAGATCGGCGGGGTAGCCGAGGTCGGCGAGTGCTTCACGAACCCATTCCCTTTTAACCAGGTACAGAGTCGCCGAGGCCAGATACAACAACGACAGCAGTGTCGTACTGATCCAATAAATGTAGATTTCAATCATGGGGTTTTCCTAAGCAAGTATTAATGCGTCGACTTAGGTCAAAGATGTCGCCTAATATGAAAAGCTACAAGTAGGATGAAAAAGTGGTGCTTAGTATGGAAAACCAGACTATTGATGACTATGAGATCAATATGCACGAGGAAATGCGCCGTGCATTTGCGCTGCTCTCAGGCAAGTGGAAGCTGGAAATCATGTGGTTGTTGAACCAGCGAATCTATCGCTTTGGAGAACTTCGCAAGGCGATCAGCGGCATCACCCAGCACATGTTGACGGCACAACTTCGTGAGCTCGAAAACGATGGTCTGGTGTCGCGAACAGTCTTCGCGGAGGTGCCCCCGCGCGTCGAATATGAGATGACGGCCAAGGCCCGTGCGCTCGGGCCGACAATGGAGGCACTCGCGTTATGGTGGAGCGAGTACGGGAAAAGCGTGCCGGTGAAGCCAAGCTCGCGCGGTCGAAAACCTAAAAGCGTTTAAGCAGATGAAGCACGATGTCAGCGCCCTACTCATCTCAATGTTCTCTCAGCCGGAACGCCCCCGATTCCCGAAGATCGGAGTCTCGACAGACCGGGGGCTGAGCGAGTTGACGCGGATGTTCCGGTCCTTGAGGGTCCGTCGTCCAGCTTCGGTCAAAAGAGCGTGTCGCCGCCTTGGTTGCGGCATAGACCGAATGCAGCGGGGAGCCTTAGTTGTACGTACTGAGGCGTTAAGGACCACCGACCCCGGCGGCTGCTTCATCAAAGGAAGATTTAGTGCGGCCGATGATGACGCCCCTTGCGCCTTCTTGGGCGAACAACTTCGCTGAGGTAAGGCCGATGCCACTACCACCGCCGGTGACTAAAGCTACTTTGCCAGTAAGTTTTCCCATTTGATGTACTCCTTGCGGACACGGTGCGATAAGCGCGTCGCACCGGCACCGTTACGATTGCCTTCTGGGTGACACCTAAGGCTGTTGCCGCTGACCGAAAACTGACCCAGTAAATGCTGTTCTGCCGACTGAAAACTGACCCAGGTGTTCAACTGCTTCTGCTCACTTTTCGAGCAGGAGAACACAGGGTGATCAGCATGGAAATGTTGGGAAAAGTCCGGCGGATGTACTTCCGCGACAAGCTCTCGCTGCACCAGATAGCCAAGCGTACCGGGCTGTCGAGAAACACCATCCGAAAATGGGTCAGAGCGCCCGAAGCCATTCAGCCGGCGTACCAGCGGTGCGCGACCTTCAACGAACTCAGCCCATTCCACGACACGCTGGAGCAGGCGCTGAAAGCCGATTCGTTCCGGGCAAAGCACAATCGCAGAAGCGCCAAAGCACTTTTCGAGCAGATCAAGGCCCAGGGTTATGACGGCGGCT
>Ga0308159_1004218_pt1 | contig 13358 bp, 12 predicted proteins | sample PhyCR1_FD_201040 | JGI IMG/M metagenome (GOLD analysis project Ga0308159, IMG submission 201040) | Phyllosphere microbial communities from UC Gill Tract Community Farm, Albany, California, United States - DLSLC.R1 | ecosystem: Host-associated > Plants > Phyllosphere > Unclassified | place: USA...
GGCCCGCGCGTGCAGCGTGCCGATGATGTGGCATTCGGCGTCGCTGCCGTCGCAGCTGTTGCGCAGCGCCAGCAGGTCCTTCTCGAGCGTGCGCAGCTCGCGCAGGCGCTCGCGCACGTGGCCCAGGTGCGCATCCAGCGCGACGCAGGCGGCGTCGCAGTCGGCCTTGCGGCGCAGGTCGAGCGCCAGCAGGGTGCGCACCTCATCCAGCGACATGTCCATGGCCCGGCACAGGCGGATGAAACGCAGCGCGTGCACGTCGGCGTCGCTGTAGAAGCGGTAGCTGTTGTCGCCGCGGCCCTGGGGCGCGATCAGGCCCTGCTTCTCGTAGTAGCGGATGTTGGCGGCGCTCACGCCGCTGGCGGCGGCGGCTTCGCCGATGCGATAACCCTGCGGGCCGGGCGGGTGGATGGCGGGCATGGCTTGACCTTGAAGTGACTTCAACCTTTCCAATGCTGGCACAGCTTCGAAAACCACACCGAGTTCCATGTCCGCCTCCCCCCGCCAGCCCGCCGCCCTGCTGCCCCTCGCCGACCCGGACCGCGCCACGGCCTCCGCCTGCGGCGACGGCTGCTGCGGCGGCCCGATGACGCTGCGCCCCACCCCAGCCAAGCCGCGGGCGCCCACGCACGACCATGACGGCGAGCACGACCACGACCATGGCCCCGAAGGCCATGCGGCCGGCGATGGCCACGACCATGGCCCCCTCCCGAGCTGGCCGCGCCTGGCGGCCGCCCTGGCCGTGGCGCTGGCCGCCGAACTGAGCCACCTGCTGCTGCCCGAAACGGCCATGTGGCGCGGCGTCGGCATGGCGCTGGCCGCCGTGGCCATCGCGCTGGCCGGCCTCGGCATCTACCAAAGCGGCTTGAAGTCGCTGTTCAAGGGGCGCCTGGGCATCGACACCCTGATGGCGGTCGCCGTGACCGGCGCCTTCGTGATCGGCCAGTGGCCCGAGGCAGCCATGGTGATGGCGCTGTACGCACTGGCGGAGCTGATCGAGCACAAGGCCGCCGACCGCGCGCGCAACGCCATCTCGGGCCTGATGGCGCTGGCGCCCGACGAGGCCGAAATGCGCGGTGCCGACGGCCAGTGGCGCCGCGTGCCGGCAGCCGGCGTCGCGGTCGGCGAGGTGCTGCGCGTGCGCCCCGGCGAACGCGTGCCGCTGGACGGCACCGTCACCGCCGGCAGCAGCAGCATCGACCAGGCCAGCGTCACCGGCGAGAGCATCCCGGTCGACAAGACCGTGGGCGATGCCGTGTTCGCGGCCACCGTCAACCAGGGCGGCGAGCTGGAGATCCGCGTCAGCGCTGCCGCGGGCCACACCACGCTCGACCGCATCATCGAATCGGTGGAGCGCGCCCAGGCCTCCCGGGCGCCGACCCAGCGCTTCGTCGAGCGCTTCGCGGCCGTCTACACGCCCACGGTGTTCGTGCTGGCGGTGCTGGTCGCCGTCGTGCCGCCGCTTTTTCTGGACGCGGCCTGGCTGGCGTCGGTCTACAAGGCGCTGGTGCTGCTGGTCATCGCCTGCCCGTGCGCGCTGGTGATCTCGACGCCGGTCACGGTCGTCAGCGGCCTGACGGCGGCGGCGCGGCGCGGCATCCTCGTCAAGGGCGGCGTGCACCTGGAAACCGCCCGCACGCTGCGTGCCGTGGCGCTCGACAAGACCGGCACCATCACCGCCGGCAAGCCGATGCTGGTCGACTGGCAACCCTGGGGCGCGGCCGAGCGCGCGCGCACGGCGGCCGATGCCGCCCGTCTGGCGGGCCGCTCCGACCACCCGGTGTCGGCAGCGATCGCGGGCGGCCTGCAGGAGGCATCGTCGCGCAACGACGCCGCCGTCGAGGGTTTCCGCGCCCTGGTCGGCCGCGGCGTCGAGGGCCGCGTCGAGGGCCGCGCGCTGGTGCTGGGCAACCACCGGCTGATCGAGGAGCGCGGGCTGTGCACGCCCGAACTCGAGGCGGCGCTGGCCGCCCACGAACAGCAGGGCCGCACCGTCACGCTGCTGGCCGACGAGCACACGGTGCTGGGCCTGTTCGCGGTGGCCGACACCGTCAAGCCCGGTTCGCGGCAGGCGGTCGCGGCGCTGAAGGCGCTGGGCGTGACGCCGGTCATGCTCACCGGCGACAACCCCAGCACCGCCCAGGCGGTCGCGCGCGAGGCCGGCATCGACGACGCCCGCGGCGGCCTGCTGCCCGAGGACAAGCTGCAGGCCGTGCAGGCGCTGCGCCAGCGCTACGGCGCGACCGGCATGACCGGCGACGGCATCAACGACGCGCCCGCCCTGGCCCAGGCCGACCTCGGCTTCGCCATGGGCGCGGCCGGCACCGACATCGCCATGGAAGCCGCCGACGTGGTCATCATGAACGACGACCTGGGCCGCATCGCCGAAACGATCCGCCTGTCGCGCCGCACGCATGCCGTGCTGTGGCAGAACATCGCGCTGGCGCTGGGCATCAAGGCCGTGTTCTTCGGCCTGGCGGTCTTCGGCCAGGCCACGATGTGGATGGCCGTGTTCGCCGACATGGGGGCGAGCCTGCTCGTCGTGGCCAACGGGCTGCGGCTGCTGAAGGCGCTGGACGCGGCACCCGCCGCGGCCGACGCGGCGGCGCTCAGGCCCGCGTGACGACGACCTCCGCGTACTGGCTGGGCACCACGAGCGAGGCCTCGCCCGCCCGGTTGCTGCGCACCAGGAGCGCGAGCAGGTCGGCCTCCAGCGCCGCAGCCGCCTCGGCCGGCAGCGCGCCGAACGCCTTGTGGACCGGCCCGTACCAGCGGCGGAACACGTCGACGAAGTGCGCCGGCGAGCGGTAGCGGAACATGAAGTCGCGCAGCGTGATGTCGATGCGAGCGGCACCCGCGCCGAACAGGGCCTGCAGGTGCGCGGGCTGGCCCCAGAGCGGCGGCGGCTGCAGCCCGGCCGGGGGCGGAAGGTGCCGGCCCAGGGTCTTGAACAGCTGGCCGATGAAGCCCTCGGGCGTCCAGTTGGCCAGGCCGATGCGCCCGCCCGGCCGGCACACGCGCAGCATTTCGGCCGCCGCCTGCGCATGGTGGGGCGCAAACATCACGCCGAAGGTGGACAGCACCACGTCGAAGCTGGCATCGGCGAAGGGCAGCGCCTCGGCGTCGGCGGTCTGGAACTGCACCTCCAGCCTTTCCGCACGGGCGCGCTCGGCGCCGCGCTCCAGCAGTGCGCCGACATAGTCGGTCGAGGTGACCCGGCCGCCGCGGCGGGCCGCGGCCAGGGTGGCGTTGCCATTGCCGGCGGCCACGTCGAGCACCTGCTCGTCGCAGCGCAGGTCGCAGGCCTCGGCCAATTGCTCGCCGACGATCTGCAGCGTGGTGCCGATGACGGCGTAGTCGCCGCTGGCCCAGGCGGCCTGCTGGCGGACCTTGATGGCGTCGAAATCGATGAGGGGTGCATTCATGGCGCGGACTCCACGGTGGATGGGGAAGGCCTGCACTGTCCGCCGCGCTCGCTCGCGCCGTCCTGCCCGATCGTCGGCGCGGCCTGACCGAGCGTCCGGGCCGCGGCATAGGCCACTCGTCCACTGGCGGGCTGCGTCCCGGCGCCCGAAAATGCCGCACCGCTGGAACCGAGGACGCCTGCCATGCCGTCGATGCCCTCCGTCGCCGAGGCGCTCGCGCGCGTCGAGGCCGTGCTGCGCCGCCGGCCCGAAGCCGGCATCGACGCCGACCTGCCCGCCACCGCCCGCTGGGACGGCGGCCTGCATACCCGCATCGCCCACCCCCATGGCCACCTGCTCGAGACCGACATGCCCACCGAACTGGGCGGCGGCGCGACCCAGCCCACGCCCGGCTGGCTGCTGCGCGCGAGCGTCGCGGCCTGTACTGCCACGCGCATCGCCATGGAGGCCGCACGTGCCGGCATCACGCTCGACACGCTGGAGGTGAGCACCGCGAGCCGCTCCGACGCGCGCGGCCTGCTCGATCTGCCCGGCGACGATGGCGGGCCCGTGAGCCCGGCGCCCTTCGACCTGCACATGGCGGTGCGCATCGCCGCCCGTGGCGTGCCGGCCCGGCGCCTCGAACGGCTTGCCGCAGCCGGCTGCGAGGGATCCCCCATGGCCCGCGCACTGCGCGACGCCCTGCCGCTGGCGGTGCACGTCGAGGTGCTGGAGCAGCCCTGATGGACGCGCTGTCGCAGACGCTGCGTGTGGTGCGGCTGGTCGGCTCGATCTTCATCCAGGGCCGCTTCACCGCGCCGTGGTGCTACCAGTCGCCCACGGCGGACAGCGTGGCGCCGGTGCTGGAGCCCGGGGCCGAACGCCTGGTGATCTTCCACCTCATCACCGAGGGCGAATGCTTCGTCGAGCTGCCCGCGCAGGCGCCGGTGCGGCTGGTGGCCGGCGACGCCGTGCTCTTTCCGCAGGGCCATGCCCACCGCATGGGCTCCGAGCCCGGGCTGCCGCCCGCGCGCGGCGCGCGGCTGAGCGAGGTGCTGGCGCGCCGCCCGCGCCTGCTGTCCTACGGCGGCGGCGGGCCGGCCACGCGCCTGGTCTGCGGCTACCTCGCCTGCGACGCGCGGCTGGGCCGGATGCTGCTGGCCGGTCTGCCGCCCCTGGTGCGCGTGAACGTGCGCGGTTCCGACGCCGGGGCCTGGCTCGAGGCTTCGGTGCGCTACGCGCTGGCGGAGGCGCGCTCGCCGCGGCCGGGCGGCGCGGGCGTGCTGGCCAAGCTGTCGGAGGTGGTGTTCATCGAGGTGCTGCGCCTGCACATGAACGAGCAAGCCGAGGGACGCACCGGCTGGCCGGCGTCGGCGACCGCATCGTCGGCGGCGCGCTCAATGCCATGCACCGCGAGCCGGCGCGCAACTGGTCGCTCGAGGAACTGGCACGCGAGGCCAACACCTCGCGCTCGGTGCTGGCCGAACGCTTCCAGCAGTTGGTCGGCCAGTCGCCCATGCAGTACCTGACGCAGTGGCGCATGCTGCTGGCGTCGAACCTGCTCGCGCGCAGCAACGCGCCACTGCTGCGCATCGCGCAGGACGTCGGCTACCAGACCGACACCGCCTTCAGCCGCGCGTTCCGGCGCGAGTTTGGGGCGCCGCCGGCAACCTGGCGGCGGCTACGCGGCGAACGGGCGTGATGCCCGGCCGCATCCCGGGGGCTGCCGCGCGGGCCTATCATCCGGCCATGCGCCGCCTGTTGCTCGCCCTCATGATCCTCCTGCTGCCCCTGCGCGGCTGGCTGGGCGATGCGATGGCGATGGACCTGGCGGCGCCGGCGGTTCAGGCCGTGGCCGTCCACGTCGCCAGCGCCGAGCCGGCGCACCACGGCGGCGCCGAACACCACGCCGACGCCGCAACCCCGCCCTGCCACGAGGACGCGCAGGCGTCCGCAGCGGCGCACGACGGTGGCGAGCATCCCGCGGGCCATGGCCACGGGCATTGCACCGCCTGCCAGATCTGCCATTCGGTCGCCGCCACCCACGGTGCCACCGCGCCGGCGGTGTCGGCGCCGCGCCATGCCGCGCCGGCCACGGCGCCGGCGCGCTTCGCCAGCGCCGAGCCGCGCCTGGTCGCGAAGCCGCCCATTTCCTGATCTCCTCACCCGAAGTCCGTCCGCCGCGCGCACAAGCTGCGTTGCGGTGCCGATGTCTCGATGTTGGAGAGTTCCCGTGTCTCGTCTTGCGTTGCGCGCTTCGCCGCGCCTTGATCGCGATCCAGTTCATGGCTGGCCGCGCCCCTCCCGCGGGCGCTGGCGCCCCTTCCTTTTCACACGGCCTGCGCTGATCGCCGGCGCGGCGCTGGCCCTGGCGGGCTGCGCCAGCGTCTCGCCGCAGGCCGACCGCGACGCGGTGCAGTCGCTGCTGGGCCCGGCGTCGCCGGCCGCCCTGACCGGCGACGCCCGCGCCCAGGCGGCGCCCGACGACGCCAGCCGCGCCGCCGTCGAGGCACTGCTGCGCGAGCCGCTCGACGCGCAGGCGGCGGTGCGCATCGCCCTGCTGCAAAGCCCCCGCGTGCAGCAGGCCTTCGCCACGCTGCAGCTGAGCGACGCCGAGCGCGCCCGGGCCGCCACCCTGCCCAACCCCGTCTTCAGTTTCGGGAGGCTGCGCGAGGGCCGACAGTTGGAGATCGACCGTGCGCTGGGCTTCGACGTGCTGGGCCTGCTCACGCTGCCCTGGCAGGCGCGCTGGGCGGGGCAGCGCCACGAGGTGGCCCGGCTCGAAGCGGCGCAGCAGATCGCCCAGGTGGCGGCCGACGCGCGTCGCGCCTGGGTGCGCGCCGTGGCGGCGCAGCAAGGCGTGGCCTACCTGCGCGATGCGCGCGACGCCGCGGACACCGGCGCTGCGCTGGCGCAGCGCATGGCGAAGGCCGGCAACTGGAGCACGCTGCGGCGCACGCGCGAGGAGCTGCTGCAGGCCGATGCCGCCGCCCAGCTCGCACGCGCCGAGCAGGCGGCCATCGCCAGCCGGGAGCAGCTCACGCGCCTGCTCGGCCTGCCGCAGGAACAGGCCGCCTCCTACCGCCTGCCCGATCGCCTGCCGCCGCTGCCCGTGTCGCTGCCCGAACGCCCCGAGGTGCAGGCCACGGCGCTGCGCGAGCGCCTGGACGTGCGCGCGGCGCAGGCGCAGCTGCGCGCCACGGCCGACGCCCAGGGCCTGACCCGGGCCACGCGTTTCGTCGACGCGCTGGAGATCGGCGCCGTGCGCAACAGCACCTTCGCCAACGACGCCGATCGCGGCCGCAGCACCGAGCGCGGCGTGGAGCTCTCGCTGCCGATCCCGCTCTTCGACTGGGGCCAGGCGCGCAGCGCGCGGGCCGAAGCGCTCTACCTGCAGTCGGCCGCGCGCGTGCGTGCGACCGCGGTGCAGGCCGCGAGCGAAGCGCGCGAGGCGCACGCCGCGTGGCAGAACGCGTGGCAGGCGGCGCACCGCTACCAGGCCGAGGTGCTGCCGCTGCGCCAGAAAGTCAACGACGAGATGCTGCTGCGCTACAACGGCATGCTGGCCAGCGTGTGGGAACTGCTGGCCGAGGCGCAGGCCAGCGCCCTGGCGGTGAACGCCGCGATGGCCGCGCAACGCGACTTCTGGCTGGCCGACACCGACCTGCTGCTCGCGCTGACGGGCGCCTCGCCCGCCGGGCTGTCGGCGCTGCAGGGCGGCGGCGACGGCGACGCGGTCGCCACCGCGGGAGGGAGCCACTGATGGACCGCCGACGTTTCTTCTCCGGTGCCGTGGGTGGCGCGGTCGCCGCCGCGGCCGTCAGCCGCGTCGCGCTGGCGGCCGTGCCCGAGGCGCCCGCGCAGACCTCCGCGGCCACCGCGCCGCCGCTGCTGCCGCCCGACGGCCGCCCCTACGACCCCGTGGTCACGCTCAACGGCTGGACGCTGCCCTGGCGCATGAACGGCAACGTCAAGGAATTCCACCTCGTCGCCGAGCCCGTCGTGCGCGAGATGGCACCGGGCTTCAGGGTCAACATGTGGGGCTACAACGGCCAATCGCCGGGGCCGACCATCGAGGTGGTCGAGGGCGACCGGGTGCGCATCTTCGTGACCAACCGCCTGCCCGAGCACACCACCGTGCACTGGCACGGCCAGCGCCTGCCCAACGGCATGGATGGCGTGGGCGGCATCACGCAGCCGCACATCCCGCCGGGCAAGACCTTCGTCTACGAGTTCACGGCAAGGCGCCCCGGCACCTTCATGTACCACCCGCACGCCGACGAGATGGTGCAGATGGCGATGGGCATGATGGGCTTCTGGGTCACGCACCCCAAGGACCGCGCCGACCCGCGCATCGCGCGGGTGCAGCGCGACTTCTGCTTCCTGCTCGGCGCCTTCGACGTCGAGCCCGGCAGCGCCACGCCCAAGGTCAACACCATGACCGACTTCAACACCTGGGCCTTCAACAGCCGCGTGTTCCCCGGCATCGACGCGATGAACGTGCGCCAGGGCGACCGGGTGCGCATCCGTGTGGGCAACCTCACGATGACCAACCACCCCATCCACGTGCACGGCCACGAGTTCGAGGTGACGGGCACCGACGGCGGGCCCGTGCCGCCCTCGGCCCGCTGGCCCGAGGTGTCGGTCGACGTCGCCGTGGGCCAGATGCGGCAGGTGGAGTTCGTCGCCGACGAGCCGGGCGACTGGGCCTTCCACTGCCACAAGTCGCATCACACGATGGGGCCGATGGGCCACGAGGTGCCGACCATGATCGGCGTCGAGCAGAAGGACCTGGTCGCGAAGATCCAGAAGCTCGTGCCCGACTACATGGTGATGGGCGACAAGGGCATGGCCGACATGGGCGCCATGGAGATGCCGCTGCCCGACAACACGCTGCCCATGATGGCCGGCCAGGGCCCCTTCGGCCCGGCGGAGATGGGCGGCATGTTCACGCTGCTGAAGGTGCGCGCGGGCCAGAAGGCCGGCGACTACCGCGACCCTGGCTGGTTCAGGCATCCGGCCGGCACGGTCGCGCGCGAGGTGCCGGACGACCGAGCGCCACCGGCGCCGCGCGCACCGGGCGCCGGCGCGGCGCCTGCCGCGAACGCGGTGCAGAAGCCCGCGGGCGGCCATCACCATTGAAGCCATGTCGCCTGCCGTTTTTCAACGCTGCCGACGCCCGTCCCGCGTGCGCCGCAGCCCTTTTTTCGCTTGGAGAATCCCATCCCATGAACGCCCCGACCCCGACCCGCCGTCGCCTCCTGCTGCAAGGCGCTGCGGCACTGCTCGTTTCGCCCCTGTTTGCGCGCGAGGCCTTCGCCGCCGCGCCCATGGTCGAGATCTGGAAAGACCCGAACTGCGGCTGCTGCCAGGACTGGGTCAAACACCTCAACATGAACAAGCTGGCCACGCGCGTGCACGACAGCGGCAACGCCGAGGCGCGTGCGCGCCTGGGCATCCCCGCCAAGCTCGGCTCCTGCCACACAGGAAGCGTCGGCGGCTACGCCATCGAAGGCCACGTGCCCGCGAGCGCCATCCACCGCCTGCTCAAGGAGAAGCCGCAGGCCATCGGCCTCGCGGTGCCCGGCATGCCCATCGGCTCGCCCGGCATGGACGGCCCGGCCTACGGCGGCCGGCGCGATCCGTACGACGTGCTGCTGGTATTGGCCGACGGTCGCACCCGCGTGTTCCAGCGCGAGGCCTGATGCCTCAGCGAATGCCCATCCAAGGACCGACCATGAAACGACTGACGATCTCCCTCGCCGCTGCCCTACTCGCTTCTGCCGCACTCGCCCAGGCCGCGCTGCCGAAGGTCGACGCCGAAGTGCGCCGTGTCGACACCGCCACGCAGAAGATCACCCTGAAGCACGGCGACATCCCCAACATCGACATGGGCGCCATGACGATGGTGTTCCGCATCAAGGACCCGGCCCTGCTCGACAAGGTCAAGGCCGGCGACAAGGTGGTCATCACGGCCGACAAGGTCGACGGCCAACTCACCGTGATGTCGATGGAGCCCGCGAAGCCCTGAGCGCGCGGGCGCCGCCTCCGGCCCCGAAGTCCAGCGCGCCCGTCAGGTCGCCCATCGGCCGACCGCCGTTCTTCACCAGCGCCGCGTCGCGCGCCGCCACGCCGTCGAGCGTGGGCAGCGACCAGCGGTGGCTGATGAAGCGCAGGATCGACGCCGTGTCGTACTGCGTCCTGTCGACGAAGCCCTTTTTCGCGAAGGGCGAGATGACCAGTGCCGGAATGCGCGTGCCCGGGCCCCAGCGGTCGCCCTTGGGCACGGCGGCGTGGTCGTAGAAGCCGCCGTTCTCGTCGTAGGTCACGACGACCAGCATGTGCTTCCACTGCGGGCTGGCCTGCAGCTTGGCGATGAGGTCGGCGATGTGCTGGTCGCCGTCGCTCACATTGGCGTAGCCGTTGTGCTGGTTCAGGTTGCCCTGAGGCTTGTAGAAGCTCACGGCGGGCAGCGTGCCCTTCGCCACGTCGTTCAGGAAGTCGGCGTCGAAGTCCTTCAGGTGCGCGGCGCGCTCGTCGGCATGCGTGGCCGGATCGAAGCGTGCGTAGTAGTTGAAAGGCTGGTGGTGGAACTGGAAGTTCGGCGTCTGCGCCGCGGGCGGCACCGCGGCCGGGAACTTGCGGTCGCCCTCGGCAGTGGCCAGCGTGCTGTTCCAGGCGCCGGCGTACCAGGCCCAGCCCAGCCCCTTGGCGCTCAGGCGGTCGCCGATGGTGGCCTGCGTCTGCGCGGGCAGCGTGGTGGCCTTGGCCGGGTCCGCGTAGGCATGCGAGGCATCGCTCGTGGCCGGCGCATTGCTGCTGGGCTGGAAGGGCGGCTGCATGGTGTTGACGGCGTAGAACCTGCCGTCGGCGTCCTTCGGCGTGAGCGTGCTGTCGTTGGCGTACGTGGGCGCGCCGTTGAGCACCGAGGCCGGCGCGTTGGCCGAGGGGGTCAGGCGCACGAAGTTGCCGGCCGCGTCGGTGTCGATGGCCGAGATCGAGGCCTTGGCCGGCGAACTGGCCGCATCGGCGTTCGGGTAGGTCGGCGCGCAGCCGCAGACCAGGTACTGGTGGTTGAGGAAGGAGCCGCCGAAGGCGCCCATGAAGAAGTTGTCGGCCAGCGTGTACTGCTGGGCGATCTTCCACATCTTCATGGCGCTGCCGTCGAAGTAGCCCATGCTCAGCGCGCCCGCGTCCGAGTAGGCGGCGAACTTGTCGTTCGCACCGCCGTTGATCTGCATCTGGTTGTTGTAGAAGCGGTGCACCAGGTCGCGCGTGATCACGGTCTGGTCGACCACGGTGCCGGTGTTGAAGAAGCCCTTGGGATCGTCGATGCGGAACATCGCGTTGGGCATGCCCACGGTCTGCGCCTGCGTGACGGTGGTGGTCTGCCCCGCGGCCGTCACGCCGCCCCACACCGGCGGCAGCACCGGCAGCACGCTGCCGTCGAAGTCCTTCTGCGGGGCCACGCTGCCGGTGGCGCTCGGGTTCACGCCCGGGATGCCGTTGGCGCCGGGGAACAGGCCGTAGAGGTTGTCGAAGCCGCGGTTCTCGGCGTAGATGACCACCACGTTCTCGATGCCGTCGAGCGCGAAGCGGTTGCGCAGCGCCGTCACGCGGCTGCCGCTGTCGCCGGCCTCGGCCACCGCCTCGGCGATGCGCTCGAGCGACTGGTCGCTTTCGTTCTGCAGGGCGGCCTTGGCGGACGCGTCGGCGAGCGTGTTGAGGTCGCTCAGCAGCTGGGCGGGCGTGACACCGACACGCGCCGCCAGCGCAGCGCTCGCCGCGTCGAAGCGGCCGCCGTTGGCGTCCATCAGCGCGACGAGCTCGGTGCTCACGCCGCTGACCACGGTGTTGGCCTGGGCCGGTGCGCGGAAGACCATCGGCCGCGTCACTGGCGTGACGGCGCCGGTGGCCGGGTCGTAGCGTTGCGCACCGGTGCCGATCTCGGCCACCACCGGGCCCTGGCCCTGCAGGGTGAAGGCGCCGTTGTCGTCGGTGGTGGCACTGGGTTCGCCGCTGTCGCAACGGCCGTTGCCATTGGTGTCGATGCACACCGTGGCCTTGCGGTAGTAGCTGCCGGTCACCACGCCGTGCGTGGTCGCGGGCGGCGTGGTCCCAGTGCCGGTGCCGGTGCCGGTACCCGAGCCACTGCCCGAACCGCCGCTCGAGCCGCTGCCCGTGCCGACGATCGGCAACAGGCCGGCGCCGCCGCCCCCGCCGCCGCATGCCACCGCCAGGGCGGCCGCGGCCAGGGCCGTGGGCCAGGGAGAGAAGCGGCGCAGGGGTCGGCGTGCGCGCGACGCGGCCGGGACGATCGAGGGTGTGGTTGTCATGTGGAAGATGAGGCTGAAAGAAGACGGAGCCGCGGTGGCATGGCGCCCTTGCCGCAGGCGCATCGATGCTCACGGCGGGCGGTGACGCGCACATGGCAGAAGACTGACCGCGACGGTCAGGAAGCAGCCGTCGCCGCAGCCCGGATCGACCGTCGCGCATGGCGTCATGCCCCTGACACGCGAGCGGCGTAGCGTGCGGCCCCTTCGTGTCCTTGCTGCCTGCCGTGCGCGTTTTCCGTACTCCCTGTCCATCGCGCCTTATGGCGCTTTCGTGCGCCGCGCTGCTCGGGCTGCAGGGCCTCACGGGGTGCGACGGCGCCGCGCCCGCGGCCACGCAGCCGGCGGCGACGCGTCCCGCGCCGGCGCCGCCGGCAGCGGCACCCGCCTCGGCGGGCGCCACCTACGCACCGCGGGAGGGCCATCCCCTGCCCTCCGCCCGCGTGCTCACCGAGCTCGGGCGGCAGATCTTCTTCGACGCTTCGCTGTCGGCCTCAGGGCGCATGTCCTGTGCGAGCTGCCACGACCCGGCCCATGCCTACGGGCCGCCCAATGCCCTGGCCGTGCAGCTGGGCGGCCCCGCGCTCGACCGGCCGGGTCCGCGCGCCACGCCCTCGCTGCGCTACCTGGAGACGCTCGCGTCTTTCTCGGAGCACCACCACGACAACGACGGCGACGACAGCATCGACGCCGGCCCGACCGGCGGCCACATGTGGGACGGCCGCGCCGGCTCCGCGCATGCGCAGGCGGGCATGCCACTGCTGTCGCCCGACGAGATGGCCAATGCCTCGGTGGACGACGTGGCGCGCAAGCTCGCGGCCAGCGGCTATGCGGCGCAGATGCGCGAGGCCTTCGGTGCCGACGTGTTCGACAAGGCCCGGACCGCCTTCGACGCGGCGGGCCTCGCGCTGGAGACCTTCCAGCAGTCACCCGCCGACTTCTACCCCTTCAGCAGCAAGTACGACGCGGTGCTGCGCGGCCAGGCGAAGCTCTCGGCCGCCGAGGCACGCGGCCTCGCGGCCTTCAACGACGAGCGAAGGGGCAACTGCGCGGCCTGCCACATCAGCAGCGTGACGCCCGACGGTGCCTTCCCGCTCTTCACGGACTTCGGCCACGTCGCCATCGGCGTGCCGCGCAACCGCGAACTGCCCGCCAACGCCGATCCGGCGCACCATGACCTCGGCCTGTGCGGCCCGCTGCGCACCGACCTGGCCGACCATGCCGAGTACTGCGGCCTCTTCCGCACCCCCTCGCTGCGCAACGTGGCGCTGCGCGGCGCCTTCTTCCACAACGGGCGTTTCCATTCGCTGGAAGAGGCGGTGCGCTTCTATGCCCAGCGCGACACGCGCCCCGAGCGCTGGTACCCGCGCGACGCCAGGGGCCGGGTGCAGAAGTTCGACGACCTGCCGGCCGCGTACCACGCCAACGTCAACGTGGAGCCGCCCTTCGGCGGCCCACCCGGCGGCAGGCCGTCGCTGAGCGATGCCGAGGTGCGCGACATCGTGGCCTTCCTGAAGACGCTCACCGACGCGGACCTCGTGCCGGTGGACGGCACGGCCCGCCCCCGCTGAGGCGGGGACGCGCCGCTCAGACCGCGCGCGCCCCGAAGCGCCGCGGATCG
>Ga0308159_1004219_pt1 | contig 13357 bp, 11 predicted proteins | sample PhyCR1_FD_201040 | JGI IMG/M metagenome (GOLD analysis project Ga0308159, IMG submission 201040) | Phyllosphere microbial communities from UC Gill Tract Community Farm, Albany, California, United States - DLSLC.R1 | ecosystem: Host-associated > Plants > Phyllosphere > Unclassified | place: USA...
GTGGCCATCCTGCTCACGGTGCTGGCACTGAACCTGGTGGGCGAGGGCCTGAACGACGGACTCAATGCACGTGCGGACGGGAGAGGGAAATGAGGATGGAGAAGATCGAACCGCCCGTGCTGGACATCCAGAGCCTGGACATCCGCCTGCCCCGGGGCGGCGATCGGGCGCTCGCCGTGCAGGGCGCTTCGCTGCACCTGCTGCCGGGCCAGACCCTGTGCGTGGTGGGCGAGTCCGGCTCGGGCAAGTCCATGATCGCCAACGCCATCATGGGCCTCTTGCCGCGGCCGCATGTGGAGCCCGTGGCCGGCAGGATCCTGTTCGACGGCCAGGACCTGCTGCAACTGAGCGAAGCCCAATTGCGCGAGCTGCGCGGCCGGCGCATCGGCATGGTGTTCCAGGAACCGATGACGGCACTCAACCCCGTCATGCGCATCGGCGAGCAGATCGCGGAGGTGCTCGACGCGCACGCGAAGCTGCCGGCGGCCGAGAAGCGCCGTCGCATCCTCGCGGCGCTGGCCGATGTGGGCCTGCCCGAGCCCGAGGTGCTGGTCGACAGCTACCCCTTCCGCCTTTCGGGCGGCCAGCGGCAGCGCGTGATGATCGCCTGCGCGTTGATCCTGGAGCCGGCGCTGCTGATCTGCGACGAACCCACGACCGCGCTGGATGTGACCACGCAGGCGCAGATCCTGAAGCTCATCCGCGAACTGCAGCAGCGCAAGGGCACGGCCGTGCTGTTCATCACGCATGACTTCGGCGTGGTCGCCGAGATCGCCGACCAGGTCGTCGTGATGCAGACCGGCCAGGTGGTCGAGGCCGGACCGGCCGCCGCCGTGCTGGCCCGTCCCCAGCACGCCTACACCCGCAAGCTGATCGCCGCAATTCCGAACGGGCAGGTGCGGCAGCGGACGGACGAACGCCCGGTCGACCGGGTGCTTCAGGTGCAGGACCTGCGCAAGACCTACGTCACGGGCGGCAGCCTGTTCAAGAAGGGGCGGCGCGTGGAGGCGGCCAAGGGCCTGTCCTTCGACCTGCGCCGCGGCGAGACGCTGGGTCTGGTGGGTGAGTCCGGCTCGGGCAAGTCGACGGTGGGCCGCTGCATCGTGGGTCTGGCGCCCTTCGACAGCGGGCGCGTGCTGTTCAAGGGGCGCGCGCTGCAGTCGGGCGCACAGTTTCGCCAGCAGACGCAGGGCAAGATCCAGATGGTGTTCCAGGACCCCTACGCCTCGCTGAACCCGCGCCACCGCATCGGCTCGGCCATCGCCCAGGGGCCGATTGCCCAAGGGCTGTCGAAAGAGAAGGCCATGGCCCGGGCCATGGAGCTGCTTGAACTGGTGGGCCTCCAACCCGATGCGGCCGACCGCTTCCCGCACGAATTCTCGGGCGGCCAGCGCCAGCGTATAGGGATCGCGCGTGCGCTGGCCATGGAGCCCGAGCTGCTGGTGGCTGACGAGCCGGTCTCGGCCCTGGACGTGTCGGTGCAGGCCCAGGTCCTGAAGCTGTTCGCACAGGTGCGCGAGCGCTTCCAGCTGGCGATGGTCTTCATCACCCACGACCTGCGCGTGGCCGGCGAGATGTGCGACCACATCGCCGTGATGCAGCGTGGGCAGATCGTCGAGTATGGCGAGACGGCCAAGGTGCTGGCTGATCCGCGGCATACCTACACCCGCACGCTGATCGAGGCGCAGCCGCGCCTGTCGGCTGCCGCACACGAGGCCGCCACCGCATGACGCTGAACATCGCCCTGGTCTCCGACCAGATCGCCATGGACTACCTGCGCCCCGCATTCAGCGCGCGCTTCCCGCAGGCCAGGCTCCACCGCATCGATACCGAGGTGCAGGAACTCGACGCGCTGGCCGACATCGACGCCGTCGTGTGCTGGTCGCCCCCCATCGGCCTGCTGGCCCGCATGCCCCGGCTTCGCCTGATCCAGTCGGTGGGCGCCGGCACCGACCACATCACGCGCGACACCGCGCTGCCCGACGTGCCGATCTGCCGCATCGTCGATCCCGACATGGCGGCCGGCATGAATGCCTACGTGGCCTGGGCCGTGGTGCATGGCCAGCGCCACATGGCCCGTTACATCGAGAACCAGCGTCGCTGCGCATGGGAGGAAGCGCCCGTGGTGCCCCCGGGCCGCCACCGCGTGGGCATCGCCGGCCTGGGCGTGCTCGGCCAGTCGGCCGCGCGGGCGCTCACGGCCATCGGCTACAGGGTGCGCGGCTGGAGCCGCAGCCCCAAGAGCGGTCTGCCCGACGGCGTGGAAGCCTTTCATGGCGACGCAGCGCGCGCCGAGTTCCTGGCCGGCTGCGACACCCTGGTCTGCCTGCTGCCGCTCACCGAAGACACCCACGGCATCCTGAACGCCGCACTCTTCGCGCAACTGCCGCGCGGCGCCCACCTTGTCAATGCGGGCCGCGGCGCCCAGCTCGTGCAGCACGACCTGCTCGCCGCGCTGGAGAGCGGCCAGGTCGCCTCGGCCGTGCTGGACGCCTTCGTGGAGGAACCGCTGCACGCCGCGCACCCGTTCTGGCAACACCCTCGCATCACCGTCACGCCGCACATCGCCACGCGCACGGGCCCCGAGGCCATCGCGCGGCAGACCGAAGACAACCTGAAGCGCCTTTGAGCCCCCTTCAGGCCCGAAACCCCAGAAAGCGTATCCATGGCCAAAGACATGCTGAGCACCGGCGAGAAGGACATCGCCACCCACCTGCACTCCTACACCAACCTGGCCGCGCTGCCGCAGACGCCGCCGCTGGTGATCGTGGGGGGCGACGGCATCCACGTCGTCGACGACCAGGGCAAGCGTTACGTCGAGGGCATGTCCGGCCTGTGGTGCGCCTCGCTGGGCTTTTCGAACAAGCGCCTGGCCGCGGCCGGCGCCAAGGCGCTGGGCACCCTGCCCTACTACCACACCTTCAACCAGCGCACCAACGTGGCGGTGGCGGACCTGGCCGAGAAGCTGCTGGCGCTGGCGCCAGTGCCCATGGCCCGCGTGTTCTTCGCCAACTCGGGCTCCGAGGCCAACGACAGCGCCGTCAAGATGGTCTGGTACTACCACAACGCCATGGGCCAACCCGCGAAGAAGAAGATCATCGCGCGCCGCAATGCCTACCACGGCGTGACCGTGGCCGCGGCCAGCCTGGGCGGTCTGGACGGCAACCACCGCGACTTCGACCTGCCCATCGCCACGGCGCCCGCTGCGCGCTTCCTGCATGTGGACTGCCCGCACCACTACCGCTACGCGCAGGACGGCGAGACCGAGCAGGACTTCTCCACCCGCCTGGCGCAGCAGTTGGAACAGACCATCCTGGCGGAAGGCCCCGAGACCGTGGCCGCCTTCATCGCCGAGCCCGTGATGGGCGCGGGCGGCGTGCTGGTGCCGCCGGCCGGCTACTTCGAGAAGGTGCAGGCCGTGCTGCGCAAGTACGACGTGCTCATGATCGCCGACGAGGTGATCTGCGGCTTCGGCCGCACCGGCAACATGTTCGGCTCCACCACCTTCGGCATCAGGCCCGACATCCTCACCTGCGCCAAGGCGCTGTCCTCGGGCTACGTGCCGATCTCGGCGGTCATGGTCAACGACAAGGTGCACAGCGCCATCGCGGCCCACAGCGGCAAGCTCGGCAGCTTCGGCCATGGCTACACCTATTCGGGCCACCCGGTCGCCTGCGCCGTGGCCCTGGAGACGCTGCAGGTCTACGAGGACGAGAAGCTCATCGACCATGTGCAGGCACTGGCGCCGGCCTTCCAGGGCGGGCTCAGGGGCTTCGCGAACCGCCGCTGGGTCGGCGACGTGCGGGGCGTGGGCCTGATCGGCGCCATCGAGCTCATGACCGACAAGGCGGCGCGCACGCCGTTCGCGGCCGAGCGCAAGGCCGGGTACCGCTTCGCCGCGCTGGCGCTCGAAGAAGGCCTGATCGTGCGCGCGATGGGCGACAGCATCGGCCTGTGCCCGCCGCTGATCATCACCGAGGCCGAACTGGCCGACCTGTTCGCGCGGCTCACGCGGGCCATGGACCGTTTCGAAGCCGAACTGGAGGCCTGAGCATGCAAGCCTTCTTCTCCGACGACCAGTTGCTCCACGACCCGCAGCAATACATGCGCGTGGGCCGAATCTGCAAGCCCGCCGATCTGCCCACGCGCGCCGAGGCACTGATGGGCACCCTGGCCGCGCGCGGCATCACGGTGAGCGCTCCCCCGGAGGCGGGCCGCCAGGCGCTGGAGCTCGTCCACGCCTCCGACTACCTGGACTACCTGGAAACGGCGTTCGAGCGCTGGCAGAAGATCGAGTCCTTCGGCCTGCAGCCCGGCATCGAGGTCCTGCCCAACATGTCGCCGCACGGTCCCCGCGACGGCATCTGCCCGTCGCCCGCCGTGCTCGCGCAGACGGGCTGGTACGTGGGCGACCTGTCCTGTCCCATCGGCCCGAACACCTGGCGTTCGGTGCTGCGCTCGGCGCACGCCGCGCTGGCCGCCGCCGACACCGTGCGCGATGCGGGCGGCGTGGCCTATGCCCTGTGCCGCCCGTCCGGCCACCACGCCCAGCGCGCCCGCGCGGCCGGCTTCTGCTATGTCAACAACAGCGCCATCGCAGCAGCCACGCTGCGCCGGACGCATGCCCGCGTGGCCGTGCTCGACATCGACGCCCACCACGGCGACGGCACGCAGCAGATCTTCTACGGCCGCGGCGACGTGCTGACCATTTCCACGCACGCCGACCCGTCCAACTACTACCCCTGGTACACCGGCTACGCGCACGAGCGAGGCACCGGCGACGGCGAGGGCCGCAACCTGAACCTGCCGCTGCCCCACGGCAGCGGCAACGCCGAGTTCGCCCATGCGCTGGATCAGGCGGTGGCCGCCATCGAGCGCTTCCAGCCCCAGGCCCTGGTGCTGCCCCTGGGCTTCGATACCTACAAGGACGACCCGATCAGTGTGCTCAAGTTCGACATGGAGGCCTTCCGCCTGGCCGGCGCGCGCGTGCGCGCCCTGGGCCTGCCCACGGTTGTGGTGCAGGAAGGCGGCTACATGGTCGAGGCCATCGGCGCGGCGCTGGATGCCTTCCTGGAAGGGCTGAAGGCGTGACGCGGGCGGTGAGCGACGAGCGGCCCTGGCTGGGCCACCCCCGATGAGCGCCGTGGCGGTCCCGACATCCCGGCCGCACGGCGACGCCGCGGCCGCCGGCATCGCGCTGTTCCTCGGCGCACTGGTGCTGTTTGCGGCCTACGACGCCTTCGCCAAGCAAATGGTGGCCCATTACCCACCGGCCGTCGTCAACCTGGGACGCTACGCCTCCATCAGCATGCTGGCCCTGGTGCTGCTGCTGCGCCACGGCGACCTGCGCCTGTGGCGCCAGCCTCACCAGAAGCTACTCGTGGCGCGCAGCGTGGCGCTGGCCGTCGTGGCCACCTGCTTCATGACGGCGCTGGTCACCATGCCGCTGGCCGAGGCCACGGCCATCTACTTCACGGCGCCCCTGCTCATGGTGGCGCTGTCGCCCTGGCTGCTCGGCGAACGTGTCGTGCGCGCGCAATGGACCGCCGTGCTGCTGGGCTTCGCGGGCATGCTGTGCATCGTGCGGCCGGGCGCCGGCCTGCCCCTGGCGGGCACGCTGCTGATGGCGGTGTCGGCCGTGTGCTACGCGCTGTTCCAGGTCCTGACGCGCCGGCTCGCCGGGCTCGTGGCCGGACCGGTGCAGTTCGCCCATGCGGCGCTGGCGTGCCTCGTCATCACCAACCTGCCCGCGCTGTTCACGCCGTACGTCGCGCTGCCGCCCTGGCCCGAGATGGCGCAGCTGGTCGCCGGCGGCGCCCTGAGCGGCAGCGCCCAGTTGCTGCTGCTCGCCGCGTTCCGGCGCGTGAACGCGTCCACGCTGGCACCGCTGAACTACGTGCAACTGCTGCTGGCCGTGCTGATCAGCGCGCTGTGGTTCCGGCGCCCGCCGGACGCACCGGCCCTGGCCGGCATGGCCCTGATCGCGGTGGCCGGCGCCTACCTGGCGCGGGCACGGCGCCCGGCATGATGCAGGTGCACACCCAACAACGATGGAGATCACCATGAGCACGAGCCGGGCCGAAGCGGCCGCCGCACCGTCCTTTTCCTCGATCCAGGTCCCCGACCTGGTCGGCGTGGTCGAGGCGCAGCTGCAGCAGGCCATCCTGTCGGGACGCATCGCGCCCGGCGAGCGCATCGTCGAAGCCGAGCTGGCGCGCCAGATGGGCGTGAGCCGCGCACCCGTGCGCGAGGCGGCGCGCCGGCTGGAGAGCCTGGGCCTGCTGGTCTCGCGCCCCCGCCACGGCTTCGCGGTGCGCACGGTGTCGCCCAAGCAGGTCAACGACCTGTACGAGGTGCGCATCCAGCTCGAACTGCTGGGCGCCGCGCTGGCATGCCGCCACGCCAGCGATGCCGACCTGGCCGCGCTGGATGCGCGCGTCGACGACATGGTGGCGCGCGCCGAAACGCTGGCGACGGCCGAGCGCGTGGCGCTGGACCTGGACTTCCACTTCGCGATCAGCGCACTGTCGGGCAACGACTACCTGCACCGGCTGTTCGACAACCTGCGCACCGAGGTCCGCATGTTCCTGGCGCTCAGCGAAGACAGCTACGGCGACCTGAAGACCCTGGCCGAGACGCACCGCCCCATCGCCCAGGCCATGGCGCGGCGCGATGTGGATGCCGCGCAGCGCGCGCTGCGCTTCCACCTCGAAGACGCCAAGGCCCATGCCTGCAGCCTGTTCAGGACCTGAAGCTCGCCAGCCCATGAAAGTCATCTACAGCGACCGGCACATCGGACACGACCCGCAACAGTTCATCGTGCGCGGCAAGTTCAAGCGCAGCAACGAGCAGCCCGAGCGCGCCCACCTGCTGCTGCAGGCAGCCCGCGAACGGGGCCACGACGTCGTGGCGCCCGAGGACCACGGTGCCGGCCCGCGCGCCGCCATCCACACACCGCAGTACCTGCGCTTCCTGGAGACGGCGTGGGCGCGCTGGCAGCAGCTCGACGATCCCTCCTTCGAGGTGATCCCCAACGTGCACCCTTTCCCGGGCCAGCCCTTCACCTATCCCGACAGCCTGGTCGGCCAGGCCGGCTACCACCTGGGCGACATGGCCTGCGCCATCGGCCCCCAGACCTGGGAGGCGGCCGTCTGGTCGGCGCACACGGCCACGCATGCGGCCCAGCTGGTGCTCGACGGCGAGCGCGCCGCCTATGCCCTGTGCCGCCCGCCCGGCCACCATGCCTACGCCGACCGGGCCAATGGCTTCACCTACCTCAACAACGCGGCCATCGCTGCGCAACACTTGCGCCAGCGCTTCGACCGCGTGGCCATCGTGGACGTGGACGTGCACCACGGCAACGGTACGCAGGGCATCTTCTGGCGACGGCGCGACGTGCTCACGGTCTCCCTGCACGGCGACCCGCACTTCTGCACCCCCTTCTTCACCGGCCATGCCCACGAGCAGGGCGAAGGCGACGGCCTGGGCTACAACCTGAACCTGCCGCTGGCCCGCGGCACCGACACCGAGGACTACCTCGCGGCGCTGCGGCGCGCCCTGGAGGCCGTGCGTACCTACGCCCCCGGCGCCCTGGTGATGGCTCTGGGCCTGGACGCCCACGAGCACGATCCCTACCAGGCCCTGGCCGTGAGCACCGAGGGCTTCGCACGCATCACCGCCGAACTGGCCCGGCTGGGCCTGCCCACCGTGCTGGTGCAGGAGGGTGGCTACCTCTCGCCCGAGCTCGGGCCCAACCTCGGCAGCGCGCTGGGCGGCTTCGAGCAGGCGGCATGACGGAGACCGGCTTCGAAAACCTGCCCGAGGCGGCCGTGCTGAGCGCTCCGCCAGCGCCGGTGTCGCTCACCGAGGCGAGCCGCCTGCTCGCGCAGCACTACGGCCTCGAGGGCCACCTCGCACCGCTCGGTGGCGAGCGCGACGCCAACTTCCTGCTGCACCCGGCCGACGGCAGTGCCCCCAGCATGCTGAAGGTGTCGCACCCGGCGGAAAGCGCCACCGTCGCCGACTTCCAGACGCAGGCGCTGCTGCATTTGGCTGCCACCGCGCCCGAACTGCCCGTGCAACGCCTGCGGCCCACCCGCGACGGCGGCACGGCGGTGCTGGATGTCGCGGGCGACGACCGGCCGCGGGTGGTGCGCCTGTTCAGCTACCTGGACGGCCTGCCGCTGCCCAAGGCGCCGCGCACCGAGGGCCGCGCCGCCCACATGGGCGCGCTGCTTGCCCGCCTGGACCTGGCCCTGGCCGACCTGCGGCATCCGGCCGGCGACCTGCCACTGCCCTGGGACCTCCAGCGTGCCATCGGCACCCGCAGCCTGCTGTTGCATCTGCCCGATGCGGCCCGGCGCGCCATGGCGGCCGCGGCGCTCGACCATTTCGCCGCCCACGCGCTGCTCCGGTTGCAGGCGCTCCCGCGCCAGCCCATCCACAACGACTTCAACCCCTCCAACCTGCTGGTCGATCCGCAGGCGCCCGAGCGGTTGGTGGGCATCCTCGACTTCGGCGACATGGTGGCGGCACCGCGCGTCGTCGACCTGGCGGTCGCCGCCTCCTACCAGCTCGACGCCGAGGCGCCCGCCGCCAGCATTGCCGCCTTCGCCGGCGCGTACCACGCGGTCGCGCCGCTGGCGGCGGCCGAACGCGAACTGCTGCCCGCGCTGGTCGCCACCCGCCTGGCCATGGTGGTGGCCATCAGCGGCTGGCGCGCCGCGCGCGAGCCCGCCAATGCGTCCTACCTGCTGCGCAACAACGGCGCCTCCTGGGCCCGGCTGGAGGCGCTGTTCGCGCTGCCGGCGGGCGCGCTGGACGACGCGCTGCGCAGCGCCTGTCCCTGAGAACCCTGGCCTCGCACGCTCCTCCATGCCCACCACCGCCGAACTGATCGAACGCCGCGCCCGCCTGCTCGGCCCCAGCTACCGCCTGTTCTACGACGAGCCGCTGCACCTGGTGCGCGGCGCAGGCGTCTGGCTGCACGACGCCGCCGGCCGCCGCTACCTGGACGCCTACAACAACGTCGCCTGCGTCGGCCATGCCCATCCGCAGGTGGTGGAAGCCATCGCCCGCCAGGCCGCCACGCTCAACACCCACACGCGCTACCTGCACGAGGGCGTGCTCGACTACGCCGAGCGCCTGCTGGCGACGCTGCCGCCCGAACTGGGCCATGCCGTCTTCACCTGCACCGGCAGCGAGGCCAACGACCTGGCGTTGCGCATTGCGCGCACGCACACCGGCGCACGGGGCGTAATCATCACGCGCTTCGCGTACCACGGCGTCACTGCCGGCCTGGCCGAGGCCTCGCCCTCCTTGGGCCGCTATGTGCAGTTGGGCGACGCGGTGCGCACCGTGGCCGCCCCGGACGGCGACGACCTGAGCGCCGAAGAACTCGGCCGCCGCTTCGCCGACGGCGTGCGCAGCGCCATTGCCGAGCTGCGCGCCGCCGGCATTCAGCCGGCCGCCCTGCTGGTGGACACCGTATTCTCCAGCGACGGCATCTTCACCGGCCCACGCGGCTTCCTGCAGCCGGCGGTCGACGCGATTCACGAGGCGGGCGGGCTGTTCATCGCCGACGAGGTGCAGCCCGGCTTCGCCCGCACCGGCGAGGCTTTCTGGGGCTTTGCGCGTCACGGCGTGGTGCCGGACATCGTGACCATGGGCAAGCCCATGGGCAACGGCCATCCGGTGGCCGGCCTGGCCGTCCGACCGGAGGCGATGGCCGCCTTCGGCCGGCAGTGCCGCTACTTCAACACCTTCGGCGGCAACCCGGTGTCCATGGCGGCGGCCGGCGCGGTGCTCGACGTGATCCAGGGGCAGGCGCTGCAGGCCAATGCGCTGGCAGTGGGCGAATACCTGATGGCCAGCTTGCGACAACTGGGCGAAAAACATGCGTTGATCGGCCAGGTGCGTGGCGCCGGACTCTTCGTGGGCGTCGAACTGGTCACCGACCGCGCGCAACGCACGCCCGCCACCGCCGAGGCGGCCCGCGTGGCCAACGGCCTGCGGGATGCCGGGGTGCTGCTCAGCGCCACCGGCGAGGCCGGCCACATCCTCAAGCTGCGGCCGCCACTGGTCTTCGAGCGCCAGCACGCGGACCTGCTGGTGCAGACGCTGGACGAGGTCCTGCGCCGGCTTTGAGCGTCCGTCAGAGGGACAGGGCGCGGCCTTCGTCCGCGCTGCGGCGGCCCAGGTCGAGCCAGGCCATCAGCTCGACGGCCTCCTCCAGGGTCACGGGTGCCGGGCCGGTACCGCGGACGGCGTCGCGCACCTGGGCGTAGTAGCGTGCATAGTCGCCCTGCAGGTTGGGCACGGGCCTGCGTTCGACCGTGCCATCGTCGCGCGGCAGCACGAGCACGCCCTCGAGCGGGTCGACGCCCCAGCCGGCGCCACCGGGACGGCCGCCCGCGCGCAGGGCGTCTTCCTGCGGATCGACGCCCTCCTTCACGTAACTGCCCAGCGAGCCGTGCATCACGTAGCGCGGCGCCGCATGAGCAGCCAGGGTGGTCGCATGCAACACGACGCGCAGCGGCGCGCACGGGCCGGATTCATAGCGCAACACGGCGTGGAAGCAGTCCTCGACCTGCGCACCGTCGCGCAGCGTCGCGGTATCCAGCTGCAGCGTGTCGGGCGACCCGAAAAGCTGCAGCGCCTGGTCCAGCAGGTGCGATCCCAGGTCCACCCACAGGCCGGCACCCGGCACCGCCTGTTCGCGCCAGCGGTCGCGCACCTGCGGACGGAAACGGTCGATGTGCGACTCGAAGTACACCGGCCGGCCGACGGCGCCGTCGGCGATCAACGCCCGCAGGGTGAGGAAGTCGGCATCCCAGCGCCGGTTCTGGTAGACCGTCAGGACGCGGCCCTTCGCAGTCGCCACCGCGGCCAGGTCGCGCGCCTGCGCCGCGTCGAGCGTGAAGGGCTTGTCGACCACCACATGCTTGCCGGCCTGGAGCGCGGCCCGGGCCACGGAATGGTGCTGCGCGTTCGGTGTGGCCACCACCACCAGGTCGATGTCCGGCCGGGCGACCAGCGCCTCGACGTCGGGCACGACGGCCGCGCCGGGCCAGTCGTGGCGCACCTTGTGCGGCTGAGAACTGGCCACGGCCGACAGCACCATCCCGGGCACGCTGGACAGCACCGGGGCATGGAAGGTCTGGCCGGCGAACCCATAGCCCACGAGGCCGACACGGACAGGAGGGGAGGCAGGCGGGGTGGACGTCGGCGGCTGGCTTGGCATGCGCGAGAGATTGACGGGCAGAGGTGCCAGTATGCGATAATCGGAGGCTTCCCGCGAAAAGTGCACCCGGCACACCGCCGGCATGCCAGCAGCCCCACGACATTGCGTCCGGCGCGTCTGGCAGATGTGGCTCTCGCATCGACCCTCAAGGAAAAGACCATGGCCAAAGAAGGCATCCACCCCAACTACCGCGAAGTCCTGTTCGTGGACCTCTCCAACGGTTTCAAGTTCGTGACCCGCTCGTGCGCGAACACCAAGGAAACCGGCAAGACCGACGACGGCCGCGAACTGCCGCTGTTCAAGCTCGACACCTCGAGCGAGTCGCACCCCTTCTACACCGGCACCCAGAAGTCGGTCGACAACATGGGCGGTCGCGTCGAGCGCTTCCGCAACAAGTTCGGCAAGACCGCGCTGTCGAAGTAAGCTTCTTCGCCGACCACCTGCACGCCGGCCGCCGGATGTGCAACGGGCAGCCCGGGTGACCGCGCTGCCCTTTTTCATGGTTTCTCCTACCGTCGTCCGCGACAACGCCCGGTCCCGTTGAATCAGCCCACGCCTGCCATCGTCGCCCAGAGCGCCGTGCGACGCCTCCCGCGCATCGCGCTGCTGATGCTGTGCGCGGCCTACCTGATGCCGGGCCTGCTAGGGCGCGGTCCGTGGAAGAGCGCCGACGTCACGGCCTTCGGCTACATGGCCGCGCTGGCGCAGAACACCGCGGGCATCGGCCGCTGGTTCGACCCGCTGCTGCTGGGGCTGCGGCCCGAGACGCCGGCCCTGCTGCCCTACTGGCTGGGCGCCTGGGCGATCCAGCTGGCACCCTGGCTGCGGCCCGACCTGGCCGTGCGCATCGTGTTCGCCCTGATGCTGTGGGGCACCTTCACGGCGACCTGGTACGCCGTGTACTACCTGGCCCGCACACCGCGCGCGCAGCCCGTGGCTTTCGCCTTCGGCGGCGAGGCGCGCCCGACGGACTACGCGCGCGCCATGGCCGACGGCGGCCTGCTTGCCCTCATCGCCAGCCTGGGACTGGCCCAGCTGGGCCACGAGACCACGCCAGCCCTGGCGCAGCTCTTCTTCGTCGCCTGCCTCTTCTACGGCGTTGCCGCCCTGCCCTACCGCCGCACCGGGCCGCTGCTTGGGCTGGCGGTCGGCAGCCTGGGCCTGGCGCTGAGCGGGGCCCCGTCGCTCGGGCTGGCCCTGGGCCTGGGTGCGCTCTGGCTGGCGGTCCGCGAGCGGCGCGCTGCAGCGCACGACGACAGTGCCGAGCCCGCGCCGACATTCGGCTGGCCCGCCGTGGCCGGCATCGCCCTCGCAACGGCCCTCGCGCTGGCAGTCGCCGTCGCGCTCAAGCAGGTCCATTGGCGCATCGCCCTGCCTGGTTCGCACGCCGGCGTGTCGGCCTGGCTGGACTGGCGCAGCCTCATCAAGCTCTTCATCTGGTTCACCTGGCCGACCTGGCCCCTGGCCGTGTGGACGCTGTGGCGCTGGCGCCGCCAGCTCGGTGCGCGGCATGTCGCGTTGCCCCTGTGGTTCATGCTGGTGCCGGTGGCGGCCACGCTGCTCACCGACTTTGCGGACCGTTCGCTGCTGCTGGCTCTGCCGGCCCTGGCGACGCTGGCCGCCTTCGCGCTGCCCACCTTCCGCCGCAGCGTGTCGGCGCTGATCGACTGGTTCACGCTGCTGTTCTTCAGCGGCTCGGCGGTGCTGATCTGGCTGTACTGGATCGCCATGCAGACCGGCACCCCGCCCAAGATGGCGGCCAGCATCGCCCGGCTGGCGCCCGGCTATGTGGCCGAGTTCTCGCCCCTGGTGTTCGTGCTGGCCGTGCTCGCGACGCTGGTGTGGTGCTGGCTCGTGCGCTGGCGCACCGGCCGCCACCGCGCCGCGCTGTGGAAGACGCTGGTGTTGCCGGCCGGCGGCGTGACGCTGTGCTGGATGCTGCTGATGACGCTGTGGCTGCCCGCGCTCGACTACGCGCTGAGCTACGCGCCCCAGGTGCGCGCGATCGCCCAGCGCACCGGCCCCACGCGCTGCGTGGCCGAGCTGGGCGTGGGCCGGGCGCAGATCGCCGCGCTGCGCCAACACGCGGGCTTCGACCTGCAGCCGATCAACTCG
>Ga0308159_1004220_pt1 | contig 13356 bp, 9 predicted proteins | sample PhyCR1_FD_201040 | JGI IMG/M metagenome (GOLD analysis project Ga0308159, IMG submission 201040) | Phyllosphere microbial communities from UC Gill Tract Community Farm, Albany, California, United States - DLSLC.R1 | ecosystem: Host-associated > Plants > Phyllosphere > Unclassified | place: USA...
CCGAAAATGCGCAGCTGGCGGCATTTCCTGCTGCCTCGCGCCGCCGCTTCACGCGCATTCAACCCACGCTGGTCCTCGCCTGGGCCATCATGCTGGTGGTTATTCTGTGGGCCATTGCGCCTCAACTGTTCACCGACTACAGCGGCACGGAAGGTATTGCGGGTGCGCAGCGTCTGGCGCCGGGCGCGGGACACTGGCTGGGCACCGACCAACTTGGTCGCGACCTCTACGCCCGTATCGTCTATGGCGCGTCCCATTCGCTTTCCGGTGCGCTGGTGGCGGTATTTCTCGGCCTGCTGTTCGGCAGTGCGCTAGGGCTGGCGGCCGCTTCGGTCGGCGGCATCACGGACACCGTTATCATGCGCATCGTTGATGTGCTGCTGTCCATTCCCGGTCTGTTGCTCTCCCTGAGCGTCATCATTCTCCTCGGCTTCGGTACAGTGCATGCGGCGATTGCGGTGGGTGTCACCTCGGTCGCCAACTTTGCGCGTCTTGCGCGCGCCGAGGCGGTGCTGGTGCGTCAAAGCGACTATGTCGAGGCGGCTTTCGGCAGCGGCGGCACCTTCTTAAGCGTGCTATGGCGGCATATCCTGCCCAACTCGCTGACCTCGGTGATAGCCTTCTCCGCCCTGCAATTCGGCAGCGCGATTCTGGCGATTTCCACCCTGAGTTTTCTCGGATACGGCACACCGCCGCCAACGCCGGAATGGGGACTGCTGATTGCCGAAGGACGTAACTACATTTCAACCGCATGGTGGCTGACCACCTTTCCGGGCATCGTGGTGATCCTCACGGTGCTGGCCGCCAATCGCATCAGCCAGTCACTGAGAAGGAAGCGCGCATGAACGAATCCCTTTCACCGGCCATTGCCCACGCGCCGCGCCCGGTTCTGGAATTGCAGGACATCTCCATCGTCTATCGCAGCGGACACACGGCCACCCGCGTCGTCGAGCAGGTCTCCTTCTCGATTCAACCGGGCGAAGTCGTGGCGCTGGTCGGCGAATCCGGCTCCGGGAAAACCACTACCGCACAGTCGATTATCGGGTTGCTTGCCGAGAACGGGCAGATCGAGCAGGGCCGTATTCTGCTCAACGGCACCGACATCAGCCGCTGGTCGCCGCGCCGCCTCGACAGCCTGCGCGGCAAGAGCATCAGCCTTATTCCGCAGGATCCTACCAGTTCGCTGAATCCGGTGAAAACCGTGGGTGAGCAGGTGGCCGAAGTGCTGGAAATTCATCGCCGTATGCCGCGCAAGGCCCGTGAGGCCCGCGTGATCGAACTGCTGACCCGCGTGGGGTTGAGCCACCCCGAGCAGCGGGTAAAACAGTATCCGCATCAGCTTTCCGGCGGCATGAAGCAGCGCGTGCTGATTGCGATAGCCATTGCATTGCAGCCTGCGCTTATCATTGCCGACGAACCCACCAGCGCACTCGACGTCAGGGTGCAGAAACGCATTCTGGATCTTATCGATGAACTGCGTCATGAATTTGGTACCGCCGTGCTGTTCGTTACCCATGATTTGGCACTGGCGGCAGAACGCGCCGATAGGCTGCTGGTGTTTCGCAAAGGCAAGGTACAGGAACAGGGGATTACCGCCGACGTGTTGCGCGCGCCGAAGAGTGACTATACCCGCCAGCTGTTTACCGACGCCCCTGCCCTGACGCCTCGCCGCGCCCTGCCGCGTCAGCCCGTTAGCGGTGAAAGCGCGATTGTGGTGCGCAACGTCGGCAAACATTTTTCACTCGGCGGCAAGAACGCGGCGCAGACATTTCGCGCTCTGGACGACGTCTCGTTTGAAGTCACGCGCGGCACCACCCACTCGCTGGTCGGTGAATCCGGTTCCGGTAAAACCACGCTGGCCCGCCTGCTGCTGGGCTTTCAGCGCCCCGACAGCGGTCAACTTTTTGTCGACGGCGTGGACATCGCGCGGCTTTCGGGCGAGGCGCTACGGCAGGCCCGGCGCAAAATCCAGCTGGTCTATCAGAATCCGTTTGCCTCTCTGGATCCTTCACAGACCTTGTTCAAAATCATCGAAGAGCCATTGAAGAACTACTTTTCGCTGAGCGGCGAGGCGCGGCGGGCCAAGGTGTACGCGATGGCCGAGCGCGTCGCGTTACCCGTCGACCTGCTGCAACGCAGGCCGCACGAACTCTCCGGCGGCCAGCGTCAGCGGGTCGCACTGGCCCGCGCGCTGGTTCTCGAGCCGCAGATTTTAGTGCTCGATGAAGCCACCTCGGCGCTGGACGTCACCGTTCAGGCGCAAATTCTGCGGCTATTGCAGGACCTGCAACAGGCGCTTGGCCTGACCTATCTGTTTATCTCGCACGATCTGGCGACCGTGCGCCAACTTTCGCACAGCGTGTCCGTGCTGAATCAGGGCAAACAGGTCGATTATGGCGACACCGAAACCCTGTTTACCTCTCCGACGGATGCCTACACACGGGAACTGCTCGGCGCCATCCCCGACTTTACGCATTTGCGTGTTCCAAAACCGACGGCCACCAAGGAGTTTGTATGAGCCTCAACGCCTCCGCTGTTTCTTCCTCGACCCCGCGTCCAAAGCGCCTCGGGTTTTTTACCCGCCTACTTGACGATACCAGTCCCCAGGAGCGTTACCGTCTCGCGACCGAACAGATTGCCCATGCCGAACAATGGGGATTCGATTCGGCGTGGATAGCGCAGCACCATTTTCACCGTGACGAAGGCGGCCTGCCTGCGCCGCTGGTGTTTCTGGCCTATGTCGCCGCACACACGCGCCATATCCGCCTCGGCACCGGCATCATTACGCTGGCAATGGAAAACGCCCTGCGCGTGGCCGAAGACGCAGCGGTGCTGGATTTGCTGTCCAATGGGCGTCTCGATATCGGTCTGGGTTCCGGCGGCACGCCGTCTTCGTTTGTCCCTTTCGGATTAAATATCGATACGCGCGGTGAGGCCTTTGCCAAAAACCTCGAGATTTTACGCCACGCATGGCAAGGCAAGGCGCTGGAAGGCGAAGGCAATCAGCTTTACCCCCCTGCGGCGCAACTCAACCGCCGTCTGTGGCAGGCGACCTTTTCCCCCGAAGGCGGTGCACGCGCCGGGGCGGCGGGCGATGGCCTGATGCTGTCGCGCACACAGCCACGACCGCAGGGGCAACCTTATCTGCCGCTGGACGTGCTGCAAAACCGCATTATCGATGCCTATCTCGAGGCGCTGCCGGACGGCGTCGAACCGCGCATTCTCGGCTCGCGCACCGCGTTTGTCAGTGACGATGCCGACGAGGCGCGTCGTCTGGCGGCCAGGGGATTGCAGAAGCAGGCGGCGACCGCCCGTGCGCTGGCCAATCGCGAGGTCGGCGACTCGCTGGACGACCTGATCGCCACCTTCGACGTGCATCTCGGCACGCCTGCGCAGGTGACGGCATCGCTGCAACGCGATACCGCGCTTGCCCGCGTAACCGATCTCGCCTTTCAGGTGCACTCCATCGACCCGCCGCATCCCTACATTCTGCGCTCGATAGAACTTATCGCCAGACATGTGGCCCCCGCACTCGGCTGGGTGCGCCAGACGCCAAAAAAGATAGCCAAACCGCAACCGCTTCATTATGAACTTTCAAAGGAAACGCTATGACCTCTTCACCTCAGGCAGTCGATTTACTGGCCACGCTCGCGGACATTGCGCCGGATTCCTCTCTGGCCCGGGCACGCCATACCCGACAGGCTGCCACCGAACATTCGCAGGGCAGCTATGACGCGCTGTTCAACAGCAACGAGAATCTGCAAGACTTTCCGCTGGCCGAACGCCTGTTGCTGGCGCAGCAGATTGCCCGCTGGCACAACGACATTCAACTGGGCGCGCATTACGCCGAACGGCTGAATGCCCTGCAATCGCAGAATGATACCCCGCGCGGCCACTATAGCGCAGCCTTGGCCCATGCGGAGCGTCTGAGCTTTAAACCGGCGCATGCTACGGCCGGGCATCTACAGGAACTGGTGGAAGCAGGCTGGTCACTGGACGGCATCGTGACGTTGTCACAACTTGTGGCTTTTGTTGCCTTTCAGAGCCGGTTGCTGCGGGGATATCGCCTAATTAACGCCCATACCGTTGAAGATAATGGCGATTTTCCGGTAGGCGCTTCGTTCTGGCGTACCGACGCCACCACCCATTCCGGCAAACAGGCACCGAAAGCCTTTACCCAGGATGAACTGTCGTGGGAGCCCTGGATAGCGCCCAAATCGTTCGCCGCGTTCACCCCCGAGCAGCAGGCAACTCTCACTCGATTTGGTCACGCCGACTCCGATTATTTCCGTCTGTTGGGCCGTAATCTGCCGGTGCTTGAACAACGCACGTTAACCGACAAGGGCATTTTCTTCACTTCGGGCGGGTTGCCGCGTCAAGACCGGGAACTGGCCGCTGCGGTAGCCAGTAAAATCAACGGCTGCATCTTCTGCGCGTCGGTTCATGCCCGCAAGGCGGCCCAGCTCTCCAAAAATCCACAGGCCGTGCAGCGCCTGCTCGACACCGCGCCCGGCGACATTCCAAGCCACGACCAGGAAGCCAGATGGCAGGCCGAAATCGCATTTTCGGCCGCGTTATCGGCAACACCGGCCAACGCCAATGCACGCCACATTGCCGGGCTGCGCGAACTCGGGTTGTCTGATCTTGAGTTGCTGGATCTCGTGCAATCCACCGCGTTCTTTGCGTGGGCCAACCGGCTGATGCTGACGCTGGGTGAACCTTTTATCCCGTCTTAGCATTTCGGAGAAATCAGCAAAACTCAGAATAATTTCAGAAAAAAATCAGTAAAAACTCAGGGTCTACGTCTTGAAAAAAGGGAATCAGTAATGAATAAAAAAACAAATCAATGGGAAAAACGTCCGCTCGTCAGAGCACTTGCCGCCGCGATGCTGGTGATGGCTTCCGGGCAGATTTTCAGCGTCAACGCAGCAGAAACGCCGGTCCAGGGCGGAACCCTGAACGTTGCCCTGGGCAGCGACACGCCTATCATCGACCCGTCCATTACCGGTCAGTCGGTCACGGCACTGATTGACCGCAACGTGGTCGACTCGCTGGTCGGACAGGCAGAGGACAATCGCTTCACGCCGTGGCTGGCGAGCCGTTGGGAGGTCAACGACAATCACACCGATTACGTGTTCCACCTGCGCAAGGATGTCACGTTCAGCGATGGCACCCCACTCGATGCCGAGGCGGTGAAATACAATCTGGAACGTATTCTGGATCCCAAAACCACCTCGAGTTATTCGAAATCCCTGCTGGGGCCTATCAAGACCATCACCACGCCTGATGCCTACACGGTTGCCATTCACTATGACTCGCCGTTCGCGCCTTTATTGCAGGGTCTGAGCCTGCCGTATCTTGGCATTCAATCACCGACTTATTTGAAGAAGACGCAAAATACCAGCAACACCGTCGTGGGTTCAGGGCCGTTTATCCTCAAGTCCTTTGTCAAGGGCAGCGGCAGTCAGTTGACCCGCCGCGCCGACTATCACTGGGGCCCGGGCTATGCCGCACACACCGGGCCTGCCTATCTCGAGGCGATTAACTTCAAATACCTGCCGGAGTCTTCCGTGCGTCTGGGCGCACTCACCAGCGGACAGATTCAGGCCATCGACGCTATTCCGCCGGTCAACGCCAAATCGGTAAAAAACAACCCGGCGCTCGAGGTGAAAACCAAAGAGAATCCGGGAATAGTGCGCGTGCTGTACCTTAATACCTCCAAAGGGCCGTTTACCGATGTGAAGGTGCGTCAGGCGTTTCTGAGCGCTACCGACCCGGCCTCGGCGGTCAAGGTGGCCTTCTTCGGCACCCTGAAAGCGGCCGATAACGTATTGGGCCCCCAGACTCAATACTACGACCCTTCCGTTGCCAAACTGGGCGGTTTCAATCTCGACAAAGCCAACAAATTGCTGGATGACGCAGGCTGGACCGCCAAAAACGCGGCCGGGATTCGTACCAAAGACGGTCAGCCGTTAACCGTTGATTTTGTCTATGACCCGTCGACGCTCGAAACCTCGGATGTCACCCTCTTCCAGGCAGTGCAGTTTCAGGTCAAGAAAGCCGGAATCGACTTAAAGCTTGATCCCGTGGATTCCGGAGGCTTTGCCGATCGCACCAACAACAATCAATACGACGTGGTGTCGAGTTTCTATGTGCGCGCCGAGCCGGATATTCTGCGCACCGTCTTCCACTCGAGCTACGCGCCGCCGAAAGGCTCCAACTACAGCCATATCAGTGCGCTGGACGATAAACTGACACAGGCCGTCGGCGCGCCGGATGCGCAGCGCAAGCAGCTTTACTCCGCAATTCAGCGCGAAGTGATTGAGCAGGCTTATGTGGTGCCGCTCTCCGTGCCTGCCTATCAGCTCGGAATCTCCAAAAAGGTGCACGGCATCAGCTGGGCCACCAACGCCAAACCGAATTTCTATGATGTCTGGTTGAGTCACTAATATGCTGTGGACAGGAATTCAACGACTTTTCACCATTCTGGCCGTGCTCTGGGGCGCGGCCACCCTCACCTTTGTCGCCCTGAAACTGATACCGGGCGATCCGGTTTCCATTCTCAGCGGCGGTGCGAATGTGGTCGACGATGCCTTTCGCGCGCAACTTACCCATGAGTTTGGTCTGGATCAGCCTTTGTGGCTGCAATATCTGCACTACCTCGGCCATGCGCTGATCGGCAATTTTGGTCAGAGTTATCAGTATCGCGAACCGGTTATCGCGGTGATTTTTTCCGCGTTGAAACAGACGCTGGTGCTGGCCGTGGGCGCTCTGGTTCTGGCTCTCGCTCTCGCGGTGCTCAACGCCCTGGCAACGGCGGGCCGCTGGCGCTATCTGCGTACCTTCTTTACCGGGCTGGAACTCTGCTTGCTGAGTACGCCGGTGTATTGGCTGGGCATTATCCTGCTGAGTCTGTTCAGCTTTAAAATGCACTGGTTCCCGGTGATGGGCAACGAAGGCTGGCAGTCTCTGGTGTTGCCGATTATCACTCTGAGTTTACCGCTGGCCGCCATCCTGAGTCAGATTCTGCGCGACGGACTGGAAGAGGCGCTGTCACAACCCTTTGCGCTGACGGTGCGCACGCGCGGAGCGGGCGAGACGCGGCTTCGGCTGCGTCATGGCCTTCGCCACGCCACGCTTGCCGCCTCTACGCTCACCGGCACTATGCTCGCGAATGTGCTTAGCGGCTCCATTCTGACCGAAACCGTATTTGGCCGGGCAGGTATCGGCAAAATCACCCTTCAGGCGATCGCCAGTCGGGATATGCCGCTGGTGCTGGGCATTGTGATGCTCTCGGCACTATTGTTCGTGATTATCAATCTGGTGGTGGACGCTGCCTATTTACTGATAGACCCCCGCCTGCGCAAGAGGAGTTCCTGATGAGCAGCAATCCCCTTCTGGTGCGCACTCACCCGCCCGTCTCACGGCGCGGCGGCAATCCGTGGTTGCTGCCCAAAACCCTGATCCCGGCGGCCTTTGTGTTGCTGCTGATCGTAACCGTCATCGCCCCGCAGTGGTTTACGCCGCTGAAACCCGATGACATGGATATGGACGCCGTATTGTCCGCGCCCACTCTGCGTCACCTTTTTGGAACCGATTCTCTCGGGCGTGACGTCTTCTCGCGGGTCATTTACGGTTCGGCGCTGTCGCTCAGTATCGGATTGGGCGCAACCTTGATTGCCTGTGTCGGCGGCATGGCGCTCGGCCTGCTTTCCGCGCTTGCGCCACGCGCGCTTCGCCGCGTGCTGGTCAGGCTGCTGGATATTCTGCTGGCCTTTCCCGAACTGCTGCTGGCGCTGCTGGTGATTGCCGTTCTGGGGCGCGGCCCGACCAATACGCTGATAGCCGTCGGGTTGGCAGGCATTGCCAGTTATGCGCGACTGCTGCGTTCGCAGGTGTTGCAGGTCAAGCTCTCCGGTTATGTGGAGCATTCCGTGGCGCTCGGCGAGTCGCCGCTGCGCATTATTTTTCGCCATATTCTGCCCAATACGCTGCGGCCCCTGCTTATCCTTGCCACGCTCGGCATCGGCCAATCGGTGCTGACCGCCTCGTCGCTGAGCTTTCTGGGGCTGGGTGTGGTGCCGCCAACCGCAGAATGGGGCGCGCTGCTGGCCGATGGCCGCGACTATCTCGACGTCGCACCCTGGATAAGCCTGTTGCCCGCGACCGTCGTGGCGCTTTCGGTCATTGCGCTGACGCTGTTGGGTCGTCGTTTGCAAACCATTCTGGCTAAAGGAGCCTAACCTGATGACCTTGAATTCTCATGCCCCCTCTGCGCTGCTTGTCGTCGAGGATCTGCAGGTCGATTTCCTTCAGCCTCAAGGCACCGTCGCTGCGGTGAAAAACATTTCGTTTCAGGTGAATCCGGGTGAAATCGTCGCGCTGGTCGGCGAATCCGGTTCGGGGAAATCGGTCACGGCCCGCACGTTGGTCGGGCTGGCGGGCGAGTCCGCTCGTGTCACGGCACGCAGTCTGTCACTCACCTGTCACGACGGAACGCGAAAAGATCTGCTTAAACAGGAGGCGGCCGACTGGCAAAAACTGCGCGGCCGTGAAATCGGCTTTGTGTTGCAGGACGCGCTGGTGTCGCTGGACCCGCTGCGAACCATTGGCCGCGAAGTCGCCGAACCCATGCTTATCCATAAACGTCATCCACGCGGCGAAATTCCTTCTCGCGTCGAGGCCTTGCTGCATCAGGTCGGCATACCCGACCCGCAAAATCGCATGCAGCAATATCCGCACGAGCTGTCGGGTGGCCTGCGCCAGCGGGCGCTGATTGCCTCGGCACTGGCGGCGGGTCCGCAACTGCTGATTGCCGACGAACCAACCACCGCGCTGGACGTGACCGTACAACAGCGCATTCTGGATATTTTTCGCCAACTTGCGCAGGCGGGCCACGGCGTGCTGCTTATTACTCATGACCTCGCCGTCGTGGCGCAGGTCGCCGATCGAATCGTGGTGATGCAACAGGGCGAAGGGGTTGAGAGCGGTCCGGCGGCGCAGGTGCTGGCCTCGCCTGCGCACCCTTATACGCGCCGTCTGCTGGCGGCCATTCCCGGTGCCGACACGCGAGGTCGCTGGCTGGCCGGTGAGTCGCCGTTGCCCGATGTGCCGTTGACAGCTCAGGAAAATGACAATCAGCGTCGCCGCAATCCGTTTGTCAGTGCGCTGGATGTGCGCAATGTTTCCGTGGATTTCAGTCTTCCGAACGGCGTGAAACACAACGCCGTCAATCATGTTTCGTTGCAGCTCGCATGGGGCGAAACGCTGGGTCTGGTCGGCGAGTCGGGGTCAGGGAAAACGACCTTGGGCAAAGTGGTGCTGGCGCTGCAAAAGGCGCAGCACGGCGAGGTCTGGCTGGCCGGAAATCCCTGGAGCCGTCTGCGCGAGGCGGAGCGCCGCCCTGTGCGTGGCCGTATTCAGACCATCACCCAAGACCCGCTTGGCTCGTTTGACCCGCAATATACGGTGGAGCAGATTATCCAGCAGCCGCTTAAACTGCGCGGCAAACTGTCTTCCTCGGCGCTGCGGGCCAGAACGCTGGAGCTGGTCAACCTGGTCGGCCTGAATGTGGACTTGCTCAAACGGCGGCCGCAGGCGTTGTCGGGCGGTCAGCGGCAGCGGGTGTCTATCGCGCAGGCGCTGGCGTCCAATCCCGAGATTCTGGTCTGTGACGAGCCGGTTTCGGCGCTGGATGTCACCACGCAGGCGCAGGTGCTGGACTTGCTTATCGCGTTACAGCGCAAGCTGGGTTTGGCCATGCTGTTTATCTCGCACGATTTGGGCGTGGTGCAGCACATGAGTCACCGAATTGCGGTGATGAAGGCCGGGCAAATTGTCGAAACAGGCTCGACCGAGGAAATTCTGGGTTCACCGAAACATCCTTATACGCAGACATTGTTGGCGAGCGTGATTGCGGCTTGAGAAAAAGTGAATGCCCTTCCGCAGACGTGGCGGAAGGGATAAAGGAAGGGATTACTCTTTGGCCGCGCTCACCGGCAGCACGGAACCATGATATTTCTGGATAATAAAATCGGCGACCTGTCTGGATTGCAAATCTTTCGCCAGTTGCAAAATACGCGGATCGGTCGCCAGTTTCTGGGTCGTGACCAGAATATTGGCATAAGGATTCCCTTTTGCCTTCTCGAGACCCAGCGCATCCTTGGCCGGATCAAGACCGGCTTCCAGCGCATAGTTACCGTTGATAATGGCTAAATCAACATCCGGCAGGGCGCGCGGGATCTGTGGCGATTCGATTTCAAGAATCTTCAGATGCTTGGGATTGCCCACGATATTCAGCGGCGTAGCCAGCCCCTTGAGATCCGGCTTCAGAGTAATCAGCCCCTGATCCTGCAACAGATAAAGCCCGCGACTCAGATTGGTTTCATTATTGGGGATCGCCACTTTCGCGTTCTGCGGCACGTCGGCGAATGACTTGTGCTTGCTGGAATAAATGCCCAGTGGCTCGATATGTACCTCGGCCGCGACGGCAAACTTGACGCCCAGCGCCTTCTCCTGCGTCGCCAGATAAGGACGATGCTGGAAGTAGTTGGCATCGATATCGCCGTGCGCCAATAACTCGTTCGAGTTGACCCCATTCGGAATTTCAATCACTTTCAGATTCAGATCGGGGTCGATTTTTTGGACATACGCCAGTATTTCGGCGTGCGGCACGGGGTCGGCGGCAACGCGCAGGGCATCGGCGGCGTGGGCAGAGACAGACGCTATCAGCGCCGCCGCAGCGGTAAGGCGTAACACATTTTTCAGCATGGTGAATTCCCTGTAATGATCTTGGCAATGATAACGGCAGAACCCCCTTCCAACTCCTGCAAGACAAATCCGCAGCAAGAAATTGAACGATTTTCTGTTATATCTCAGAGCATTACATAAGGCGAAAACGCGCACTACCAACAAAAAATGCTAAGCACCTCAGGAAAATGGATAATCGGCCGGCACGCCCGAGACGGGTTGCCAGGCATTTTTCGCCCGACAAAACTGTTGCAGCCGCATTGCTCGGCCTCCTGCCTGAGTCGCACCTTTCATTTCAGAGGTGAAGGCCAATACCGGCTTTGCTGCGTTGATCTGCTCGTCATTCTTTCGCGAATCATGGCTACCCCGTTGTTTTAACAAGGCAAAAACCTTAACGCACTTACCTATGTTGTGGTTTTTTGCAATCGGGTGCAAAAACAGTTTGCAATCGGGTGCAAGAGTTAACATAATCTCAACATTGATTTAATACGGGTTTATCGCGTTCAACATTTTCTTCCCGCCGCATACGAAAGCGCAAAGTATGCCGCAGGTTTTTGGTTGTGAGAGTTTCTTTTCGTCGGCGTTTAACGTTCAATGGCAGTCTGTACGGTAAACCACTAAAAATACGGGCTTATGACGAAAGATTCGAGTGCGCCAAAACAGCAGAAAGCAACCGCCAGTGACGTAGCAAAACTGGCGGGTGTGTCGAAATGGACGGTGTCGAGAGCCTTTACCCCCGGCGCCTCCGTTTCTGGCAAGGCACAAAAGAAAGTGTTGGCCGCCGCAGCAGAGCTAGGTTATCGCCCTAATTTGCTGGCACGTAGTCTGACTAAAAAAAATACACACATTATCGGCGTTGCAATCGATGAACTAAAAAATCCGCATTCAATGAAAATGCTCGATGCAGCGACCAAAGAGTTGCAGGCGCGCGGTTACATGGCGCTGCTGCTCAATATAACGGAAGGCGAGAACTATCAGGCCGTGATGGCCATGGCGGATCAGTTGCAGGTCGATGGCATCCTGTTTTTGGGTAACATCCTGACCGATGAACTGTTCGCCGTGGCCCATAGTCTGCACCATATCCCGTTTGTTCAGGTGTGTCGCAACAACAGCGACCAGCGGGAAATCGATGTGGTGAATATCGACGGTTATCGTGCAGGACAAGATATCGCCGCCCTGCTGCTCGCCGAAGGTTATCAGCGTTTTGGTTACATGAAAGGGCCGGATACCGAATCGGCACAGCTTATGCGACTTGAAGGCTACAGCGATGCGCTGGGTAAGGCTGGCAGGCAACTCGACACCCTGCTGATTGCCGGGCATTACGACCGCAAACTCGGCTTCGAGACCATGCAGCACTATTTGCAGTCTACGGCTCCACAGAATCGTGTCGAGGCGTTGTTTTGCGAAAACGACATACTGGCGCTCGGCGCGCTCGAAGCACTGCGGAGTCAGGACAACGGGCACAGCCTCGCCATTGTCGGCTTCGACGACATCGACGAGGCCGATTCCGCCTCCTGGCAGTTGACGACCTACAGCCAGCAGCTCGACAAACTGATGACAGAAGCGCTTAACCGGTTGATCGACAGCGAAAGTGACGAACTCGGTGATTGGCGTAAGGGAGAACTCAAGGTGCGACGTTCTCATTTGAAACGTTCTTGACGAGAGAAGAACGAGTGGAATCCGCCTGCTGCCACGGCAAGGAAAGTAGCAGGCAGGGTTAATGCGTTAAGTGAACCTTATTCATGTCCTGACATTACCTCTACCCTCTTCCCGTTAAATCGTAATCAGGCTTTATTATTACGGCAGTGACGAATCAATCTTAATTAAACAGCGCCATTCCTATTGCGTTGATATACCGTCACGCCTGAATACTGCCAAATAAATAACCGTGTCTTTAAACAGGGTTGGCATTGTTTTGCCAATTTCCAGGGTCGTCGTTTATTTATAAATAAACGATTTCAATTAGTGCTGGCAGTTAATATCGTGTTATCGAAGGAAATAAACATGAACCGAAGAGAAGCGCTCTTTTCCATCAGTTCACTGGTGGCGACGTTAACCGTCGCGCCAAAGCTGAGTGCCAAAGAGCTGCACAATGTTCCGCTCGAAACCAAACTCAATGCCGATGGCGTGCCCGTTCCCGCCATGCAGGGCGGCTATCGCGTTTTGACCAACGAGACAGACAGAAAGAATCTGGCCGCTATCTGTGACCGGCTGATCCCGGCCGACGAACATGGCCCTTCCGCCAGTCAGGAAGGCGCCATCGAGTTTATCGACGATCAGCTCGCAGGCAACTACGGCGCAGGATCTGCAATGTATCTGGTCGGTCCGCTGCGTCCGGAAAACGAAGAAAAAATCATGGGTGCGCCCCAGTTTCTGACCTCTCCTCGTGAACGTTACATGACAGGCCTCAGGGCGCTCGAAGCCTGGGCGCAGGTTAATCATAAGGCCTCGCTGCATACGCTGACGGCAGAACAGCTCGACGCATTCCTCACCGATATGGAAGCCGGGAAAATCAATCTCGGTGCCGACGTCAACAGTCAGGCCTTCTTCGAACTGATGCTGCAAAACGTGCGTGAGAGTTATTTGGCCGACCCTCTCTATGGCGGC
>Ga0308159_1004221_pt1 | contig 13353 bp, 13 predicted proteins | sample PhyCR1_FD_201040 | JGI IMG/M metagenome (GOLD analysis project Ga0308159, IMG submission 201040) | Phyllosphere microbial communities from UC Gill Tract Community Farm, Albany, California, United States - DLSLC.R1 | ecosystem: Host-associated > Plants > Phyllosphere > Unclassified | place: USA...
CAGCGCTGCGAACAGCACCATGGCGCCCTGCGCGAAGTTGAAGACGCCGCTGGCCTTGTAGATGAGCACGAAGCCCAGGGCGATCAGCGAATACAGCATGCCCACCATCAGGCCGCCGAAGAGGGTCTCGAGGAAGAAGCCCATGTCAGTGTTCCGTCCCCAGATAAGCGCGAATCACGTCCTCGTTGCTGCGCACCTCGTCGGGCGTGCCGTCGCCGATCTTCTTGCCGTAGTCGAGCACGACAACGCGGTCGCTGATGTCCATCACCACGCCCATGTCGTGCTCGATCAGCACGATGGTGGTGCCGAACTCGTCGTTCACGTCGAGGATGAAGCGGCTCATGTCCTGCTTCTCCTCCACGTTCATGCCGGCCATCGGCTCGTCCAGCAGCAGCACCTGCGGCTCCATGGCGAGGGCACGGCCCAGGTCCACGCGCTTCTGCAGGCCGTAGGGCAGGCGGCCGACGGGCGTCTTGCGATAGGCCTGGATCTCGAGAAAGTCGATGATGTGCTCGACGAACTCGCGCTGCTGCAGCTCCTCGCGCTCGGCCGGCCCCCAGCGCAAGGCCTGCGCCAGGATGCCGCTCTTCATCTTGAGGTTGCGGCCCGTCATGATGTTGTCCAGCACGCTCATGCCCTTGAAGAGGGCCAGGTTCTGAAAGGTGCGCGCCACGCCCATCTCGGCCACCTGGCGCGAGTTCATGTGCCTGAAGGTCTGGCCGCGGAAGGTGATCCGGCCCTGCTGCGGCCAGTACACGCCGTTGATGCAGTTGAGCATCGAGCTCTTGCCGGCGCCGTTGGGTCCGATGATGGCGCGCACCTCGTGCTCGCGCACGTCGAAGCTGATGTCCGTGAGCGCCTTCACGCCGCCGAAGGACAGCGAGATGTTCTGCACGTCCAGGATGACGTCGCCGGTCTTTCTAGCCATGACGAGGCCTCAAATTCGGGCAGCCGAACGCAGAGGGCGCAGAGATTTCGCAGAGGGCGCAGAAGGAATACCAAAAGGATTTTTCATGGCTGTTCTTTCGCGTGTTCTGCGCAATCTCTGCGCCCTCCGCGTTCGGCTGTCCGATTCCGGATTTCATGCCGCCGCCCTCACTGCCGCAAAGCGCCTGGCTTCCACGATGCCGAGCGTGGCGCTGACCTTGCCGGTGCGGCCGTCCTCGAACTTGACCTGGGTCTCGATGAACTGCTCGGCCTTGCCGCCGTAGAGCGCGTCGACCAGCACCGCGTACTTGTCGGCGATGAAGCCGCGGCGCACCTTGCGCGTGCGGGTCAGTTCGTCGTCGTCGGGGTCGAGCTCCTTGTGCAGCACCAGGAAGCGCGCGATCTGGGTGTCGGCCATGCCTTCCTCGGCAGCCAGGTCGGCATTCACCTTCTCGATGCAGTCCTTGACCAGCTGCAGCACGTTCGGCTTGCCGGCCAGGTCGACGTAGCCGCCGTAGGCCAGCCCGCGGCGCTCGGCCCAGTTGCCCACGGCCTCGTAGTCGATGTTGACGAAGGCGCAGACCTCCTCGCGGCCATGGCCGAAGCACACGGCCTCCTTGATCTGCGGGAAGAACTTGAGCTTGTTCTCGATGTAGTTGGGCGCGAACATCGCGCCGCCGGCCAGGCGCCCCACATCCTTGGCGCGGTCGATGATGCGCAGGTGGCCTTCCGCGTCGAGCACGCCGGCGTCGCCGGTGTGGAAGTAGCCCTCGGCGTCGAGCACCTCGGCGGTGGCATCGGGGCGCTTGTAGTACTCCTTGAGCACCGACACGCCGCGCACCAGCACCTCGCCGTCGTCGGCGATCTTCAGTTCGATGCCCGGCGCGGCCGTGCCCACGCTCGTGAGCTTGACCTTGCCGTCCTGCTGCAGGCAGACGTACGCGCAGGTTTCGGTCTGCCCGTAGAACTGCTTGAGGTTGACGCCGATGGAGCGGTAGAAGCGGAACAGGTCGGGCCCGATGGCCGCGCCCGCCGTGTACGCCACGCGGATGCGGCTCATGCCCAGCACGTTGCGCAGCGGCCCGTACACCAGCAGGTTGCCCAGCGCATACATCGCCCGGTCGCCGAAGGACACCGGCGCGCCGTTCAGGATGGCGGCCCCCACGCGCTGCGCCAGGGCCATGAACTTCGCGTACATCCAGCGCTTGGGCGCGGCGGCGTCCTCCATGCGGATCGACACCGCGGTCAGCAATCCCTCGAAGGTGCGGGGCGGGCCGAAGTAGTAGCTCGGCCCGATCTCGCGCATGTCGTTCATCACCGTCTCGGCCGACTCGGGGCAGTTGAGCGTGAAGCCGCCCACCAGCCACTGCGCCACCGAGAACAGGTGGTCGCCCACCCACGCCATGGGCAGGTAGCTCATGATGTTGTCGCCCGGGCCGAGCCGGTCGGTCACCACGCCGCCCCGGCCCGCGGCGATGAAGCTCGCATGCGTCTGGCACACGCCCTTGGGGCGGCCGGTGGTGCCCGAGGTGTAGAGGATCACGCCCACGTCGCCGGCCCGGCCGGCGGCCACGCTGGCGTCGAAGACGCCGGGGTGGGCCGCGTCCCAGGCGCGGCCGAGTTCGCGCAGCTGCTCGTAGCCCAGCAGGCCCGGCTGGTCGTAGTGGCGCAGGCCGCGCGGGTCGTCGTAGACGATGTGGCGGATGCGTGCGTGGCCGGCCTGCGCCTGCAGCTCGCGGCATTCGAGCAGCTTGTCGACCTGCTCCTGGTCCTCGACCACCACGAACTCCACCGCGGCGTCGTCGAGCATGAACACCATCTCGGACGCGACCGCGTCCTGGTACAGCGGCACCGGCACGCCGCGCAGGCACTGCGCCGCGATCACGGCGAAGTACAGGTGCGGCCGGTTGGCGCCGACGATCGCCAGGTTGTGGCCCGCCGTGAAGCCCAGGCTGGCGAGCCCGCAGGCGATCTCGCGCACCTCGGTGGCGGCCTGCGTCCAGCGCCAGGTCTGCCAGATGCCCAGGTCCTTCTCGCGCACGGCGGGTGCGTCGGGCTGCTGCTTCGCATGGGCGAGCAGCAGGCGGGGAAAGGTGTCGGCGGCGGTGTCCACGCGGCGAAATGTACGGGTGCGCTTTGACGCCAAGTTGTCGTTGTGACGACAATCCTAGGGACACCACTCTCCGGACTTTCCCGATGGCTGCACCGTCCTCGCCTGCTGCGCGCAGCTCGATCCGCGACCGTGTGCGGGCGCCGACCGCGGAAGAGCTCGAGGCGATTCCGTGGCTGCCGCTGCTCACGCCCGCCGAGCGGCGCAGGGCCGAGGCGGCACTCGTGGTGGGCGAGGCCGAGGTGGGCGACGTGGTGTGCCGCATCGGCCGGGCGCCGACCTATTGGTTCGGCGTGATCGAGGGCCTGCTCAAGATGAGCAACGACAACGCCGACGGCAGCTCGGTGACGCACAGCGGCCTGTCGGCCGGCGGCTGGTTCGGCGAAGGCACGGCCATGAAGCGCGAGCCCTACCGCTACAGCATCACGGCACTGCGACGCAGCGTGGTCGCGGGCCTGCCGCTCGATCCCTTCCACTGGCTGCTCGACCACTCGATCGGCTTCAACCGTTTCGTGATGAACCAGCTCAACGAGCGCCTCGGACAGTTCATCGCCGCGCTGGAGATCGACCGCCTCAACAACCCCGACGCGCGCGTGGCCCGCAGCCTGGCGGCACTGTTCAACCCGGTGCTGTTCCCGCGCGTGGGCGAGGTGCTGCGCATCACGCAGCAGGAGCTGGCCTACCTCGTGGGCCTGTCGCGCCAGCGGGTGAACGAGGCGCTGTCGCGCCTGCAGGCCGAGGGGCTGATCCGCATCGAGTACGGCGGCCTGCGCGTGATCGACCTGCAGGCGCTGCGGGCGGGCTTTCGCCCGCGCTCGCGCGCCTGAACGCCGGCGCCGCCGGACGCACTGCCACATGCGCTCGGGATAATCCGCCGCGCTGTCACTCCCTGCACCTCGAATGAGCTCGTCCCGCATCCTCGTCCTCAGCGTCAGCGCCGGCAACGGCCATGTGCGCGCTGCCCAGGCGCTCGTTGCCACCGCCGAAGGGCAGTGGCCCGGCTGCACCGCCGTCCACGTCGACGCCATGGCGCATGTGGCGCCGGGCTTTCGCAAGGTCTACACGGACTGGTACATCCGGCTGGTCAACCGCGCGCCGGACGTGTGGTCCTACCTGCACCAGAAGAGCGACGCGACGCCGCACACCGCGACCTCGCAGCGCCTGCGCCGCGGCATCGAGCGCCTGAGCACCACGGCGCTGTTGCGCGAGATCCACCGGCAAAAGCCCGATGCCATCGTCTGCACGCATTTCCTGCCGGCCGAGCTGCTCATGCGCGAGCAGAGCCGCGGCCGCATCGGCTGCCCGGTGTGGCTGCAGGTGACGGATTTCGACCTGCACAACATGTGGATCGTCCCGGGCATGGCAGGCTACTTCGCCGCCACCGAGGAGGTCGCCTTCCGCATGCGCGCGCGGGGCCTGCCCGCCGACCGGGTGCACGTGACCGGCATCCCGGTGATGCCGGCCTTCTCCCAGCCCGATGCGCCTGCGCTGGCGCGCGATGCCTGCGTGGCGGCGCTCGGCCTGGACCCGGCCCGGCGCACGCTGCTCATGGTGTCGGGCGGTGCGGGCGTGGGCGACTTGCCGAGCATGGTGCGCCGCGTGCTGGCGATGCAGGGCCCGGACTTCCAGCTGGTCGCGGTGGCCGGGCGCAACGTGGCCGCCCATGCGGCCCTGCAGGACCTGGAGCGCGCGCACCCCGGGCGGCTGCGCGCCATCGGCTTCACCGGCGAGATGGAGAAGCTCATCGCCGCGGCCGACCTGGTCGTGACCAAGCCCGGCGGGCTCACGATTTCCGAATGCCTGGCGTTGGGCCGGCCGATGCTGCTCGCCTCGCCCATCCCGGGCCAGGAGGAGCACAACGCCGGCTACCTGATGGAAGAGGGCGCGGCGTGGCTGGCCTATGACGCGATCGGCCTCGAGTACAAGGTCGCCCGCCTGATGGCGATGCCGGCCCAGGTCGATGCGATGGCAGCGCGCAGCCGCGCGCTCGGGCGGCCGCACGCGGCCCGCGACGTGCTGGGCCTGGTGCTGGGCACGGCCGGGGAGGCCGGCGCATGAGCGGCCGGCGCTCGGGCACCGGCGACTGGCCTCGCACGGCCATGTACTTCGCCTGGGTGGTGCTCATGGCCTTCTTCTTCGCCAACGCCGAGATCCAGATCGAGGGCGGCGCCGGCTGGGCCGGCTCGCTGCCCACCTGGCGCATCGAGAAGCACTGGGCGCTCGACATCTTCTGGGGCGGGCGGGCGATGACGGGCTACCACGCCTGGGTCTTCAGCTTCATGGCGCTGGCGTTCTTTGCGCCGCTGGCCTTCAATGGCCGCTGGCGCTGGAGCGACGTGGTGCTCGCGCTGGGCGGCCTGTCGGCGTTCTGGGTGATCGAGGACTTCCTCTGGTTCGTCATCAACCCGGCCTACGGGGTCGCCCGTTTCGACCCCGTCCACGTGCCCTGGCATCCGCGCTGGGTGCTGGGCCTTCCGCTGGACTACTGGTGGGGTGGCGTGGGCGCCACGGTCCTGGCGGGGTTGCACGTGCGGCTGGCGCGTCGCGAACGGCGAGGCGCAGCCGATGATTCCGTGTGGTGACAACCAGTTACCGTCGACTCCTCAAGCCGATTCGGCCAAGAGTCCTTGCTCACGTCGGTGAGTTGTAACCAGCTTGGAGAAATTAATACAAAGGTGAACAATTGTGGCGAACTGGAAACGCCACATGGACTACGTCGAATTCGCCCTCACCGTCATCGAAGCCGAAGAAGGTCAGTTCCACTGGGTCCTGATGGAGCCGGTGGACGCCGACATCGACGACGAACTGCGCTACCGCCCGGTCGACAGTTCCGCGCAGCCCTACCCGACCTACGCCGAGGCGCTGCTTTTCGGCAGTGCGGCCATGCGCACCCGCCAGGGCAACCTGCGCGAGGCGCTGCTGCAGCGCCAACACCAGCAGCAGGCCGCCTTCCGCCCGTCCGCCATGGCGGCCTGATCCAGCTCAGGCCGGCAGGTCCAGCGCACGGCGCAGCAACGCGAGACGGTCGCCGACAGGGGCAGCGCGGAAGATCAACCCGACGGGCCCCGGCGGAATCGGTGGCTGCACCCGCACACGCCGCACGCCCTCGGCGGCCGTCGCGTCCAGCGTCGCACGCGGCACCGCGCTCAGGCCCAGGCCCGCTGCCACCAGGCGCAGGTTGGTGACGGGACTGGTCGACTCGATCACCGGCACCGGCGGCATGACGCCCTCGCGGCGGAACACTTCCTCCATCATCCGCTGCACCATCGAGATGCGGGCCGGCATGATCCAGCGCTCTTGGGCGAGTTGGGCCCAGCCGACGCGCCGCGCCCGCGCCAGCGGGTGGCCGGCGGGCGCGATGACGTCGAACTCGGCATCGAACAGCTTTTCGTGCCGCAGCTCCCGCGCGTCCATGCCCGCCGGCAGATCCGCCGGGAAGCTGGTCAGCAGCGCGTCGAGCCGGCCTTCCGCCAGCGCCTGCAGCAGCATCGGCACGCGCTCTTCCATCAGCTTCACGCGCAGCCTCGGCTCCAGCTGCGCAAGCCTCGCCATCGTCTGTGGAAAGTAGCCCTGCGCGACGAAGGGCGGGGCGCCGATGCGCAGCAGCGTGAAGGCCGGCTCGGCCGAGGCCTCGGCCTGCAGGTGCGCCAGTTCGGCCATCAGCCGCGCCGCGCCCTGTACCACCAGCGCGCCCTGCGTCGTCGGCGTCAATCCCCGGGCGCCGCGCGTGAAAAGCAGCAGGCCGAAGGCCGACTCCACCTCGCCGAGCGCCTTGCTCAGCGCCGGCTGCGTGAGGTTGAGCATGCCCGCCGCTGCGCGCAGGCTGCCGCCGCGTTCCAGCGCGACGAGCAGTTGGAGGTGCCTGAAGCGCAGCCGCGCGAGCAGCCGGCGCAAGGCCTCGGGCGTGGCGTCCGCAGGCGGCGAAGGGTGATCACCAAAAGCTTTCATGGGTTGAAAACATATCACTCGTGGATATCTCGCGTCCTTTCTATGCTGGCACCCGACAACCACAGCCTCCGGAGACATGCCCATGGATCGCCGTTCCTTCTGCGTCGCAGCGATGGCTGCCGCCTCGTTGCCGGCCGCCGCCGCCGGTTACCCCGACAAGCCGGTGCGCGTCATCTCGGCCTATGCGGCCGGAGGCGGTCCCGACGTGCAACTGCGCCAGGCCGCTCCCGCGCTCGGCGCGGCGCTCGGCCAGCCCATCGTCGTGGAGAACAAGGTGGGCGCCGCCGGTGTGCTGGCCGCGCAGTACGTCGCACAGCAGCCGCCGGACGGCTACACCCTGCTGATGGGCTCGAACACGCACCTCATCCAGAAGGTGCTCCAGCCCGCGCTGCGCTTCGATCCCATCGCCGACTTCGCGCCCATCGGCAACCTCGCGGCGTCGCCCACGGTGCTGGTGGTCAGCGCCGATTCGCCTTGGAAGAGCGTGGCCGAGCTGGTGGCCGCCATGAAGGCCCGGCCCGGCACGGCCAACTACAGCTCGGGCGGACTCGGCACCTCGGCGCACCTCGCCGGCGCGACGCTGGTGTCGCTGGCCGGGCTGCAGGTCACGCACATCCCGCTCAAGGGTTCGGTGGACATCCCGCTGTCGCTGCTGCGCGGCGACACGCAGTTCGCCTTCCCGGTCGCAGGCACCGGCATGCCGCAGGTGGCCGCCGGCAAGCTGCGCGCGCTGGCCGTGACCAGCCGCAAGCGCCTGCCCCAGCTGCCCGACGTGCCGACCCTGCAGGAGGCGCTCGGCGGCAACGAACTGGCGGTCCAGGAGTCGTGGTTCGGCCTGTGGGCGCCGGCCGGCACGCCCGCGGCGGTGCGGGACAGCGTGTTCTCGGCCCTGCGCAAGGCCGTGGCCGACCCGGCCGTGAAGAGCGCCTTCGAGGCCGCGGGCAACGAGGCGACCACGCTGGGCGACTCGCCCCGGGCGTTCTCCGACTTCGTCAGAAACGAGCAGCGCAAGTGGGCCGAGATCATCCGGCTCACCGGCGTGACCATCAACACCTGACCCCCGTGTCCACCGAACCGAACAAGGAAGTGCAGCCCATGTCCAGACCGCTGGAAGGCGTTCGCGTCATCGACCTCTCGCACGTGATCGCGGGGCCCCTGGCCTCCCTCTACCTGGCGCAGCTGGGCGCCACCGTCGTCAAGGTCGAGCCGCCGGGCGCGGGCGAGGTGATGCGCGCCAGCCGCACGCGGGGCGACGGGCCGGGCTGCGGCGACACGCCGGCCGGCTTCGCGGCGCTCAATGCGGGCAAGCAATCGCTGGCGGTCGACATCCGCACCGCCGAGGGCGCGCAGATCGTGCGCGACCTGGCCCGCGATGCCGACGTGTTCATCGAGAACTTCCGCCCCGGCGTGGTGGCGCGCCACGGCCTGGACCGCCCATCGATCCAGGCCGTGCGGCCCGGCATCGTCTACTGCTCCATCTCCGGCTACGGCCAGGAAGGCGAGTGGGCGGGACGCGGCGCCTACGACCACGTGGTGCAGGCGCTGACCGGCATGATGCTCATGTCGGGCGAGCGTGCCGACGCGCCGCCGCTGAAGGTCGGCTTCCCGGTCATCGACGTGGCGGTGGGCATGCTGGCGGCGCTGGCGGTCACGGCGGCGCTGCGCCGGCGCGACCAGACCGGGGAAGGCCAGTACGTGGACGCCTCGATGGTCCAGGCCTCGTTGATGCTCATGTACCCCAACGCGAGCAGCTACCTCACGCACGGCATCGAGCCGCAGCGCGTGGGCAACCGCGGCTACACCGGCAGCCCCACGGCCGACACCTACCGCTGCGCCGATGGCTGGCTGGCCACCGCCGCGAACACGCCTGCGCAGTTCCGCGCGCTGGCACGCGTGCTCGGGCTCGAGGCGCTGTGCGACGACGCGCAGGCCATCGACCTCGATGCCTTCCGCGCACCCGGCGGCGGCTTCGTGATCGCGCGCGACCTGCCGCGGCTGCAGCAGACCTTCCGCGACGCCTTCGCGCAGCGCAGCGCTGCCGACATGGAGGCCAGCCTCAACGCCGTCGGTGTGCCGGCTGCACGGGTGCGCCGGCTGGGCGAGTTCCTGGACGAGGCGCAGGCCACGGGCACGCTCGTTCCTGCGGCCTACACGCAGGGCGATGCGCAGGTGCGCACGCCGGGCCTGGGCTTTCGCTACAGTGAGGACGGTGCCTGGCCGGCCCGCGGCGCGCCCTCGTTGGGCAGTCACACGCAGGCCGTGCTGGCCGGACTCGGCATGCAGGCACCGCAGATCGAGGCGCTGCGCGCGTCCGGCGCCGTCGGCTATCCCATCCCCTGATTCCCGGAGACCCACCCATGTTCCGTGCCCTGCTGCTGACCCAGTCCGACGACCGCGCGACACACGCCCAGGTTGTCGACCTCGACCCGTCGCAATGGCCCGAGGGGGAGGTGCGCGTGGCCGTCGCGCATTCCACGGTCAATTACAAGGACGCGCTCGCGGTCACCGGCAAGTCGCCGGTCGTGCGCAAGTTCCCCATGGTGCCCGGCATCGACTTCGCCGGCACGGTGGTCGACAGCGCCGACGCGCGCTTCAAGCCCGGCGACCGCGTGCTGCTCAATGGCTGGGGCGTGGGCGAGACGCACTGGGGCGGCCTCGCGCAGCAGGCGCGCGTGAAGGCCGACTGGCTGGTGCCCCTGCCCGCTGCCTTCGACACCCACGCCGCCATGGCCATCGGCACCGCGGGCTACACCGCCATGCTGTGCGTCATGGCGCTGCAGGCGCACGGCGTGGCGCCGCACCACGGCCCGGTGCTGGTGACGGGCGCCAACGGCGGGGTCGGCACCATCGCGATCGCGCTGCTGTCGCGCCTGGGCTTCGAGGTGCATGTGTCGACCGGCCGCCTGAACGAGTCGGCGCACCTGAAGGCGCTGGGCGCGACCGAGGTCATCGACCGCGCCACGCTGTCGGCACCGGGCAAGCCGTTGCAGAAGGAACGTTGGGCGGCCGCGGTCGACAGCGTGGGCAGCCACACGCTGGCCAACGTGTGCGCCAGCCTGAAGTACGGCGGCACCGTCGCCGCCTGCGGCCTGGCGCAGGGCCTGGACCTGCCGGCCAGCGTGGCGCCCTTCATCCTGCGCGGCGTCACGCTCGCGGGCATCGACAGCGTCATGGCGCCATACGCGCGCCGCATCGAGGCGTGGGACCGCCTGGCCAGGGAACTCCCGCGCGAGGTGCTGGCCGCCAACACCGAGACCGTGGGCCTGGCCGAGGTGCCGGCGCTGGCGCAGCGCCTGCTGGCCGGCGAGGTGCGCGGCCGCGTGGTGGTCGACCTCGCCCGCTGACGCGCGCTACAGCGCGAAGGCATCGGCCAGCCGCTGCACGCCCGCGGCGGCGCGCGCCCGCACGTCGTCGAAGGACTGCGTGCGCACGATCTCGCCGTTCTCGAACACCGTCTGCAGCGCGTCGTCGGCCGGTGCGCCGTCGGCGCTGTCGGTGCGTTCGGTGCGCCAGCCCGCGGACTGGCTGCCGGCGAGCGTGAGCCGGCCCTTCTTCGACGCCTTCGACGCATCGCCCACCGGCTGCTTGTAGACCTCGCGCCACCGCCCGTCGACCTGCATGGCCGAGCACTTCATCGCCCACTGCATGGTGTCGCGGTTGCAGTGCTGAAGCAGGCCGCCGCCCATGCCGAAGGCGATGTTCTCGGCCGCGAAGCCGTTGTGGTGCAGGTTCGACAGGCACAGCCGCAGCGAGCGCAGGTCGATGCCGTCGCCCTGGATGATGCGCACCGTCTTCAGCACCCGGTAGCCCTTGGCGTTGGTCGTCGTGCCGAAGCGCGCGGCGAGGATCTGCGCCACCTTCAACACCGTCTGGGCCGGGTCGCCCGAGTCGGGCCGCACCACCAGCGTGGCGCCGCTCTGCTCGACCAGTTCCTTCAGCTGCGTGCCCCAGATGCGGTCGCAGGCGTTGAAGATGTCGTAGCTGTCGCTCACCACCGCGAAGATGGCACCGGGCGTGCCGAACTGCCGGACCATGTTGCGGTAGGCGTCGGCTTCGTGCGCGGCGCCCCAGCCGGTGATGGTGCTGTGCTCCGCCGCGGGAACGGAGAAGCCCGCCATCTCGCAGTCGTAGTACCGGCGTGCCGCCACCAGCGCCATCACCGTGTCGGTGCCCAGGAAGTTGACCAGGTGGGCCATGCCGCCGAGCGCCGCCGACTCGTTGCTCGACACGCCGCGCGCGCCGAAGTCGTGCAGCTTGAAGCCGATCTGTCCGGCCGGATCGTCGCTGTTGGCCTCCAGGTAGCGCAGCAGCGTGGCCTTGGCGGCGGCCGACACGGTGGCCACCGTGGTCGGGTACCAGACGGCGCGCAGCAGCTCGGTCTCGAGGTAGCTGGTGAGCCAGAAGAAGTCGGGGTCGGTGTTCTCGACCGTGGCCAGCACGTTGTGCGCCGGCACCACGCTGCCTTCGGGCACGGCGCGGATGCGCAGGGGCAGGCGCCCGCCGTGCCTGTCGACCAAGCGCAACCAGCCCTCGCGGTTGAAGGGCTCGCCATGCAGCTTGAAGATGGCGTCGGCCTCGTCCACGTCGGCCCGCGTGACCGGCGTCGACAGGTATTCGCGCAGCCAGGCCTGCAGCCCGAAGAACACGCCGTGCCCGAACGCGCCGCCGCGCGACTCGATGTAGCTGAACACGGTCTGCGTGCCGGGCGGATACTGCTTCCAGTGCGACACCTTGTACGAGTCGGTGCGCAGCAGCAGGTTGCGGCCGAGGGGAGAAGCGGGGGATGCGGTCATGTGAAAGCTCCTTTCACGGTGGCGCCGTCAGCCGGCGCCGTTGCTGGCTTGAAAAGCGGGGTCAGTTGCGGCCGAGCCCGCCGAGGAAGTGGTTGGCGATGAAGAAGTGGTCCTCGCACACCTGGGCCTGCAGGCCGAGGAAGTCGGAGATGGGAATCCATCGCGCCTGTTCCGCGTCGTCGCTGCCCCGCACCGGCGACAGCCCGGTCCACTGGTTGTGCGCCAGCTCGAAGAAGAAAGCGTGCGTGATGCTGCGGCCGCGCTGCGAGCGGTCGGGCGCATCGAACACATGGCTGGCCTTGAGGCTGCCCTGCAGCACCGGCACGGGCACCTTCAGGCGCGTCTCTTCCTTGAGTTCGCGGATCGCCGCGTCGAGCAGGCGCTCGTTCTGGCCGACGAAGCCGCCGGGCAGCGCCCACGTGCCGCGGGCCGGATGGAACTTGCGCTTGACCATGAGGATGTGCCCGGCCTCGACGACCACCGCATCGACCGTGGTGTAGATCGGCGGGAACTCGCTGCCCGCGTAGCGGTAGCGCTCGCGGTAGTCGACCAGGAAGGCGCGCTCCTCGCACAACGAGACGTAGTCGGCCGTGCGGGCGAACTGGCGCAGGAACTCGGCCGTCCCGTCGGGCAGCGCCTCGGCCGGGATCTGGCCGCGGCGCACGGGGTCGAAGTAGAGCTGGCGCACGTCGGTGGCATGGATGCTGTCGACGACCTCGTGCGGCACGAACTCCCACTTGGGAAAGAGCCGCAGGTAGTAGCTGCTCGAGTCCTTGAGGTGGCCGACGAGGGCGATGCGTGCGCTCGCGGGGTCGGCCCCGTCCTGAACGACGAGGCGATCGACGGCGGACTGGATGGACGCGATCCATATCTGGTCGTTGTAGGGCGAGTCGCTCACCCCGACGACACTGACGCGCATCTGTTCGCTGCCGCGCAGGCAGGCGCGGACCATGCGTTCGCGCTCGTCGAGGGTGAAGGGGTTGCGGACGCTGCGGGGCTGGCGGTCGGAGCCGACGACCACGACGACGCGCTGGGCGGCGCGCAAGGCCTCTTCGATCAACCGCTGATGGCCGAAGTGGACCGGCTGGAAGCGGCCGATGACGACCGCGTAGGCGAACTTGCGCTGGGTGGTTGTGTGCATCTGGGAATCCCCCAAAAAGAGCGCCCTTCGTGGGTGCCGTGGGGTGAAAGATAGCGGGTCTTCGGGGATTTGTCCAATTAAGTTGCGTTGTGCCACTTAATGGGATGTGTCGGGCGGCCGCGGGCATGGGCATGGGCTTGGGCTTGGGCTTGGAGGGTGTGGGTTGATTGGGGCGCACGACGGGTGGGGGCGCTGGCGGCGGCCGCGGGCCTGCGTTCTCCGGCGCAGGCTCGCGCTGACCGGCTTGTTGTGGTTGCTGTGTGCTCGCTGTCCATCGACGTGCTTGAGGGACTGCACGGCGCCGCGAATGGCGCCTGCGCCCGCAGACCCACGACCACCGCCCTGAACCGTCCGGCTGCACTTCCGCGTCACTTCCCCCGTTGGTACCCCTTCACTTCCCCTTGCTTGGAAGCCCCATCCCCGTTCGCGCTGAG
>Ga0308159_1004224_pt1 | contig 13341 bp, 13 predicted proteins | sample PhyCR1_FD_201040 | JGI IMG/M metagenome (GOLD analysis project Ga0308159, IMG submission 201040) | Phyllosphere microbial communities from UC Gill Tract Community Farm, Albany, California, United States - DLSLC.R1 | ecosystem: Host-associated > Plants > Phyllosphere > Unclassified | place: USA...
ATCGATAAGCTGGCGATAGCAAAGTAATTACAAATTAAAACTTAATCATTACTATCGGGGCTAGATGGCGAGAACAGTAAAATATTAAGGCTCCAGATGCGAAACGATTTATGGTTCCCCCCTATTGCGATCGTGCAAATATTCTCTATTTTAGTAGAATTAAATTATATCTGAACGCTCTTATCATTTTTTCCAATTTTAGTATGAGCTGATTTATTTAATAAGATATTCGTAAAGCCATGTTTTTTTTGAGGTTTTATGCACTGAATATATTTTAGATTTGCGCAATTGCGTAAAGATAGATGTTAGCTGATATTTTATGACAGAACCTTGGACAACAGAAGAAACAAATGAATATGACAAGTTATTTAGGACTTGCCAGACTTTAGTTGGACAAAAAATCGAACGAGTTATTTTTTATTTGGACGAAGATGACATTGATTTTAATGAACAGCCAAACGCATACGGTAAAAGCCTTTTGAATGCAATCGAAATTAAAATTTCTGGACAGACATATTGTTTAGGTAACTTATTCTTTGGTAAAAATTATAATGGACTGAATATTTTAGTTGGGAAAACCACTGATTTTGAAAACGTTGAAGATAAGAAACCTGTTGTTTACCCTTCTGAAATTGTTGGACAACAAATTACAAATACCGCAATTTATTGGACGAAATCGAATTGGGGAAAATATTTTGTTCCACAAGAAATCGAATTTAGAACTGAAAATAGTTTTTTAATTTGTTCAGCAATTGAAGTAAATAATGGAGAAGTAAACTGCCCTTTAACAGATGAAATTCTTATCGCTGAAAATGACTTGGGCTTGAAAAAATTTCAACTTGGTGAATACGGAATTGGGACAAATGAAAGATATGTATTTGACAGTTTAGACGAACTAACGAAAAAGGAAATAAACATCAGCTAACAAGGGTTTTGCGTCAGGCGGGCAGAAGTGCAAAATTCAACAGCAATTTTTCAATTGAACATTAGTAATAATATCAGCTTCTGTGGTTCGAAATCCCGCCCGAACGCCAAGCCCCGAAACGTTAGCTGCAAGCTTAAAAACCAACATTATGTTCAAACGACTATTTCAAAAACGTAAATCTGACGGACTTTCCAAAATTGAATATTGGAAAAAATGGGAGTTGTTTGAATTGTTTGACGAGTTACACAAAGCAGAAAATCTTTTGATTGATATTTTAGATAAAAAAAGGATGACGAACTCAATAAATTCAAGAACGAATTTATTGAAGACCTATATGAAATTGAAGGAGATAATGTTGCAGACTTCACAAGAATTTGGGAATGGTTCACACCGACAAAAGAATGGGAACTATTTTGTGACTACACGGACAGAAATTAGGTATCAACATATTTCGCATAATTGACAAATGGAAAAGAAATCAAGATTTTATTGCTGGAACCAAAGTTATGCTCAATGATGAATTTGTTGTTGACAACTGAAATAAAACGAGAATTTAAGACCCCTTTGGGAGTTATTCGTTGCGGATTTATCTGTAAAGGACGAGACCGTGCTATTGAAACACAGAAATATGAAAACGGCAGTTCGGAAATTTTTAAAACAAACGGACACAAAATTGAAATCGTTTCATTTAAAATAAAAGTCCCGCTTTATAATGGCGACAGCTTGACTGACAGTTTCGGCTGGATTTTTAGGATTGAAAAAACGACTTCAATTGTCGAAAAGCTTGAAACCTATTGTTTGCTTGACAAAATCAATGACGAAATAACCTTCGACACAGCGACGGGAGAACACCTGGACGCGATACAAGCAGACAATAATGAATGGACATTGCATATTGGAACAGAAGACGGAGAAGTTTTAAATTTAAGAGCCGAAAATGACGACTGGTTTCCACCAAGACTTCAAAACAAAGTAGATTTCTATCAGTCAATAACAGAAATGAAACAAAATGGATTTGTGACAAAAATTCCCGACCTTAATAAAGGAGAACAAATTTATATACAGTATTTGACAGCATACGATAAGAGAGATGAACAAAAAGTAAACACTTGGCTTGCGGTGGACGAGTTTAAAAGAAAATTAGAAAACTGGATTGGAATATGATAAAAAATATGCCCTATAACACGAGTTTCGTAATCTGCAGATAGTTCAGTGGTAGCTGAAAGTTTTGTGTTCCGCAGAAACACTTTGTTGAAAAAACATAAATGAACTTCCCTGTTAGAAAAGCAAAATGAACCTACATAGTTCATCTCCTGCTGCGCACTATCAATATAAGATAAACATTTGGCTGTAGTTTTACAGAACCGATCTTAAAACAATATCAAAATGGAGAAAAAAATAATCTTAACCATAATTATTGCAACGTTTCTAACAATTATGGGTTGTAGAAGCGATAAAAAAGAACAACCAAAAGATGCTATTGTTAAAGTACAGAAAAACCGTAATCCACAAAATGACAGCCTAAAACGGGAAGACACCCTAACTGAAGACAAAAAAGATCCGAATATCAATCCTGTTTACACTTCAAAGTCTATCAAAATTGAAAATGCATTAATAAACGGACATAAAGTGATATTATCTAAAACTCAATTTCACGCCATATACCCGAGAAACGATTCGGTAAAAACGACGCTCTGGGAATGTGGAAATCCTTTTGAATGGTTGGATAAAGAATGGATGATAAAAAAGTATGGCCCTGAAAGTAAAGAAAAAGGAACGTTTGAAAGATTCAACAGTGAAATTACAACTATCTACCTGAAAAAAATTGAATATAATACTAACAACCACCTGGTATTATTTGATCGGGCTTCTGCTGAAAACAATTCTTTTAAAATAATCAGTCAGAATATTACATTAGATAGGAATACAACTCTGGAAGGATTCAAAAAAATATTTCCGAATGCGGAAATTGAAAAATTAGCTAATAAGAACGAGGTTAGAGCCAGATTTTCTTTAGGAGAAAAGAGAGATGATGCCTTTTTATTTTATTTCAAAAATGGAAAGTTAAATTACTTTACTTTATGGTGGCTTTTGTGTTAAAGAACAAGGTTGGATAAAGGTTTAATGAGGGTAGAGGTGGCTGGTTTGAGGATGAACAAGTTTTAGAAGTGGGTAAAGGTTTAGGCTTGTTAATGATCGGAGCAGCCAAGAAATTGACTACAGGAAAATCTTTTGGGATTGATATTTTTATACTTATGACTTATTCAACCATTCGATTGAACAAACGAAAATAACTGCTGAACTTGAAAATGTATCGCAAAAATAGAGATACTAATAGAAAACATACTTAGAACTAGTTTTGGCGACAGTTCGTTTGAAACGTTTGAGGCACTTGGCCTGATGGTAACAAAAGAAGGTGCTTATGTTTTCTATACTCTTCCGCCTTTGATAATTATTGTTGCTACAAAAAAATAGAAAGGTCGCAAACGAGGTGTTATTTAGGCCATAGCACTACCCTTTTTAGACTCGAACTACTATACCTATTGTAGAAATCAATTAACCTCCTACAATGATTTTATTTATATTAAATCTCATATCATTATATTCTCTAATTGATTTTCAAACATGAAGGAACGGATATTTTGTGAACTGATCCATTCAAAAGATTCGTAAAATTGGTTGCCGTGACAATTGTGTTATACCGACAAGACTGGTTTGGCAAAAGTGACACTTACGCTTTTCTTTTCTGGACTGTTCCCCTCGCGGTTGGACTTAGCGTAACTGGCAACACAATCGTAAATCTGTTTCGGACAAAACATTTTCTCTTACGACTCCTCTTTATCGTTTTAACTGCTGGACTACTTTCAATCGGCTGGGCATATTGTGTAGCTTTAGTTTTAGGACCTTGGATTGGTGCTTTTAGCATTCCGATTCTTTATTTATGGATCGGCGGTTCAATTTTTCAACTTCTATTTCTTTGTTGGCGTTTACCAAAACAGACGCAAAAGCCAAAAGCTTCAAAGGTTATACTTGGCCTGCTTTCATTTCCGCTGACATCAATTCTTTTAGTTATCAGTATGTATTTATTTTCTTTTGTAAGTTCATATTTGACACATCCAGAAAAAGAAACATATCTAATACCCAATGACTTTGAAGGAGAATTCAGAGTCGTTTATGGAGAAATGTGTGGCATCAACCCACCTTTTGAAAACGACCGAAGAGTTTTAAATATCCCCGAAAACGGAATATTAATCATTCAACCGAAGTTTGAAGCCGGGACTATTGATCATGAATATTTCCTCGTTGACAAAAAAGGAAATCGAAAAAAAATAAATCGGCTTTGGGATTACAAACAACAGACGACAGAATTACCAGGAGTATTATTAGGTGGCTCAGGTAGTATGGGGAGAGCAATGCCGGATGGAGCTTCATCAAGTGATTCTCCTTTAGCAATTCATTTCACAGACTTTACTGTTTTTAATAAAGACACAACTGTAAGAGACGAAAGAGAAGAACTCAAATTTCAACAACGATTTGACTCATTGACCAACACGTTAGTAAACGAATGTAGAAAGAAAACCGGCATATAACAGCACCTTGCCAAAAGCAAGGCGGATGTGAGAATAGGAACATCAAGGTAATTAATAAACAGTAGTGGTAATTTGCTAGGTTCCGACAGAATATTTATTTTACCTAAACAAGTTGTAAACTATCACCCTTTTTTCTTTAAGATTGTCTGTAGTTGCATCTTTTGATTCCCAATAAAGTGTGATTACGCTCCTAACAACAATACATGAATAACGTAATATTTAGATTTTGGTTAACTAATATCCTGACAGGCATAGCTTTATATATCTTCTTTAGAATTGTGATATCGGAAACAAATCATGAGGACGGAGATTTTTGGATGTGGCTTTTACAGATTTTAGACATACTGTTAAACTTAGCCTATTCGTTTATATACCTAATCGCAATGGCGATTTGTTCATCAGCGATTTTCCTTAACTTGATTGATAAAATAAGAAATAATTTTTACCTCTCGGTATTAACATTTCTAGGATTACCAGTATGCGGTGTTATTTTTATTGCAGGAGTAATGATACCTGAAAAGCTTTTAGAACACGACGAGGTTACCATATTTAGAAATCTGTTAACCTTCTCGATAGCCTATCTACTGTTTACCACCCTGCAATTCCTGCTATTCAGAAGAAAAATAAACAAACCGGATTTTAATGAGGTAAAGAGCTATTGAGAAAAGATTAGGTTAAAGAACATCATTAACCTTTTCGTTTAAAAACAGGAAGAGGATGTCAAAAAAGATATGACACCCTCTTAAATACTGAATTAAAAATTTTAATAATTACTTTCCGGTTTTCTCCACATCCCGATCCATCTCTACCAAATCAACTTCCGCCGGATCAGAAAAATCGCCAATCAGGTACTTGTTAAAATGGTCTGCTAATTTCCAGAAGGCATATTCTGTCATATCGCCGAAACCGTGGCGTTGACCAGGGATTATCAGAAAATCGAAGCGTTTGCCAGCTTTCATTAAGGCATTCGCAACCCGAATGGAGTTTGCCGGATGCACATTGTTATCTACATCGCCATGCATCAATAATAAATGACCTTTTAAATTTTTTGCCAGATCAGGGTTTTTGTCAATGCTATATTTAAATGAAGTATCACCTTTTAGAGATACAATTTCCTTTACACCATGGTGCTTTTCACTCCACCAACGGTTGTAAATACTATTGTCGTGGTTACCCGCATTAGAAACTGCTGCTTTGAAAAAGTTAGGATAAACCAACATGGCAGCGGTAGACATAAATCCACCACCTGAATGACCGGTGATGCCTACTTTTGTATCATCAATATAGTTGTATTTAGCGGCGAGTTGTTCAATTGCAGTTTTCTTATCTGCCAAACCATAATCGCGAAGGTTTCCGTAACCGTAAGTGTGGTACCATTTCGAGCGTGAAGGGTTTCCGCCACGGTTACCAACTGTAATCACGATATAACCAAATTGCGCCAGGCGTTCAGTGCGATCCATTGATTTACTGAAAGCTTTATTTACCGCTTCCGTTTGTGGTCCAGGATAAACATATTCAATAATTGGATATTTCTTATTCGGATCAAAATCAAATGGTTTGTACATTACACCATAGAGATCGGTAATTCCATCATCAGCTTTAACAGTAAAAGGTTCAGGAAATTTATAGCCTGCAACCATTAATAGCGATAAATCAGCAGTTTCCAGGTCCATTACCTTTCTACCGTTTTTATCATTTAAAGTAGATTTCGGCGCCGTGTTTACCCTCGAATAATTATCAACGAAAAAAGTGTTATTATCATTCATACTGATGGCGTGATCGTAATCGCCGGAATTTAACAATTTAAGGTTGGAGCCATCAAAATTGATGCTGTACAAATGCAAATAATATGGATCCTCTTTAGCCTCTCTCCCATTGGCTGTGAAATAAAGTATGCGATTTTTTTCATCGATATTCACAATGCTTTCACAGTGAAATGAACCTTTGGTGATTTGATTTTTCAGTTTGCCGTTTCCATCGAAAAGGTAGAAATGAGCCCAACCATCGCGTTCACTCCAGTGGATTAATTCTTTGCCGTTATTTACTAAACCAGGGCGATTAACCTCTACGTAAGTATTAAATCGCTCATCAATTAAGGGCTTAACTTTGCTCGTGGCGATATCAATTGTTCCAATATCAATTCGTTTTAAATCGCGGCTGGTACGTGAAAAATAAAATCTGCTGTCATCACCTAACCAGATGGAAGGACGAAATTCATTATCACGATCTTTTGCCAGGGAAGGTTTGCTCCAAACGGAAACACTTTGATCTTTAAAGGCTGAAACATTTAATTTCTTAAAGGATTTCGCTGCAAAATCGAACAACAAAATCTCGTCTTGAGGTGCCTCAGCTTCTCCCGGCATTTGGTATTTATAAGTTTCTAAAGTTGGGCGACCAGGTGTAACGCTATTAATTACCCACAAATCTTTAACCTTGCGGGAATCGGTACGATTTAGGATGAAATATTTAGCATTTGGCGACCAAAGTACATAAGCACCCCTACGCTTTTTATTGTTTTTTTCGTTTTCTACATTGTTTTCACCATCTCCATCACTTCCATAAGAATAAAATTTAACGCCATCTTTTGTAAGTTGATGTTCAACAATGGTACTATCCTCTTCGTTTTTAACGGCCTTTTTATAATTATCCTTATCCATCCAATACAGGTTGTAGTTCCGGGAAAAAATAATTGCCGATGAATCTGGCGCAACAGCTCCCCAACTTGGTTTTGGTTTTGGTTTGCTGAAGTTTGCAACCTCGGTGAGTTTAGCCGTAGCCAGATCATATTTAAATGAAAAGATTTTCTTCTGTAATGAATCGGCCGCTTTTTTATCTTTACGATCGGGCTTTACTTCATCGATGGAGCTTTTAACCTCAAAAGAAACACTTTTCTCATCGGCAGCAAATTTTAGATTCTCCAAAGGCAGGTGCTCCGCATCAAAGGGATCGCGTACAATTAGCGTAATGTCTGCAGCAATTTTGGCATTATCAAACATTAATTTTTTGCTTTTGGCAGCCGGATCCACTACATACCAGAATTTTCCTTTCGGACTTTCAAAAGTGTACCAAAAACGATTGCTCAATTTTAGCCAATGTGGGTCTACTGAGGTAGAATACACCATTTTCTTCAACTTATTTGGCGAAAATCGCGAAGCAAGTTGATAATTTGCCTTAGGTTGAGCTGGATTGTTTTCGGTTAAAGTAAAAGTTTTATTTTGTGCCGTTACCGCTAGCGATAAAAACTGCGCACAAAGAACGAGTTTGTAAAGTTTGTTCATCAAAGTGGGTTATGAGCTGCTAAATTATTTAATAAAAGCTGATTATATCCCCGCAGATTGTAATAAAACAGTTAGCTAGCTTTATTTTCTCATTGAGAAAATATTTATCAACAACGGTTGTTTACCTGTATAATAACTTAGCAGAATTTATAGTTTTGTAGACATATACATAAATATGAAATACAAATTATTGACGATTATATCAGCTGGAATAATATTATTTACAAGCTGTCAATCTAAATCTCAAACCAGCGATGTTGATGGTAAGGATTCTACAGCACAAGCATCCACATCGGTAGAAAACACGGAAACTGCTGCTGATGTATCGAAGATAAAAGTGGCAGATGCAAAAACGATTCTAGCCAGGAAACAAGTGCCTATTTTGTGTTATCACCAGGTAAGAAACTGGAAACCAACTGATGGCAAAGTGGGTAAAGATTATATCGTAGAGATTCAAAACTTCAAAGACCAAATGAAAATGTTAGCCGATAGTGGCTACCACACCATTTTGCCCGATCAGCTTTATGCCTACCTAAATACGGGTGCAGCCCTACCGAGCAAGCCTATCATGTTAACTTTTGATGATACGGATTTAGATCAGTTTACCATCGTAAACCCAACTTTAAAGAAACTAGGCTATAAAGCCGTCTATTTCATCATGACTGTTTCCATTGGCAAAAAAGGAAAATTTGTTGATTACATGAGCAGTGACCAGATTAAGCAACTTTCTGATGAAGGAAACGTGATTGGTTCTCATACCTATGACCATAAAAACTTTAAAAAATACGCAGGTAAAGATTGGGAGGAGCAGTTAGATAAACCAACAAAACGTTTAGAAGAAATTACGGGTAAAAAAATGACGGAGTTTGCTTATCCGTTTGGATTATGGAATGCCGAAGGAATTCCTGAATTAAAAAAACGTGGTTTTAGAATGGCTTACCAACTATCTACCAAACGCGATGAAAAGGATCCATTATTTACCATCCGTAGAATTATTGCAAGCGGCTATTGGAGTCCTAAAACATTAAGCAACAGCATTAAAAATAGTTTTTAATAATCATAAACCTCGTCGAAAGTCGGGGTTTTGTTTTATAAACGAAGTTCAATTGAATTTGATTTAAAGGTCCGTGGTTTAAAATCTGGCATTAGTAATAAAGAATAGGATGCCTTTGAAAAAGAATTTATTTTATCTGAAAACGCAGTATCTTTGATCAGTAAAATACATCAAAAATTGATCTCGAATCTCAAACAAAATGCTCAACGCCTTCTGCTGATCACATCGATTGGATTAACATTAGCTTCGTGCAACAGCAATAGCGCTGAAAAAAAATCTGAACAAAAAAATAATGCAGTTACAGCTGTACCCGACACCACAAAAGCCGAAGTAAAACCCGCTGATGCGAAAACAATCCTGGCCCGGAGAGAAGTGCCGGTATTATGTTATCACCAGATTAGAAATGCTTTAGCCAGCGATAGCAAACGAGCTGGTAATGATATCATTTCTCCTGATAAATTTAAGCAACACATCAAAATGCTGGCCGATAGCGGGTACCACACAGTGCTTCCCGCTCAACTTTACAATTATTTGGTTTATGGAACTAAACTACCTGAAAAGCCAATCATGATCACTTTTGATGATACGGACATGGATCAGTTTACAGTTGGGAATTCTACCCTTAAAAAATATGGTTTTAAAGGGGTTTATTTCATCATGACGGTTTCTATCGGAAGAAAAGGCCGCATCAGTTATATGACCAAAGAAAACATTAAGCAATTGGCTGACGAGGGAAATACCATTGCCAGTCATACCTACGATCATAAAAACTTTGCACAGTTTACCGAAGAGGATTGGGAAACCCAGATAGACGAACCCACAAAAAAACTTGAGGAGATAATCGGGAAAAAGGTCGAATATTTCGCCTATCCTTATGGCGTTTTCAAAGCGGCAAATTTGCATAAACTGAAAGAGCATGGATTTAAAGCGGCTTTTATTTTATCTACAGCAAGGGATGAGAATTATCCACTTTACACCATCCGCCGCATCATAGATCCGGGGAGATATTCAGCTAAAAACCTGTATTATAGCATTAATAAAAGCTTTAATAAAACAAAAAGCTAGTTCTATCTGTAACTGATGTAGATTAAGATAAAACCTTTTTATCCCTCAAAAAAATTTATTGATACAGATGAAAAATAATTTCCTTTTGTTGCTCCTAAGCGTTGCGCTCTTATTTGCTTGCAACAGTTCCAAAAACGATAAAGCTGCTACAGATGATTCTGGCAAAGAGGCTACTGTAAAAACTGAACTTAAAGAAAATTTTTACAAAAGGCTTGAAGGAACAATTGAAGGAAAGCCTGTTGTGATGAACTTGCAAAGATTAAATGGCGAGATTGAAGGCAACTATTTTTACGAGGGCTCTTGGTTAAACCTGTCTATCGATACCCTGATAGGTAAAGATAGTGTAGTACTTTTTGAGAATAGCTTTTACGATTATTATTTTGATAAAGATGCAAAACAAAACCATTTAGGATTAAAATGGACTGGTAATGGCTTCAAAGGCACTTGGTCTGATGGTAGCGGAAGTAAAACTTTCCCGGTTTTACTTGCAGAAAAGTACCCAGAGGGAAGTTATCGGTTTACAACCGGATCATATGCCGATTCTGTTAAAGCTTTTGCAGGCAATGACAAGTCGCCCCATGCCACTATCGGCTTCGAATATTTAAAGGCAGTTAATAATGATGATGCTGGAAAATGGCTAGATGATCAACTTAAGCTAATTTCGGGAATCGACAAAGGAACTGCTGATAGAGCAACAGGTTTCAAAAAAATTGCAAATACCTACCTGGAAGATTACAAAAAAGAAATTGGAGCGGAAAAAAAATCTGGTCCCGATCGTGGATATGAGCTATGGATGAACTACTCGAGCAACAGTCAGCAATCTATCTCCTATAATCAAAATGGTTTTGTGGTTATCGATTTCTTAACGGATGCATACACAGGCGGTGCGCATGGTAACTACGGCAGCACGATGTTTTGCCTTGATGTAGTGAATAAAAAACAGATGGCATTAAGTGATATTGTTAAGATTGATTCCAACTCACTGCAGGATTTGCTGGAAAAAAACCTTCGCAAGCAATACAATATTAAGCCTCAAGATCAAATCAGTACGGTTTTGTTCGATAATTTCTTAAAACCGAACAATAACTTTTACTTCAATAAAAATGGGCTGGCGTTTATGTATAACCCTTACGAGGTTGCCAGTTACGCTCAAGGCCAGATTGTTGTATTTATTCCTTTTAGCGAGTTAAAAACCTATTTAATACCTGATTTCGCAAAAAGACTCGGAATAAGTTAATGATGCTGATAAAGTTTTGATGGCTCGCTGGTCTGGATTTGCAATCCAGACACTAGAATTGTGGATTTAAAAATCCACAAACCAATAACGAATTTCTAAAATCTCCACCGAAGAAAACCTAAAGAATTTCTTTGATCAAGTACTTATTTCCATTAAAGCTGATTTCGTCGCCTACTTTACGCCCAATAAACGCTCTTCCGATGGGTGCCGCTTGAGAAACAGCGATAAATTTTTGGTTTTCAAGGTTTAATTCGCCAGCACTAATGCCGATGTAAAAATTGCCCTCAGAAGTTAAAACCAAACTACCATTTTTTACTTCCTTGGCTGTATCAACATTTTCAATTTGCTGTAAAGCGATTTTTTGCTGACCCGCCTCATAAAGCAATTTGCTGTTTCTATCCATTTCCTGCTGCATCATTTCACGCGTAGTTTCGTATTTATCGCCAGCACTACTTTTCGTATCGTCGTTTGATGCCTGCCTGGCTTGCAGCATGGAATACTCAATATTTTCTATTCTATTTTGAATAAAAGTTAAGCACAACTGATAAAGTTGAGATTTTAATGTTGACATATTTTAGGGAAAAATATTAAATGAATATTGAAAAATAAATGATGGAAACTAGCAAAGAGACTTGCGACTTACGCCTAATAACTCCAGACTTATTCTTCAATCCACTTTACTTTTTCTTCCATTGAACTGCGGTTTGGCATCCATGGTTTTTCGTTATGATACCCCATATAGAAAAGCCCGATACATTTTTCATTTTCGTCTAAACTTAAAAATCCTCCTAGATGATCGATTAATGGTGGCGAACTCCAATAAGCACCAACTGTTAAACTTTCGGCAGTTAGGGCCATATTTTGAACAGCGCAAGAAACCGCAGCTAACTCTTCCCATTCGGGTATTTTACCGCTTACTGCCAGTTGAATTGCAATGATACAATCTGCCTGACCGGTTTTTTCGGCAAAACTATCATATTTTTTTTGAAGAAATTGTTGCGGAGAAACGTGCGACTGATAAAGTCTTCCAAGCTCCTCCCCTAATTTTTTTAGACCTGCTTTTCTAATTACTGTAAAGCGCCAGGGTTGGGTTAATTTATGTGTGGGCGCATAATTGGCACTTTCTAAAATCTGATTGATCACCTCAACCGAGATTTCTTTTTTAATATAACTCGCTGGAAAAATACTGCGACGTTCTTTTATAATTTGAGATACAATTTCGTAATTGGTCATTTGGTAAAAATAGTTAAAAGCAAAAAGATTACAGCTTAAAGCATATATCAAATGTGTTAAAACCTAAAACTTTTTACTTTCCACTGTCTCGAAAATTTCACTTTTCACTTTTCACTTTCCACTCTCAACTTTCTACTTTTCACTTTCTACTTTTTTAGTTGTTTCCTGATCTGCTTTACTTTAGCAAAGAATGCGATACTCTCCTGATCCACTAAAAATTCCATTGTTTCAATTAATTCGTTTCTAACCCATGGATGTTTTGGAATTAAATTGGCCAGAATATTCAAGCAGTGCGATTTTACCGCAACAGGTATCTTTTCGTCAATGAGCCAGGCAAAAACCACTTCAACAATGCAATCAGTATTATAGTTCATTACTAATTCTTGCACTTCCGTGGTGGCTTTCTTATGCGTCATAAAAGCCAAAATTTTGACATAATGCCGAAGTGAAGATAAATTTTGTTGTGAAGGGAGTTTTTCGAGAAAATAATATGCGAAGGGCAAAAAGCGTTCCTGATGATTGGAGTAAACACGCTCTAAAATCCAAGCCGCCCTAAAAGAGATTTGTTCATGATGATGAAAACTTAAATCGATTAGATCTTTAGAAGAAAAAATTTCCATGGCGGCCAACGCCTCAACTTCAACTTTCCCAACAGGACGGCTTATGACAGCTAATAAATTTTGCATCGCACCATAAAATTAGGTATTTTTTTCAGTTCCGTCGGCTGAAGCCGAAGGCAATGAACAAGAAAAATGCACATCACCGCTTATGGTTTCAAAGAAACAAATTGATGAATTATACTAAATATTATGATCCTGAATCATTTACCTATAAGCGGAGGAAGGTTGATGAATACTTCGCTCAGACAAACTACCTGTAGCGTCCAATTTAACAAAAACCCCATCTCAAGCCTTGTATTTTAGCAGGATAGATTAACACATTTACCACCCCTAACCCCT
>Ga0308159_1004226_pt1 | contig 13338 bp, 10 predicted proteins | sample PhyCR1_FD_201040 | JGI IMG/M metagenome (GOLD analysis project Ga0308159, IMG submission 201040) | Phyllosphere microbial communities from UC Gill Tract Community Farm, Albany, California, United States - DLSLC.R1 | ecosystem: Host-associated > Plants > Phyllosphere > Unclassified | place: USA...
GCCAGCATCAGGCCGGCGGCAAGCTTCCGCATCGACTTTCCCTCCTTGGACATTGTGGGAGCTTCTGGGGCCCCATACAGTCTGGAGAATTGACCAGCCGGTCGGTCAAATCAAGGTCTTTCCGGCTCGGTTCCAGGGTTGCATTCACCGACCGAACGGTCACTAAATTATGCGGGCGCTACCGGCGCCCCAAGCAGGAACCTGGCCGCAGAGCGGTCCGCGCAGGGGTGGGGCATGGCTCGGACACGGGCGGATGATTACGACGAGAAGCGGCGGCAGATGCTGAAGAACGCTGCGAGCCTGTTTGCGCGGCACGGCTTCACCGGCACCTCCATCACCATGGTGGCGAATGCCTGCGGCGTCTCCAAGGCGCTGCTCTACCATTACTATGAGTCGAAGGAGGAAGTGCTCTTCGACATCCTCCAACTGCATCTGGAAACGCTGCTGGAGACGGTGGACCAGGCCTTCGCCTCCACCGCCGAACCACGCGCCCGTCTGCACGCGCTCTCCGCCGCCCTGCTGGAAACCTACCGGGACGCGGATGCCGAGCACCAGATCCAGATCGCCAATCTCCAGCTGCTGCCGGAAGAGAAGCAGGCCACCCTGCGGGAACTGGAACGCCGCATCGTCGCCCTCTTCGCCGAAGCGATCGGCGAGGCACTGCCCGAGGTCAAGGGCAGCCGCGTGCTGTTGAAGCCGCTCACCATGTCACTCTTCGGCATGCTGAACTGGAGCTACCTGTGGTTTCGCGACGGCCGCGGCCTGACCCGAGAAGCCTATGCCCGCCTGGCGACCGAGTTGCTGCTGGCAGGCGCCAGCCGTGCTGTGGCCGAGGTGGACTGAAGGTCCTGTCCTGGGGAAAGTAGGAGTAAGACCGGGGAAAGAATCTTCGGACCCCTTCTTTTTTCTGCGAGTTTGGCGTCATGCCTTGGGCGATGAGCGGACGCTGCTTGATGATATTCTTAATGGGCCACGCGGGCTGAATCGTCGGTCGATGGAGGTCCAAGACCTCCGACGTACTCAGCCATTTCTCAAGACCCCCCTTCAACGGCCACGCCGGCGAAAACTCGAAAATAGAAAAGAAGGGGCCCGAGGAATTCCTTCCCCGGCCTTCCATTCCCAACCTGAAAACTCCAACGCCCCGCCTGGGATACGGCTTCATTCAGGCATCAGACCCGCTTGGCATTCCAGAACAGGTAAGTCCCGCGCACGATGTCCTGCAGATTGCTCCGCCAGGCACTGTCGTAGAAATACTGGCCGGTCGGCAGGTAGGGCACTTCATCCAGCGCCGCCAATTGCAGGTCGGCGGCGATTTTTTTCTGCGTGGCCTGGTCTGGCGCATCCAGCCAGGCAGCGCGCAGCGTCTCGATGCGGGGAATGTCCGGCCAGCCGAAGAAGGCTTTGTCGCCGTTGGCGCGCAGCACTTGTTCGACCATCGGGTTCAGCATGTCCACGCCGTTCCAGGTGGTGTGGAACATGTTCCAGCCGCCCTGGCTGGGCAGGGCCTTGCTGGCGCGGCGCTGCACCACGGTGCCCCAGTCGGCCAGCACGTAGTCCACGTCCATGCCCAGCTTCATCAGCAGGTCGCGCCCTACCTCCCCAAGGGCGTTGAGGATGGGATTGTCGCTGGCGGCCATCAGGACCACCTTCTCCCCGTTGTAGCTGGATTGCTTCAGCATCTGCCGGGCGCGTTCCAGGTTGCGCGGCTCCGCCAGCCGCTCCAGCCCCGCATCGGTCGCCATCGGCGTCTCGGGCGTGAAGATGCCGACGCCGGCGCGCATCATGCTCGGGTCCGTGCCCGCCGCCGCCGTCATGAAATCGGTCTGGGACGATGCCATCAGTACGGCCTGCCGCACGCGCACGTCGTTGAAGGGCGCGTGCAGGTGGTTGAAGATGCCGCTGCCCAGGCCGCCTTGCTCGACGATGCGGTCCGTCACCACGTTGCGGTTGCGCTTCAGCACTGGCAGCAGGTCGTTGGGCGGGTTCTCCCACCAATCCACCTCGCCATTGCTGAGGGCGGCCACGGCGGTGCCGGGGTCCGGCATCACCAGCCATTCCACGCGGTCGAAATTCACCTGCTTGGGGCCGGCGGCGTGCTCGGCCCGGCCGGGGCGGGGCACGTAGTCCGGGTTGCGCTCATACACCACGCGGGCGCCAACGATGCGTTCATCCGCCTTCCAGCGGAAGGGGCCGGAGCCGATCATCTCGCTGATCGGCTTGAACGGATCGGTATTCGCCAGCCGCTCCGGCATGATCACCAGCGCGGGTGGGCCCAGCTTGGCCAGCGTGTCCAGCATCAGCCCGTAGGGTCGGCTCAGGCGGATGGTAAAGACGCGGTCCTCGGGGGAGGCCATTTCCTCCACCCGCGCCATCAGCGCCTGGCCCAGCGTATCCCGCGCCGCCCAGCGCTTGATGGAAGCGATGCAGTCCCGCCCGCGCACCGGCTCCCCATCATGGAACTTCAGGCCTTCCCGCAGGCGGAAGGTCCAGAGCCTGCCATCGTTGCCGACGGTATGGCCATCGACCATCTGCGGCTGCGGCTGCAACTCCGCATCCAGGCCGTAGAGCTGGTCCCACACCATCATGGCGTGGTGGCGGGTGATGTAGGCGGTGGTCAGCACCGGGTCGGTGACGGTGACATCGGCCTGCGGCACGAATTTCAGCACGCCGCCGCCGGCGGCCAAAGCGGGGCGTGCCAACAGGCCGGGCGCCGCTGGAATGGCGGCCGCGAGGGCCGCACCCTTCAGCAAGTCACGTCGCAACATGGTCCATCTCCCGGAGATCATCCGATGAAGCCATGCCGTGTGCGGGGCGCTGCTTTTCCTCTTGCCGGTTAGCTGACCGGGAAACCGCGTAGCTTGCAAGTTGGATTTCGCCGGCCGCTTGTGGCGCCGGCACCACACCTCCGCGCTTCCGTACTCCCGCCCGCAACCAGGGGTGCTAGGCTGCCGTTTCGCAGCGGAATGCAAGGCAGGGCGGATGGTGAGGCGGCGCACGCGCAAGCTCTGGTGGCTGATACGGCAGACCGTTCTGGGCTTCATCGAGGATGAGGCCCTCAGCCGGGGAGCCGCCATCGCCTTCTATACCGTCACCTCCCTGGCACCCGTGCTGATCATCGCCGTCGCCATCGCCGGCATCGCCTTTGGCGAGGACGCCGCGCGCGGCGCGGTGGTCGAGCAACTCGGCGGCCTGATGGGGCAGGCGGGGGCAGAGGTGGTGCAAGGCATCATCCGAAGTGCCGCCAACCCCTCCACCGGGCGCCTGGCCAGCATCATCGGCCTGGCGACGCTGATCATCACAGCCAGCGGTGTGTTCAGCGAGATCCAGGCCAGCCTCAACAAGATCTGGAAGGCAGAGGTCACGGGCATCACCGTCTCCTCCCTGCTGCGGGCACGGGCACTCAGCCTGGGCCTGGTGGCGGCACTGGGCTTCCTGCTGCTGGTCTCACTGGTCATCAGCGCCTTGCTGTCCGGATTGCGCGACGCGCTGAACAGCTCGGTGCCGGATATCGCTGCGGCTGTGCGCTGGGCGAACACCATCATCTCCTTCCTGCTGATCTCGCTGCTCTTTGCGGCCATCTACAAGTTCCTGCCGGACCGCCGGCTGGAATGGCGGGATGTCGGCGTCGGCGCCATCGTCACCGCCCTGCTGTTCAACCTGGGCAAGTTCCTCATCGGCCTCTACCTCGGCCGCAGCGCCATCGGCTCCGCCTACGGCGCCGCCGGCTCGGCAGTCATTGTGCTGCTGTGGATCTACTATTCGGCGCAGATCTTCCTGCTGGGGGCCGAGTTCACCAAAGCCTACGCCATGTGGCGGGATTCCGAGGCCTGGGACCTGCAGGAAGACCCCCGCGCAGCCAACCGGGCGCTCCTCGGCCACGCCGCCCCTGGCCCGGCACGCCCCCGCCTGAATATTCCGCCGGCTTCGTGAATGGCAGGGGGAGAGAAGGCTGGGGAATGAATTCCCCAGACCCCTTCTTCTTTCTGCGAGTTTAGCGCGGTGCTGAAGGCTGAGAGCGGACGCTCCACGATGATTCAATCATGGGTCACAGGCGCTGAACCGTCAGTCGCCGGAGGTCCATGACCTCCGGCGCACCCAGCCGTAGCTAAAGCACACCAGCTCAACATCCCCGCCCGCAGAACTCGAAAAAAGAAAAGAAGGGGTCCGGGGAATTCCTTCCCCGGCCTTCTCTTCAACCATCCCACCCCCAGCGAGGCACCGCACAGCCATGGATGTGACGTGCGATGCTGCCGCTGGCGTGGCAGAAGACCTCATCATGAGTACGCCGATTCCTTTCTGTGTGGTCCTGGCATGAACCTGGGCCGATCCGCAGCACCCGTGGTGGTGTTGGTTGCCGCCATCGCCGGCTTGTTCGGCACGGGCCAGATCAGCGAAGCGGGGCTGGAGCGAGTGGCCAGGGCCACCTGGCGCGTCATCACCAGCTTCCAGCAGGGCGACACCCCGTCCCGCACGCCGCGGGAAGCCGGGGCGCCGCTGACGGGCCGCCCCCGGATCATTGATGGCGATACGCTGGACCTCGGCCAGACGCGCATCCGCATGCAGGGTATCGATGCGCTGGAGCACGACCAGCGCTGCACCCGGCGTAGCGAGGGCAGTTACGAATGCGGCAGTGCCGGGCGGGATGCGCTCATAGCGTTGGTTGGTGGTAGGATCGTGACCTGCACGCCGGATGGCACGGAAACCTATGGCCGCGTCGTCGCCGTCTGCACCGTGCCGGCGCAGGGCGGCGGCGTGCTGGATTTGAACGGCGCCATGGTCCGCAGCGGCTATGCCTTCGATTGCCCACGCTTCTCCAGCGGCCGCTATGCTGATGAGGAACGGGCCGCCAAATCCGCCGGGGCCGGCGCCTGGGCCGGGCGGTTCGACTTCCCGTGGGCGCACCGGGACCGCGCCAACGCCTGCGGGCGCGGCTGATGCGCTGGCGCCTGCCGCGCTGGCTTAAGCGCCTGCTGCTGGTGCTGCTGCTGGCGCCGCCGGTGTTGATCCTGGTGTTCCGCTTCGTCCCGGTACCGGTGACGCCGCTGATGCTGCTGCGGGCTGCCCAAGGCTACGGCCTGCAGAAGGACTGGGTGTCCTACGACCGCATCGATCCGGCTTTGGCCCGCGCCGTCATCGCGTCCGAGGACAACCGCTTCTGCGAACAATGGCTGGGCTTCGACTTCCCCGCCCTGCGTGGCCAGGTAACCGCCGCGCTGGAGGGAGACCGCCCACGCGGCGCCAGCACCATCACCATGCAGGTGGCGAAGAACCTGTTTCTCTGGCCGGGGCGAGACCCGCTGCGGAAAGTGCTGGAGGCCTGGCTGACGCCACAGGTCGCGCTGCTCTGGCCCCGGCAGCGGGTGCTGGAGGTCTATCTGAACATCGTCGAATTTGGCCCCGGTCTCTATGGGGCGGAGGCCGCGTCCCAGGCCTTCTTCAACCGCCCAGCCGCCAACCTAACGGACAGCCAGGCCGCACGCCTGGCTGTGGTGCTGCCCAACCCGCTGGAATGGTCCGCCAGCCAGCCAGGGCCCTACGTGCAGTCTCGCGCCGAGACCATCCGCCGCCGGGTTGGCCAACTGGGTGCGCTGACGGATTGCGCCGGATGACGTGAAGAAAGGCTGGGGGAAGGCATTCCCGCAGGCCCCCTATCGTCTATTTGCGGTGTTTTGTAGCTCTCGGTCTGATCCGGCGCTGGCGAGGCGTTGAGGCACTCGCGACGAATGCCGCCGTACCGGGAAGCCGCACGCGTCTTCCAGATCAGGCCAACCAACATAAAGGGGCAATTCTGTTGCCGGCCGGCTGAAGCCCTTTCCGGCCCTCAGTCAGGCTGCTGGCAGGTATGGAGCCCTATCAGCATTGCCTGGCTTACCGGAAATTCAGCCGCCGCGCCCGGCGTCGAAGCCCAGGAAGCCGACATCGGGCTGCGCCGCACCACCGCCCACCGGCGGGCGCGGGGCAGCCGGCCGCTCGGCCTGGGCCGCGCGTGGGGCCGGGGCCTCACGCCGTGCCGGCACGCGGGACGCGCTGGGCGGCGGCGGGGCCGAACGGCCCAGACCCTGCGGCGGCGGGGCCGGCGGGGCGGACATGCCCGGCCCGCGCGCCGACAGGAGGAAGAACGCGATGTCGTTCCGCTGCTGGTCCACCGCCGATTCCAGCGGCGTCAGCCCCAGCACGTTGCGCGAGTTCAGGTCCGCACCGCGGGAGACGGCGTCGCGCGCACTGACGACGTCACCCCGGTTGATCGAGTCGAACAGCTGCTCGTTGGGCCCGAGATTGTTGAAATTGGCATCCGGCGGAATGGCCGGCGCCGGCGTGCGCGCGGCCAGGCCCGGCAGCGCCGGCGGCGGCGCGGCGGGCGTGCCGGAACTTGGCGGCGGCGTCATCGGACCACGCTGCGCCATGGCGGGCATGGCCAGCGCCATCGGCGCGGCCAGGGCAGCAAGGGAAAGGAAGCGGGCAACGGGCGTGGAACGGCGCATGGAGGCACCTTTTAAAGCCAAATCAGGCCAGAGGGAAATCAGATCAAAGCGAAGCGTCGCCATCCTGGTCGGGCCACCTACCGGCAACCCTGGCCATTCAGGGTGAAGCTCTCCACCCGCTGCTCACGCAGCGCGAAGGTGATCTGGCAACTGACCTCGGCAAAGCTGGCGGGCGGCACGTTCCACACGCTGTAACGTGGCCCCCAGAAGAACGGGTCCGGCTGAGACACGGCGATGGTGCTGCGCTGCTCGAACTGCAGGAAGCGCCGCCCTTCCGTCTCATAGCTGCGCAACGGCACGCCAAGCCCGGCTACCAGGTCCCCCTCGCTGCGCCCGATATAGGCGGACAGGCGCTGGTCCAGCGTCGGCCCCACCGCGCAGGCGGCTAAAGCCAAGGGCAGCATCACAGCGGCCATATTCAGGCGCATGGCGGGTTCCTCCGTTCCTGGAGATAGGAAGGCAGGAAGGTGGCCGTAAAGAGGCGGCCCCCACTGTTTTCAGCCAGTTTTCACGCAATCCGCACCAGAGGCCGCGTCTGCCTGAATATGGTTGCGACAACCGGCCAGTCGGTGCTGACAGGCGGTGGGTTCATGGGCCTGGGGAAGCAAGGCCGGGGAAGGAATTCCCCGGACCCCATCTTTCTTCTGCGAGTTTGGCGGGGCGCCATAGGATTGAGAGCGGACGCCTTTCGTCGATTTAACAATGGGCCACGCGGGCTGAACCGTCAGTCGCCGGAGGTCCCAGTCCTTCGGCGCACCCAACCGTCTCCCAAGACCGCGCCCCCAGTAGCCAAGCCCGCAAAACTCGAAAAAGAGAAGAAGGGGCTCCGGGGAATTCCTTCCCCGGCCTTCCTTCAGGCTCCCCAGCGCTACCGACCTTCGCGGCGCCAGGCCACCAGGGCCACCCCCAGCACCAGTGGCAGTGCCAGCCAGGGTGGCAGCAGCGGCGTGGCGGCGATGCCGGTCACCATATGGTCCTGGTTGCGCCGCAGCCCCAGCCAGTTTCCGGTGGGGGATGCCATGTCCCGCCCGGCCGCCACGCGGCGCAATTCCGGTACAGCAGGTTGAGGCCCTGTGCCCAGCCAGCGCACACCGCCGCCTTGCATCACCGGCGCCAGCTTGGCGGGGTCGGCGCGCAGGTCGGCGATTTCCAGCGGGTTAGCGGCGCCGGCAGCGGCAAAGGCGGTGCGGCGGCCGTCCGACACCTGCCAGACGCCGGGCAAACTGGCAGGCAGGCTCAGCACGGCGCGGCCGCCGCTTTCGGCCTGGGCGGGCTGCCGGGTCACGGTGCCATCCGGCGCGGTGACGGTGATCTCGGGCGGCGGCCCGGCCTCGACGCTGCGGCGGATGACGCTGAGCGTGCCGCCCTCGATGCGGGCGAGGAGGTCTTCCTCCTCCAGTTCCGGCTCTTTCATCAGCCAGTGGGCGGCGCGGCGCAGCAACTCGGCCTGCGGGCCGCCGCCGTCATGGCCACGTGCCCACAGCCAGATCTGGTCGGAGAGCAGCAGCGCCACGCGGCCTTCACCGACGCGGTCCAGTTGCAGCAGCGGCGTGCCGTCGGGGCTGTCCATCACCGTCGTGCCGCTTTGCGGGCCGGCGCGCAGGTGGCGGTACCAACGGCCCCATTGCGGCTGGGTGGTGGCGGTGTTGGCGCCTGTCAGCCCCTGGGTCACCGGATGGCGGGCGCCTTCCTCGGTCACGCGCGGGCGGAAGGCGCCCTCGGCCAGGCCGTCCTGGCCACTGTAGGGCCGGGCCGGTAGCACCGTGCCCAGCGGCGTGCTGGCCAGGCTGCTGGCGCCGAGAAATTCCGGCCCGACCGAAAGCAGCAGCGCCCCGCCGCCACGCACATAGTCGGCGATGTTGCGCAGATAGGTCGGCGGCAGGATGCCGCGGTTGGAGAAGCGGTCGAACACGATCAGGTCGAACTCGCGCAGCTTGACCTGGAACAGCTCCCGCACCGGGAAGGCGATCAGCGCCAGCTCGTTCAACGGCGTCAGGTCGTCCTTCTCGGGCGGCCGCAGGATGGTGAAGTGGACGAGGTCGACATTCGGGTCGGCCTTCAGCAGGCGCCGCCAGGTGCGCTCGCCCGAATGGGGCTCGCCGGAGACCAGCAGCACCCGCAGCCGGTCCCGCACGCCGTTGACGGTGACGACGGCGCGGTTGTTCAGGGTGGAGACCTCACCCGGCCGTTCCTCCGCCGCCACTTCCACCACGGTCGGGCCGCCGCGCTCGATGGGGATGGTGATGCGGTGCTCGCGGCCCAGCGGCACGCTCTCGCTGCGCGGCGGGGTGCCGTCGCGGCGGATGGTCAGCCGCACGGCGCCATTGGCCTCGCTGGCGGGAACGCCGAGATCCTCCACCGCCACACGCAGCTCGACGCTGCGGCCGACGATGCCGAAGCCGGGCGCCTCGATCACCCGGATGCGGCGGTCCACCTCGCCGGCGCTGCCGGGCAGGATGGTGTGGAAGGGGGCGTCGTAGCTGGGGGCGGCGGGAATGTCGTGCGCCTGCCCGTCGGTCAGGGCGAGGATGCCGGCCAGCCGGGCGCGGGGGATATCCGCCAGGGCGCGATCGATGGCAGACATCAGCCGCGTGCCCTGGTTGCCGCCTTCCGGCACGTCCAGCGTGCGCAGTTCCAGGTCGGGGAAGCGGGCGGCCTCGGCTTCCAAGGCGGCGCGGGCGGCGTCCATCTGGGCGCCGCGGGTGCCGATTCGGGCACTGTCGCTGCGGTCCTGCACCAGCAGGGCGATATCCGGCCGGCCTTCGCGCGATTCCTGCACCAGTCGCGGGTTGGCCAGCGCCAGCAGCAGCAGCGCGAAGGACAGCGCCCGCCACCACACGCCGCGCGCCCGCCGCCACAGTGCCGGCACCAGCGCCAGCAGCGCCAGGGCCGCCAGCGCGCCCAGCAGCCAGAACGGCAGGATCGGCGCGAAGTCGATGCCGGAGAGCGCGCTTTGCATCAGTTGCCCAGCCTTTCCAGGATGGCGGGGACATGCACCTGGTCGCCCTTGTAGTTGCCGGTCAGGGCGTACATCACCAGGTTGACGCCGAAGCGGTAGGCCAGCGTCCGCTGCCGCGCCCCGCCGGGAATGACGGCGCGGGTATTGCCGCCACGCCCATCCACCGCCCAGGCGCCCGCCCAGTCATGCCCGCCGATAATGACCGGGCTGACGCTGTCATTCGCCCGGTCCTGCTCCCGCGAGACCCAGACCTGGCCGCCAGCGAAGCGCCCGGGCAGATCCTGCAGCAGGTAGAAGCTGCGGGTCAGCACATGCTCGCTGGTCACCGGGGCTAAAGGCGGGATGGCCAGGTCCCGCGTCACCCGCTGCAGGGCTTCCTGCGCGCCGGGGGCGAAGCCCTCGCCCGAGCCCTCGTTGCGGGTGTCGATCAGGATGATGCCGCCATTGCTCATATACTGGTTCAGCGCCGCCACGGCGACGGGGGAGGGTGCCTGTGCCTCCGGCAGGATGGCCCAGTACAGCAGCGGCAGCACGGAGAGGTCGTCTTGCCCTGGGCGCACCGCCACCGGCTCGCCCAACGCGGCGGCGGTGCGGCGGTTGACGTATTCGGACAGCCCGGCCAGCCCCTGTCGCACCGCCTCGTCCGCCGAGGAATCCTCGGTGGCGACGTAGCCGATGCGTGTCACCAGCGGCATCTCGCCCGCTGGCGCGCTGCCCTGCGCGGCGGCGCCCAAAGGCGCCAGCAGCACCAGGGCCAAGAGCGACGCAGTGGCGCCGGCCCGCGCGGCCGGGCGGCCAAGCAGGCCGCGCTGCACCAGGGAAAGCACGAGGTCCACCGCCAGCAGCAGCAGCGCCGCCCCCAGCAGCCAGGGGCCAAGGTCGCGCTCCGCCGGCACGCCGCCGATGGCCTGCAACGCGGTGCCGGCTGGCGGCGCCGCCATGGCGCGCGGGGCGGGCAGGCTGGCGGAGAGGTTCAGGGCGCGGCGCTCCCCGCCCTCGCCCGGCACGCCGTACCAGCCGGGTGGGTGGCGTGGACTGGGGACAGTGTCGGCGAAGGCTGGCGCGGCGATGGCCGCGACGCCGCCCGGTGCCGGCCCCAGCCGCCCGAAGCCATCCATCGTCTCGATCGGCGCCAGCGGCGCGCCGCCCTCCGCCCCGGCCACGCCGGAGGACAGCGCGACGATCCGCCGCAGCATGTCCGGGAACAGGCCGGAGAGCGGCAGGTTGGACCATTCGGCATTGGCGGTGACGTGGAACAGCACGATGCGCCCGGCACCGCGCGTCTCGGCGGTCACCAGCGGCGTGCCGTCGGCCAGCCGGGCCCAGCTGCGCTCGGTCAGGCGCGGGTCGGGTTCGGCCAGCACCTGGGTGGTGACGGTCACTTCCGGCGGCGGCGCCAGCCCGGCGAAGGGCGAGGTGTCGGGGAAGGTGGCCATATGCTGCGGCTGCTCCCAGGAGAGCGAGCCACCCAATTGCCGCTCCCCGGCGCGCAACCGCACCGGCAGCAGCGGGTCCGGGCTCTCGGCCAGCCGAGGGCCGGCGAAGCGCACCAGCGTGCCGCCGGCACGCACCCATTCGTCCAATGCCTGCCGTTCCCGCCCGTCCTGCACCGGGCGGTCGGCCAGCACCAGCACGGAGAGCTGGCGGGCCAGCAACTGCTCCACGCTGCCCGCGCGCAGCTCGGCGGTGGGGGAGAGCGCGCGCTCCAGATAGTACAGCGCGCCGATCAGCGGCGTGTCGGTGCCCGCCTCGGTCGGGCCGATCAGGCCGACGGGGCGGCGGCGGAAGCGCTCGTCCAGCAGCACGGCGCTGCCGGCGCTGTCCTCGCCGTCGATCTCCAGCCGCACCACCTGGTTGCGGATTTCCAGCGGCAGCTCCAGCGCCGCTTCCCCGGCGGTGGCGCCGCCCGGCAGGTCGATGGCGGCGCTGGCCAGGGCGCGACCGTCGCCGGTGCGGGCCAGCACGGTTGCCTGGCCGCCCGCGGGTGCGGGGGTCTGGCGCAGGGTCAGCAGCAGCCGGTCCGGCTCCGCGCGCGGCGGCAGCAGCAGGCGCGCGGCACGGCCCTCGGCCCGTGCCAGGGTCAGCGGCCCGGCTGCCGCCAGTGCGGTGGCCAGTGGCGTGGTGCTATCTCCCTCCGCCTGATGGTCGACGCCATCGGCCAACCACAGGGCGGTCATGGCGCCGGGATGGACCTCCCGCCACGCCTGGAAGCCGGCCAGGGCGGCGGCGCGATCCGGCGCCCAGGGCTTGGGGCGCAGGGCGGCCAGGCGGGCGCGCAGTTCCTCGGCCGGCATCAGCGCCGTGGGGCGGCCGCTCTCCGGCGTGCCAGTTGGGGCGGTGGTCAGCAGGGCGGCGCGGCGGCCTTCGCGGGCCGCGGTATCCAGCGCGGCCTGGGCGGCGGCGGCGCGGGCGGGCCAGTCGGCAGCGGCGGCCCAACCATCGTCCACCACCAGCAGCAACGGCCCATCCCCGGCGGTCGCGGCGCCCGGTCCCCAGACGGGGCGGGCCAGCCCCAATACGATCAGCGCCGCTGCGGCCAGCCGCAGCAGCAGCAGCCACCAGGGAGTGCGGCTGGGCGTCTGCTCCGGCATCGGCAGGTCCCGCAACAGCCGCACGGCGGGGAAGGCTTGCCGGCGCGGTGCCGGCGGCGTGACGCGCAACAGCCACCAGATGGCCGGCAATAGCGGCAGCGCCAGCAGCAACCAGGGGAGCACGAAGCCGATCGGGCCGAGTTGCAGCATCAGGGGCGGCCTATCCGGGCGAGAGGGTCTGCCACAACGCCAGTAACGCGGCCTCGGGCGGGGTGTCGGTACGATGGGTGGCGAAGCGCCAGCCGGCGGCACCGGCGATGGCGGCCAGCCCGGCGCGGTGGGCGGCCAGCCGCTCGGCATACAACTCCCGCACGCTTTCCACGCGGGGCAGCAGCAGCGGCGCGTCGCCGGTCAGCGCCTCGAAGCGGACGCGGCCGGTATAGGGCAGCGTCTCCTCCGCCGGGTCCAGGATCTGCAGCAGGTGGCCGGTGACGCCACGGCCGGCCAGGGCGGCGACGGTGGCACGCGTTTCCTCCAGCGGGGCCAGGAAATCGCTGAACAGCACGGCGCGGGCGTGGCGGGGCAGGGCATCGTCGGCCGGCGGCGCGGTGTGGCGGCCGAGTGCGTCGGCGAGCGAGGGCAGCACGCCGCGCCCGGTCCAGGCCCGGCGCTGGCCCAGCAGCCGCACCCGTTCCCCACCCCGCATCAGCAGGGCGGCGAGCGCCAGCAGCAGGAGTTCCGCCCGCTCCGCCTTGCGGGGCAGGGCGGGCGTGCCGGACCATTGCATGGTCTGACCGGCATCGCGCCACAGGGCGATGCTCTGTGCCGCCTCCCATTCGGTCTCCCGCACGAACAGCCGGTCGGACTTGGCGCTTTGCCGCCAGTCCAGACGGTTGATGGAATCGCCAGCCAGATAGGGGCGGAACTGCCAGAAGGCATCGCCCTGGCCGGCGCGGCGGCGGCCATGCACGCCCTGCATCACAGTGGAGGCGACCCGCTCGGCCGCTACCACCAGCGGCGGCAGCCGGGCACCCAGCGCCTCGGCCCGCAGCGCGGCGTTCGGCGCGGCCGGGCGGGGCGCGGGGGGCGAGGCGGGCGCCTCAGCCAAGGCTGGCCTTCAGCGCGCCGATGACATCGGCTAACTGCACCCCGTCCGCCCGGGCCGAGAAATTCAGCGCCATGCGATGGCGCAGCACCGGCTCGGCCAGGGCAAGCACGTCCTCGATGCTCGGGGCCAGGCGGCCATCCAGCACCGCACGGGCGCGGGTGGCCAGCATCAGCGCCTGGGCGGCGCGCGGGCCGGGGCCCCAGGCCAGGTGCTTCCGCACCGCCTCCAGCGAACCGGTTTCCGGCCGGGCACCGCGTA
>Ga0308159_1004227_pt1 | contig 13336 bp, 11 predicted proteins | sample PhyCR1_FD_201040 | JGI IMG/M metagenome (GOLD analysis project Ga0308159, IMG submission 201040) | Phyllosphere microbial communities from UC Gill Tract Community Farm, Albany, California, United States - DLSLC.R1 | ecosystem: Host-associated > Plants > Phyllosphere > Unclassified | place: USA...
TATTTGGAAAAAAACGTTAAATAGAATTACGCTTTTTCAGTATAAATGGAATTAAAAAGAGTAGTAGTAACAGGGTTGGGTGCGCTCACTCCTATAGGCAATAATGTTCCTGATTTTTGGGAAGGATTGACTAACGGGGTGAGTGGCGCTGCTCCTATTGTGGGTTTTAATACTGAAAAGTTTAAAACCAAATTCGCATGTGAGGTAAAAAACTTTAATCCGGAAGATTTTCTGGAGAAAAAGGAAGCCCGCAAGCTAGATCCGTTTGTACAATATGCTTTAGTAGCAACAGATGAAGCTGTAAAAGATGGTGGTTTTGATTTCGAGAAATTAGATACCAACAGAATCGGTGTTATTTGGGGCGCTGGCATAGGTGGATTGAAAACCTTTCTTGATGAAATTTCGAATTTCGCCAAGGGAGATGGTACGCCAAGATACAATCCATTTTTTATTCCTAAGATGATTATTGATATCGCTCCGGGGCATATCTCTATCAAATATGGCTTACGTGGGCCAAATTTTGCAACTGTTTCGGCATGTGCTTCCTCTACCAATGCAATGATTGATGCATTCAACTATATCCGTTTGGGTATGGCAGATGTGATCATCAGTGGTGGTTCAGAAGCCATTATTAATGAAGCAGGAATGGGTGGTTTTAACGCCATGCATGCGTTATCTACACGCAATGATGATCCTCAAACCGCTTCGCGTCCTTTTGATAAAGACCGTGATGGCTTTGTGGCTGGTGAAGGCGCAGGAACTATTATTCTAGAAGAACTTGAACATGCCAAAGCAAGGGGTGCAAAAATCTATGCAGAACTTGTGGGTGGAGGGATGAGTGCTGATGCAAATCACATCACTGCTCCACACCCTGAGGGTTTAGGTGCCAGAATGGTAATGACTAACGCTTTGAGAGATGCAGGTTTAACTACTGCAGATATCGATTACATCAATGTTCATGGAACTTCTACGCCACTTGGCGATATTAGTGAAACTAAGGCCATTGCTGATCTTTTCGGAGAAGATGCCTACCGCTTAAACATCAGTTCAACAAAATCAATGACGGGCCACTTATTAGGTGCCGCCGGAGCTATTGAAGCGATTGCCGCAATTCTGTCTGTTCAAAATGATATTGTACCTCCTACAATTAATCACTTCACAGATGACCCTGCCTTTGATCCTAAATTGAATTTTACTTTCAACAAAGCTCAAAAACGTGAAGTTAGAGCTGCTTTAAGTAATACTTTCGGTTTCGGTGGTCACAATGCTTCGGTAATTTTCAAGAAATACGAAGAATAATTTATTCAGCTTTGCTATATAATTTTGTATGCTAATTAAAAATAGATAACTTAGTTAAATATGCTTATTAGCCGCTAATTGTGTTATTTATTTAATGCCGATATTAAAATTATATAAACTTTATCTTTCTCCTGAAAAGGAGTTTGTTAAAAAGCTGAAAAATATTTTAGGCTTTGTTCCGGGCAATGTTACGCTTTATAGAATGGCTTTCAGGCACCGGTCTGTAGCTAAAGTTTTAAAAAATGGTAGCAGGAGCAGTAATGAACGATTAGAATTTCTTGGCGATGCAGTTTTAGGTTCGGTTATAGCCGAACTTCTTTTTAAGCACTATCCTTATAAGGAAGAAGGTTTCTTAACTGAAATGCGTTCTAAAATTGTTAATCGAGCTAATCTAAACCAATTGGCAAAAAAGATAGGTTTTGATAAGTTAATCCAGTTCGATCAGCGTTCAGTTAGTATCCAAACCAAACACAATTCTATGTTGGGCGATGCTTTCGAAGCCATCGTCGGCGCCATTTATATGGATAAGGGTTACAATTTTACTAAGGAGTTTCTGCTTAGAAGGATAGTTAAGCCTCATATCGATATTCATACACTAGAACTTACGGAAACCAATTTCAAGAGTAAACTCATTGAGTGGTGTCAACGCCATGGTAAGGATGTTACTTTTGAGCTTGCTCAGAACGGTGAAGGCGAAAGCGCAAAACTATTTACCATCAGTGCCATTGTAGATGGTGAAAAGCATGGTACCGGTAGAGATTACAATAAGAAAAATGCAGAGAAACTTGCTGCAGAAAAAGCCTGCGAAGCATTATCTATTTAAGGTAAAATGATTGGTCATTAATTTTGTAATCGCCAACTACGAACTGCAAACTGATAACTACTTCCCTTTCCCCAACGTATCGGTAAAGTTCTTTGATGATTCTTTAATGTATTTGATATAATCGTAGCTGTTCCAATATTGAGCTTTATCAAAAGCGGGTCTGCAATCCAGCATATAGCGTTCCAGCGTATCACCTCTCAATTCTGTATTATTCTTGATGATAGATTGGTTAAAATAAACATCTATTTGCGATTGTTTAATTTCATTATCTGCATAGCGTCCAAACCTTCGGGCATTTTTGGGATCCTTGCCAAATAAATTATAAATCGCATTTAAAGGATTTGATAACACAGATAATAAAGGTGTCTTCCCCCCTTTATAGACCCCCTTGTTCTGAAATTCTCTCTTAATTTCTGCTAAATCTTGCTTTTTGGTGTTGCCGACAATGGTCACTTCGTTCAGCATGGTGCTTTCTCTCACTAAATAAATCAAAATATCTTGAGTACCTTTTATAATGATTCTTTGGTCTGTTAAATTTCTTTTAGTGATGAGTAAAGTGTCGCCGACTTTAGCTTTTAGCTGAAAATAACCCAAATCATTACTTCCTACACCCAAATTGGTTCGTAGGTTGGTAATTTCTGCTAGAGCAACCCGGATATTCGCTCCTTTTTCAAAAACAACACCCTTAACAATAAAGTCTTGTGCTTTAAGATTAAAGCTGATAAGCAATAAAAAAAATGGAATGATCGCGGTTTTAAAAAATTTCATCAGCAATTAATTTATCAAATATCTATAGATGAGTCGAAAGTTGCGTTTCATCTGCAGTTGTTTCTAAACAATGGCAATATCACTAATGTTCTATTATTTGTTTACAAACAGATTTCCTACGTGAGATATTTTTTGTAAAATTAACATTTGTTAACCTTTTATTTGTTAAATAAACGTTAATGCGAAAACCACAAGACCAAATAATTTCAGCTATGAACAGAGCTTAACTTAGATTTTAAAACTGGTTTACACTAGCTGATAAATTTGATTTGAATTCTTACTGATGGATTATTACTAACTAAAAATCCATAAGATTTTTAGTTTTTTGTTCTTTCAACGCCGAGGCAGTCATGTCTATATGATAGTAATCGACTGTAATTAATAGGGTTTTGTTAATCTTTGCGACTATTGTTCCTAATCCCCTGTTTTTCCAAGTATCACTAATTTCCGTATATCCACCCATGATTGCAGTCACCTCATACCCATCGCCAAGGCTGTAGGGTGTTTTGAAATCTCTAATAGGATCTGATTCATCATATTTTTCATTGATATCTGCTACTAGCGATTCATATTCATCAAATGCTTTCGGTTCTGCGTTAGGTGTTAAAATTACTAATCCGTGAAAAAATTTCCCTTTATAAAAATAGAAGGCAACTGATGGATCCTTATAATGCCATATTTTACATTTTTAAATGTTAAATATTCAGATTTTGAAGATATCGAAACATATCCTTTAGCTTTCATAAGAGTTAAGCATTCGAACTTTGTTTTTCCAAATGGTATACCAATCATTCCCAATATGTTTGGTAGATCTTTTCCTCCTGGAAATCCTAAATTTTGGGCAAATCCGTAAAATGGTAAGAGTATCAGTATGAGAGCAATTTTTTTCATAGAGTTTCGATTGAGAATTTCAAAAGTAGTTAAAAATTTACATTACGAAAATCCGAACTTACCGTACTTCTGATTCTCTTGTATATTGGATTATATCTTTATAATTACCTACCTTTGCGCATGATAAAATCCATGACAGGATACGGCTTAGCAACAGCCGATTATGCAAATGCAAAATACAGTGTCGAAATCAAATCGCTCAACAGTAAATTTCTTGAGCTTAACTTAAAATATCCTAAAGCGTTTTCTGATAAAGAATTAATACTGCGCAATGTTTGCAGTAAAGATATCGAACGTGGCAAAGTGAGTTTGAGTATTAATGTAGAACGTGCCAACGGTGAAGTGACTGGTGCCACTATTAATACTGCATTACTTACGCATTATTACAATCAACTTACTTCCGTTAATGCCGAATTAGGCGCCAACAGTACCAATCTACTTCAAACTGCTTTAACCTTTCCGGATGTAATTTCATATAAAGAGGAGAGTGTGAGTGAGGATGAATGGAACCATTTATATCAAATCTTCAGTCAGGCCTTGGCTAATTTCAATAAATTTAGGGAAGATGAAGGAGCAGTTTTGAAAGCCGATTTAGAGCTTAGGATTAAAAATATTCTTTCTTATTTCAAATCTGTTGAAGAACTTGAACCAAAGAGAATTGCAGCTATCCGTGATAAATTCTCACAGTTTTTAGACGATGCAGTTGGAAAGGTAAACATCGATCAAAATCGTTTTGAACAGGAATTGATCTACTATATTGATAAAATTGATATCACCGAAGAGAAAACGCGTTTAAAAAGTCATTGCGATTATTTCTTGCAAACTTTAGCAAGTAAAGAAGCAAATGGAAAAAAAATGGGTTTCATTTCACAAGAGATCGGAAGAGAAATAAACACAATGGGTGCGAAAGCAAACGATGCTCAAATGCAGCAATATGTTGTGGGTATGAAGGAAGAGCTAGAGAAAATTAAAGAACAGTTATTAAACGTATTATAAGGAGAAAGACTAAAGACTAAAGCGTAAAGCAGCTTTGGTCTTTCAGCTTTTTGCTTTCAGCTTACAACATGAAACAAGGCAAATTAATCATATTTTCAGCGCCATCTGGAGCCGGCAAAACCACTATCGTACACCATTTATTAAGCAAGTTTCCAGAGTTAAGCTTTTCAATTTCTGCGACAACACGCGAGTTGAGGGGTGCTGAAACCCATGAAAACGACTACTACTTCATATCGAAAGAAGAGTTTTTGCATAAAGTGGCACGCCAGGAATTCGTGGAGTTTGAGGAAGTTTATAATGGCACTTTCTATGGAACCTTGCGCTCAGAAATTGAGCGCATCTGGAATGATGGGAAGCACGTTATCTTTGATATTGATGTAGAAGGCGGTATTCGTTTAAAGCGCAAATATGAGGAAGATGCATTGGCTATTTTTGTTCAACCACCATCGTTAGAAGTATTGAAAGAACGTTTAAGCGGAAGAGGAACGGATAGCCATGAAAAGCTGCAAGAGCGTTTTATCAAAGCAGAAAAAGAATTAACCTACGCTGATAAGTTCGATGTGATACTTAAAAATTACGATTTAGCTACAGCATGTGCTGAGGCTGAGAAACTGGTGGGCGATTTTATAAGGAGTTAATACTCTATCTTCGGTCGTCATTGCGAGGCACTAAGCAATCTCTTTTGACGGCCTAAATTTAAATGCTCGGGTAAGATTGCTTCGTGCCTCTCAATGTCGATTTGATAAACCCTCTAACTGAAAACTGCAAATTGAAAACTGGTCTATTTTTCGGTTCTTATAATCCCATTCATACGGGGCATCTGATCATTGCCAATTATATGGCTAATCATTCAGGTCTTGATGAGGTATGGCTAGTAGTTTCTCCACATAATCCTTTGAAAGATAAAAAAGGCTTAACCAACATGTATGATCGTTTGGAAATGGCACAATTAGCTACTGAAAATACAGATCACATTCGCGTTAGCGATATCGAGTTTTCCTTACCGCAACCCTCATATACCATAGATACGTTAACCTATTTGCATGAACGTTATCCAACAAAAGAATTTGTGTTGATTATGGGAGCTGATAATCTGGTTTCTTTTAAGAAATGGAAAAATTACGAAGTACTGTTGGATAACTACCAGATTTACGTTTACCCGCGTCCGGGGGCTGATGTTACCGACTGGATTAATCATCCTTCGATCACTTTCACAGATACACCTTTAATGGAGATCTCTTCAACATTTATCAGAAAAGCAATTAAAGAAGGAAAGAACGTTCAGTTCTTTTTGCCAGATAAGGTGATAGATTTTATTGATAGCAAAGGAATGTATCGTTGATTTACGATTTTAGATTTACGAATTACGATTGATAGGCAATTGCTTAACCTTTTCGCTTTTCGGAAACCTTTGATTTAAGATTTTGGGTTTAAGAATTACGATTGTTGCAGACTTCTAAAATCTAAATTCGTAACTCTTAAACCCAGAATTAATCGGTTATTTCCAACCGCCACCTAATGCTCTGTATAAATTAACTACAGATTGAAGTTTTTGTAACCTATCGTTTATTCCACTTAACTGGGCAGTTAACAAACTCTGTTCTGAAGTCAAAACATCGGTATAATTTGTTGCTGAACTGTAGCGCAATAACTCTTTAGTAAAATCAACTGCTTTTGTTAACGAAGCAATCTGTTTTGCTCTTGTTTCCTCTTTTTCAGCAGCAGTCTGGTAAGCGTATAAAGCGTTTGAAACCTCTTGTCCGCCGGTTAAAAGTGCTTGTTGAAAAGCATAAAATGCTATTTGTTGATTTGCCTGTGCAGTTGTTAAGCGGGCTTTATTGGCACCTTTAGCAAAAATGGGTTGGGTTAATCCTCCAACTAAATTATAGAATATAGAATTATCGAAAAAATTGCTCAGCTGTAAACTCGTTAAGCCACCTGTAGCTGTCAATGTTAAAGCTGGGTAGAAATAAGTTTTAGCTACGTTGGTATTTTCAAATGCAGATCTAAATCCGAATTCTGCTGCAATAACGTCTGGACGGTTCTGCAATAGTTGCGCAGAAACACCAGTTTGCAAATTGGCATAAGGAATTTGCTGATCTAAGTTGGTGCGATTAATCGTTCCGGGTGCTTGTGCTAAAATAATGCTCAAAGCGTTTTCGGCTTCTTTAATGCTTCTTTTTAAATCAGGGAGTGTTACCTGAGCGGCATATAGATTGGCCTCACTTTGAACTACAGCTGCACCATTTACAACAGCGCCTTCTTTTAGCGCTTTCATGGTTTCTACATCCTGCGTTCTGATTTTAATCGTTTGCTCCGTAATCGCCAATTGTTTATCTAAAGCCAATAAAGTATAATAGTTATTCGCGATAGTGGCTATTAACTGCGTTTGAACGGCACGTTTTGCCGCATCGCTTTGCAATAAAGTTGCAAAGGCAGCACGTTTGGCGCTACTTAGTTTGCCCCAAATATCAGCTTCCCAGGCCGTGCTTAAAGCAGCTCTGTATGTTTGGGTTTCTAAGTTAATGTTAATTCCCGCTGGAAAGTTTAGCGCCGCTTGAGACTGTTTTGCATCGGTAACGGAAACATCAGCTTGTAAGCTTGGTAGAAACGCTGCACGACTTTGACGTAAAGTAGCTTCAGAAATTTTGATCCGTTCAATCGCTTGTTTAAGATCCAGATTTTGATTGATTCCCTGTTGAATCAACGACTGTAAAGTCGTATCAGAAAAGAGGCTTTTCCATGGCAAATCTGCCATGGTTATTGTATCTGTTGTATTATTATCCCGGTATAAATCTTCATTCTTAACCTGAGGGCGTTCGTATTTTTGCGTCACGCAGGCACTTAAGGTAAGTATGGAAATACCAATTAAAAAGGAATACTTATGTGTGAATTTCATGTTCGGATTAAATTAATGTTTGCTGCTAGCGGTTGCTAATTCGTACTCTTCGGGAGTTTGCTCTTTTTCAATCCCTTCGTCAAAAGGAGATTTATTGCTTACCCTTTCTTGTAATGACTGGAAGACAATGAACAATGCCGGAATTACGAAAATACCGAAAATGGTACCGATTAACATACCACCAACGGCACCTGTTCCAATTGATTTATTTCCTGATGCACCAACACCTGATGAAAGCATTAGTGGGAGTAATCCGAGGATAAATGCAAATGAAGTCATCAAAATTGGACGTAAACGTGCGGTTGCGCCATCAATTGCCGCATTCACAATGCTCATGCCTTTTCGTCTTCTATCCACCGCATATTCTACAATCAAAATTGCATTTTTCGCTAACAAACCAACGAGCATAATGAGCGTAATTTGAGTATAGATGTTATTATCGATGCCGAAAATTTTATCGAAAATAAAGGTTCCCGCCAAACCGATTGGGAGTGATATTAATACTGCCAACGGTAAAATATAACTTTCATATTGGGCTGCCAGTAAGAAATAAACGAAAATTACGCACAGTAAGAAGATGAATATGGTCTGGCTACCGCTGCTCATCTCTTCACGAGATAACCCCGAAAACTCATATCCATATCCTGCAGGTAAATGTTTCGCAGCTTCTTCTTGAACGGCTGCAAGCGCATCGCCGGAACTATAACCTGCATTTGGATTCCCTGTAACTGCAATTGATGTAAACAAATTGAAACGGGAAATTGCTTGTGGACCGTAAACTTTTGTAAGGGTAATAAACTCCGAAATTGGTGCCATTTGGCCAGAAGGATTTCGAACAAAAATACGCGTTAACGTTTGTTCATTTGAACGATACGCCGCTTCCGCCTGATACATTACCCTAAATTGTTTACCAAATTTATTAAAATTTGATGCATAAACCCCACCATAGTAACCTTGCATTACGCCCAAAACATCACTTACGTTTAATCCTGCTTGTTTTACTTTTGCCACGTTAACATCGATTTGATATTGCGGGAAATTCGGGTTAAAAGAGGTAGAAGCATATTGAATTTCCGGACGCTGACTTAAAGCCGCTAAAAATCCGTTACCAACTTCATTAAACTTCTTAATATCGCCACCAGTTTTATCTTGCAATTGAAACTCAAAACCTCCACTGGTACCAAAACCCTGAATAGTTGGCGGTGCAAAGAAAATAATTTTAGCACCTTTAATCGTAGCTGTTTTAGCAAATAATTCGCCAATGATGGTTTTAACATCACGCCCTTTACGTTCATCCCAAGGGGTTAATCGAGAAATTACCATCCCGTACGAACTTCCAGAACCACTAATCATGCTTCGACCAACTACTCTCAAAGTGTTTTTGATCTCTGGGATTTTATGTGCGATGCTATCAATTTTTGCAATCACAATATTGGTTTCCTCTTGAGAAGTTCCCGCAGGCAATGAAATATCAGACATGATCGTTCCTAAATCCTCATTCGGCACAAAACCTTTTGGTGTAGTATTCATTGTCCATATTAAAAGACCCGTGAAAAATAAAATCCCGACGCCAACCAGCCATTTTGTTCTGGATAGAAAGCTAACCGATTTTTTATATTTTCCCGTAACGGCATCAAAAGAAGTATTAAATGCAGCATAAAAACGCTCTAAAAAGTTTTTCTTTTTCCCATGATCGTCTTTGTGTGGCTTTAAAAACAAAGCACATAATGCCGGACTCAGTGTTAACGCATTTACAGCTGATAAAATAATCGAAATGGCCAGTGTTAAACCAAACTGTTTGTAAAATACTCCTGATGAGCCTTGGATAAAACTTACCGGGATAAATACTGCAGCCATTACCAATGTGATGGAAATGATGGCACCACTAATATCATCCATGGCATCTACCGTGGCTTTTTTTGCATCCGTGTAACCTTCATCAAGCTTGGCGTGGACGGCCTCCACTACCACAATTGCATCATCCACTACAATACCGATGGCGAGTACAAGTGCAAATAGGGTAAGTAAGTTAATGGTAAAACCGAACAAACTTAAAAAGAAGAACGTTCCAATAATCGCTACAGGAACACTTATCGCCGGAATTAAAGTAGAACGGAAATCTTGTAAGAAGATAAATACCACCAAGAATACCAGGATAAAAGCTTCAATCAACGTGTGGATTACTTTTTCAATCGAGGCATCCAGGAAATCATTTACGTTAACCAAAGTTGAGTAATGAACCCCTTTTGGAAAGGATTTTTGAGCTTCATCCAAAGTTTTAATGGAGTTCTCAATTACTTCTTTCGCATTCGATCCTGCTGTTTGGTTAATGGCAATACCTAAAGCTTGCTTTCCATTAAATTTTACAGAACTGGCATAACTTTGAGCACCTAATTCAATTCTTGCAATATCTTTTAAGCGAAGAATTTGTCCGCTGGCAGTCGATTTAATAATGATGTTGCCAAATTGTGCTTCATCTTTTAAACGGCCTGTATATTTTAGTGTGTATTGAAAAGCCTGATCGCCTTGTTCACCAAATTGCCCTGGAGCGGCTTCCACGTTTTGATCGGCCAAAGCTGTATTTACGTCACTTGGAACCAACCCGTAAGTGGCCATAATATCTGGTTTCAGCCAGATACGCATGGTATAATCCAACGTTCCGAAAGCGCTGGCATCACCAACACCATTAATACGCTTAATTTGCGGAATGATGTTGATATTGGCGTAATTCTGTAAAAACTTTTGATCATAAGATGGATCATCACTGTACAAACCAAAAATCAAAACGTTACTCGCTTGCCTTTTTGCTGTAATTACACCTGACCTGGTTACCTCTGCAGGTAATAAACTGGTTGCCCTTGCCACCCTGTTTTGAACGTTTACTGCTGCCAAATCGGGGTTTGTGCCCAATTTAAAGTTAACCGTGATGGTTGCAGTACCATCGTTACTGGCGCTAGAAGTCATGTACGTCATGTCTTCCACACCATTAATTTGCTCTTCAAGCGGAACAACAACGCTATTCATTACCACATCTGCATTGGCACCTTGGTACGAAGTGGAAACCTGTACTGTAGGCGGTGCTATCTCTGGATATTGCGAAACCGGTAAAGTAGCTAAACCTAAAACACCGAGAATAACGATGATAATGGATATAACCGTAGATAGTACCGGTCTTTCTATAAATTTCTTAAACATATTTAATATTGATTACACTGATATTTTGACTGCAGTGATTGTATCGTTATTTTTTTATATCAGCATAAACTGAATCGGCACTTTGTTCTTCTGGTTTAATTTTAGCTCCATCTTTTAAAGATTGAAACCCTTCCAGAACGATTTTATCGCCAGCTTTTAAACCTTTGGTTACCACATAAAATTTATCTTTAGCTAAGTCCATAATCTGGATTTCGGTACTGATAATTTTTGAGGAATCGCCTAACACGTAAACAAATTTCTTTCCCTGTAAATCGATTGTTGATTTTTGAGGAACAAGAATTGCATTTTCAACTTTCTGCGGCACTCGAACCGAAGCACTTGCACCATTTTTTAATAAAGAAACTGGATTAGGGAATGTAGCTCTTAAACTAGCAGAACCTGTAGCGGTATTAATTTGGCCATTGATGGATTCAATTTTACCATTTTGAGCATAAACAGTTCCATCAGCCAATACCAAACTAACTGCCGGAATGTTTTTCATCTGCTGTGCCAATGTGCTTCCTTTATATGTTTTAGAAAAATCTAATAATTGTTTTTCATTAAGTGAGAAGTAGGCATAAACTTTAGATGTGTTCGAAACCGTGGTAAGAGGTTCGGTACTGGAACTGCTCACTAAACTTCCGGTTCTGAAAGGAAGGCTACCAACCACGCCATCAACAGGGCTTGTGATAGAAGTATAACCCAAATTTAACTGAGCATTTGCTAACGCAGCTCTGGCTTGCGCTAACGCTGCTTTTCTACTTTGCAAGGTTAGCTGCGCTGCATCTAAGTCGTATTTGCTGATGATGTCTTTTTCCACTAGAGGGCGAGTTTTATTTACCTGAAGTTGTGCTGCATTTACATCAGCCTCTGCACTGCTAATCGCAGCTCTCGCCGTTCTAACTTCTTGCTCATATTGTGGTGCCATTATTGTGAAAAGTAATTGCCCTTTTTTAACAACTGCACCTTCATCTACCAATATTTTTTGAATGAAACCATCAACTTTAGGGCGGATATCGATATTTTGAATCCCTTCGATGGTTGCTGGATAATCTGAATTCAGTTCTGTGGTTTGTGCGTTAACCGTAAAAACAGGGTAGGCTTGTGGACCAGCCGCTGCTGCTGCGGCGGCTTTCTTCTGTTCATCATTATTTCCGCATGATGCTAAAACAATAGCGATGCTCATGCCAAAAACGAGAGTTGTTACTTTTCTCATGGACTATTTTTGTGTGTATTTAAATTTTAATTTCCGGATCTGAAAGCGTAGTGAATGGTGGTTTTCAACTTGCCGATTTCTGCCCAAAAATAAAGCCTAAAAGAAATTAAGTCTGTCCAAATTCTGTCATTTAATCAATCGATTGATTTATTTTTTATCTCTAAAGGGCTATTTTTGGTATTAAATGCTTGTTTTCGAGGGTGATATCGCTGATTTGTTCCCGAAATTATTGTGTAAATATCTTGAGACAGATGTTAATCGATGTTAAATAAGCCTCTTCTCTTAGCAGAATTGTTAAAGATTTTGTTTAGAAAAACAGTCATTATTTCATTTCCTTAGTGTGAAATCTACACTTTAGAGAAATCGGGTTACTGTAATGAGAGTAGATTTGTGTTTGCAAGGTTATTATCAATCGATTAGCATTAACCAACTTCTCCTTCAAAAACCAATTTTGCCGGCCCGCATAAAAATACGTTTGTAAATGCATTTCCATCGTAATCAAAGTCGATTTTGATATCTCCACCCAAAACTTTTATATTGGTTTTGATATGGCCGGTTTGACTTTTGTATTTCGCCATAGCCATTGCAACAGCAGTTACGCCGGTACCGCAGGCATAAGTTTCATCTTCTACGCCACGTTCGTAAGTTCGCACAAATAAATGGTCGCCTTTATCTTCAACGAAATTTACATTGATGCCTTTTTCGCTATAAACTTCATTGTATCTAATGTTTTTTCCCTGTGTAAAAACATCGAAATTTTTTAAATCACTTTGTAAAGCAACGTAATGTGGAGAGCCGGTATTTAAAACAAATGCTTCACCATCATTGGTAATGCTGTCAACATCAATCATTTGTAGCTCCACCCAATCTCCTGATTCTGAAATTCTGGCATAATGCGGCCCGTCTACTGCCAAAAAGTTCGTTTCATTTTGAATAATACCGAGTTGTTTGGCAAATGCCACAATGCACCTGCCACCATTACCGCACATGCTACCTAACTTACCATCCGCATTGAAATAATGCATTTCAAAATCATAATCATCATGTTGCGTTAAAAACATTAATCCATCTGCGCCAATGCCGAATCTTCTATCACATAGTTGTTCAATTAACTCATTATCAATGTCTTCTAATTGTTTCATGGTATGATCTATTAGAATGAAATCATTGCCCGCTCCCTGGTATTTAAAGAAATTAATTTTCATGAAACCTTCATTTTTTTATGCAATATTTGAGATGCAATTAGCAA
>Ga0308159_1004228_pt1 | contig 13334 bp, 17 predicted proteins | sample PhyCR1_FD_201040 | JGI IMG/M metagenome (GOLD analysis project Ga0308159, IMG submission 201040) | Phyllosphere microbial communities from UC Gill Tract Community Farm, Albany, California, United States - DLSLC.R1 | ecosystem: Host-associated > Plants > Phyllosphere > Unclassified | place: USA...
CATTCCTACTTTTTTTCCAATAATTCCTGACATTTTATCTTTTCTTTTTAACACCCATCGAAGCAGTAGGGCTTCGTTCAAGGTGGTTGTACATCCCCCGAAAGGGACGGCAAAGATAGGCAAGAAATATTAATTTTCAAATAGTTAGCGAAATATTTTTTCAAATAAATTGCTGATATGATGGGATTTAACTTTCAAAGAGAAGTTAAAGTACTTATGAGCTCATTAAAGCGCTTGTTATCAAATTAGGTTGAGAAACTTTATTTCCGATTTATCCAGTAAAAAGGCAGGTTTATGCTAATTATCAAAAGGTTATAAAATTAACGAATCATAGGTTTATCTATCTGGCGACTGAAACACTAATTACGACATTTCATTACAAGGCCTGCATCTATTTCGTCCGCTAATCAATTTCTACAGAAGACTGAATTCTAAATTTCTCCACAGCGGGAGATATTTAAGGAAAGAGCATAAATCATCCTTACAAAGCTATTATTTGGAATTAATGTTCTTCAATCGAACATGAGAAAACGTAACTGAGATACTATCTATATAAATCCATGAAAGAGCATTCTTGCTTGCACCTCCACCCTTTATTAGCAAAGCTGTCATCTTAAACCTGTTTAGGTGAATTGTTCAGTTGAGCATCTTGATAAAAAAAGTAATTTCCGTGTCCGATATGTTTATCCAATGTGGCTAAAATATTTTTAATCATTGCCGGATCATCATCTGGTGTAACATAATAGGCCGGAACGCCGTTTTCACCAAAGTCGATTCCTGTTAGAGGAATGCGGTCGTCATCTTCTTCAAGTATAAATTTAGCTATCTCCCATTGATGATACGGTTTAAAGCCACAGCGCTCTGCAAAATACTTCGCACCATAGATAATATTATGCACCTTGCTATATTCAATTTCCTTTCCCTCTATAAGTACAATGAAACTTTCCAGTTCTTCAGAAGAAATATTGAACCTAAGAGATGCATCCTTTATCCCCAAACAGGTGAAGTCGATAAGATAAATCCCAATTGTAAAGTTCCCGTTTATGTGGCATCTGCTAACAATTACATTGGCAATATTGCCATCCTCCCAATAATTAGAAATATAGCATTTACCAAGTTTTAATTGCCTTGCTCGAGAGGGAATGAAATCTTCTGGTTTCTGAAATAGCTGAACAACTTTTCCTGATTCTGCCATTGGAATTATTTTTGATTATTGTTGAATGCAATTTACTGTTAAAAGAAAATCTTGCCTATCTTTTCCAACTATACAGATTCTAGCTAATGTGCTAAACCTCCATTTAAGCTGATGGCAAGGATTGCAAGTATGATGATACCAATTAATACATATAAATAATCTCGCTCAATTAAAAAACTGAACACTGCAAAAACTATCCTGGCCACTGGCGTAAAAATTAACATAAGCACACCGAATTGAACAATAGCATCTCCCTTAAACGTGAGCACGCCTCTAAAAATTGCAGCAATCGAAGAAAACTTACCAAGTTCTGGCTTGAACACCTTATAATCGGTGATCACACCTTTGTTATGGAAAAGAAAAATAACGCCTCCATAAAGCACAATACTCATAGAGATGATTACACCGGCACGCAATAAGGTACCAAGTATCACCTGAATATCTTTATCTTCTATGTTTCGCTTTGCTGTATTCATTATAACCCGCTTATTCCTTTATAGATCATTTGCAAAGCCAGAAATGTCACTACCACTGCAAAAACGATCTTTAATTTATCTGTCTTCGCTTTAAGCAAAACTTTCGAACCTACGGTAGCACCTGTTAATACCCCGATACAAACAGGCATGGCGATTCCAGGATCAATCTGGCCACGGTGCAGGTAGACTATTGCACTTGCTGCTGCAGTAACACCCATCATAAAATTACTCGTTGTAGTGGAAACTTTAAATGGCAAACGCATAATATTATCCATCGCAATAACCTTTAAAGCTCCGCTGCCAATGCCGAGCAAACCTGAAAGTGTTCCTGCGAAAAGCATCATTAAAAAACCTCCGGGAACGTGTTTTACTGCATAATGATGGTCTACACCCTTGTCCGGATAAAATCCGTTTAGTTTAAAGAATTTGGCCCATCTATCTGAATCGTCTAAAGTACTATGATCTACTTTCTTCTTCAAAGTCATAATTGCAGAAAAAATCAATATACATCCGAAGATTATGGCAATGTAATTTGCATTTAGGTAAACTGCAACGATGGCCCCGCAAATGGCACCGATGGTGGTTGCAATTTCTAAAAACATCCCGAGACGAATATTCGTTATGCCCTCTTTAACATAGGCAGCGGCCGAGCCTGACGAGGTGGCAATTACCGAAACAATGGATGCACCGATGGCGTAATGAATATCTACTCCAAGTGCAAGCGTAAGTAGTGGGATGATGATCACACCGCCACCAAGGCCAGTTAAGGAACCTAATAAGCCCGCTAAAAAAGCACCCAATAAAACGATTATGGTAAACAATAATACCGACATGCGAGCAAATATAAGTGAATGTTTTAGGCTAAGTGAAGGATTATATCAATAAAATAAAGTCTATATATTATATGGATAAAATGATAACAGGAGACATTTACACCTTTCAAAATAACGGAATGGAAACAGATGATCAGGGCTTATAATGTAATTTACTTTCCGTATTAAAATCAACGTTGTAAAAACTTGTTAGCAGTTCAAATGCTATTTGACGAACCGCTTCAGGAATTGGGCTAATTTCTAAATGGTTTCCAGCTGAATCTTTCAGTTTCCATCCCGAAGTATTGAGATTAAGTGCAGCTGAATTGGCAACAGATTGAATAATCTTCGAACGCGTATATGCAATGCCATCAGAATCAACAATCACCTTTTTACTATTCCACCAGTTTTCCTGAGAAACCTTTTTTAAAACTGCCTCATCCAGTTCTGCCACATATGCCCACCCCTTCCCTTTTAGGTGCTTTAGCTTCAAAAGCCCAATAAAATTTGTCAGCTGTTTAGCATCATAAGTTTCTGAACTGCAAAAAACTTGTAGATGGTTCAATTTTAGCTGGCTCAATAAAGATTTAGATTGAGTTGAATTATGGAAAACGGTCAAAATTAGATTAGCAATCATCGTAATCGATGATTCATTTCCCAAATCATATTCGCTGCAGTATGCTTTAATTTCTGATAATTCTTTTTGAAGCTTCGAAACTAATTCTGGTTTATTTAAAGTCTGCTTCATATCAAGAGTTTACTTAAGATTGTTAATTGCTATTGACAGGATATAGGAGCATTAAATTATCATGACTTCAAACCGTCTATGTTTGCGACGAGATTAGTTCTTATTTCCCTAATCGCTTAATCATTTCCGCACTTAAATCCCGCCCATCATTTAACCGGTTTGCAAAAAAGGATTTAGCGGCTTCAAAATGTTCTTTATAGCCTTTTAGATCTCCATAACCAATAATCGATGCCCACTCATGTACGGCAGTATGAAATTCTAAATCATCTCCCCGGATCGATTTATCATAAAGTGCAGTGCTGATTGATTCTTCTAGCATCGCTTCGTTTTTAAAAAGGTACTCTGCGATTCCGAGACGTAGTTTAAACGGCGGGGTTTGACAGATCAGATTATCATATGGATTTACTCCCATTTTATACCATGCATAAACCATGCTTAATAAACTTAAATGAGAATTTGGCTTTTGCTTATGTTCTGCGTCAGAAAGGCTGAACTCTTTCATAATGTTATCGTCCAAAAGAAGAAGCGTTCTACTTTCGTGGAAAACAAAATCCCTGGCGGCATAAATCTTCTCTCTAAATGCTGTTTCGTTTTCACAAATCATCAGCTTATACAGTTCAGATTCTGCCTGAGCATAATATTTTACTTGCTTTTGGGCATAAGGATTTAAAATTGCAAGACCTGCATAGATGTGCGATTTATAACTGAAAATTCTAAGTGTAGTTAAAATTTTCACATTGTCAATTCCGCCTGCGTAAGCGGGATTATCCCAGGGGAAAAAGCCTGCATTTTTCCAAGCTGATCCCATACTTTCAAATCCCATATGGGTTACCGCCTGGGTATCTGCAACAATTCTATCGTGTTCCCGATAATCATCCATCTCAATGATGTTTGATTTTAAAGATTTGTAAATTTCTAATGCCTGCGCATAAACATCATCTGAAGCCCGGTGACGAACCACGACAAGCGTTTGCCCTTCAGGACTAAATGCGGGGCCATGTAATGAGTGACAGGTTACGATCTGTGTATCTGTCGGTAAATGTTTTTCGAAGGCTGCAATTTCCGGATGTTTTACTGATGTTTGTCCGGACACAATGGCGCCGAATTTTGTTGATCGGGCAAAGGTGGCTACCACCTCATCTATTTTCTCTGCTTCTACACAGTAAATAATAAAGTCTGATTTCCGTGCTACCTCATGTCCATCTGATAAAACTTCAACACCTTGGGTTTCTAATTCCTCCTTTAATTCGGCAAAACGTAAAGGCATATCTGCTCCACAGACGTTATAACCAGCACGCGCAAACGATACGGCATATAATTTACCCATATCGCCTAAACCGATAATTCCTATTTGCATGTAGCAAATGTAATCTATCATGATTAATTTATAATAAAAGCCAGATAAAATTGTTAATTTATAGATTATATAAAATCATTTTTTAGAACTGCAGGGCAAAAATTCAAATTAGATTGTCTTGTAATTGTATAAAAATGTAGTTTTACATTTTAACACCTACTATTTAAAGTATGCAGAAACTTAAACCAACCCTATTGTTTTTAGCAGCGATGCTATTTGTAAACATTGCATTTGGGCAAGCGAAACAAGACACTTCCAAAAACACCGATCCATCATTAAATGGTCAGTACAATTTCTTGCTTAAAAAATCTAAAAGTTTATATGGTGCCAAATTGATTAATCCATCCAGATTGAGTTCTTTATGGAAAAGTGTTAATGATACCTTAAGAAAGGAGCGCAAACAACTTGGTGAAGCGAGACAGGAGATTAAATCACAGAAAGATAATATTGCAAGTTTAAAGGGCGAAGTAACAGGAAAAGAAAGTTCGCTGGCAAACGCTACTGCATCTGTTAACGAGATCAAGTTTTTAGGTATAGCTTTCGATAAGGGAACCTACAATACAATTGTGTGGGCAATCATCATCATCTTAGGTGCTGGTTTAGCCATTGTTATTTTTCAATCTGGAAAATACCGCAAAGAAGCTACTTACCGCACTCAGCTTTACCAGGAAGTTGCCGATGAATTCCAAACACATAAGGTAAAGGCAAAAGATAAAGAAATGAAACTTGCCAGGGAACTGCAAGATGAAAGAAATAGATGGGACGATGCCAGAGGCAGATAAGCGAACCATAACTTTATCAATTAGTAACTGCTAATTGATAAAGTTCCCTAATAAAACCAACTTATCGCTTGCGGCCAAACCATTTGGATTACAACCTGGTTTACCTTCCGGAACATCTAAATGTTGTTTTTTATAAAAATCAATCCAAAAATCATCGATCTCTCCTGTCTTTGGATTGATGAATGTCATTGGCTCTAAAGCAAAAATGTGATCCTTTCTGAAAGACCGCTCAATGAAGTCTGAACAATAATAAGAATTTTCACTTAGTATATACGTCAAGTTGTACGGCTTGCCCAGCATTTGCCGGGCGGCTACTAGCGCAGCTGGAATAGCATACTGAAAACTGTCTTTCAAACGGTAGACCATTATTTTATTGTCTGCCGTTTTTTCTGTACGATAAAATTCCTGAATATTTTCTTCGACAGCTCCTTTCTTTGAAGAGGCATGTAAAACGAATATAGCATCTCCTTTCTTCTCTACAATACCAATATGATCGAAAGCGATGGAATCCTTCTTTTGCGTTACCCGGTTAATGGCACCCGAAAGGTTATCTTTTTCCGCCCCCACAAATATTAAGTCGCCACTTCTCAAATTACGAATTGCAACATTTTGCGAATTGGCAAATAGGAAAGACAGCATTAAAATAGTGGCTAACGTAATTCTTCTCATCATTTTTGAATGTTATGTTTCAGAAGGAAATGAAATGCCTTTGATATTGCGATATAAATCCACCGCATATAAATCGGTCATGCCCGAAACGAAATCTAGCACACTTTGTGTGCGCGAGTAAATATCAGTTAAATCGGTATGGTATTGTTTAGGAATTAACTTCACCAGTTTTTGATAATAATGCGTATTGTTATTGATTAGCGCTGGAACGAATTCTTCTAATAAACCCGCCATAATTTTATATCCAGCCACCTCTTTCTGTATCACTGAAGAGAAGTTATAAATTCTTTCTACAGATACCGCCTCTACTGCTTTCCAAGCAGTCAAATATGGTTCGGGTAAAAGATCTGTTAAACTATAGTTCAGTTTTCCTTTCAACAAAGTTTCTTGTTGATCGAAGAAGATACCAGCGCATATATTGGTAAGGGTATTGATCGCTTTTGCACGAAGTAAACCTATTTTGGCGTCGTCATCTTCGTAATCATTCTTCAACCGGTCTTCTATTGTTTTAGAATTTGAGAAAGGCAACAAATAACTTTTTACTTCTTCGTAAGATAAAATTTTTAACCGGTGCGCATCTTCAAGATCGATGATACTATAACAGATATCATCTGCTGCCTCCACTAGGTAAACGAGTGGGTGACGTTTATAGATCAGGTATTCGTTTTCCTCCTGCGTTAACTGCAACTCTGTTGCAATTTTTCTGAATGTTTCCTCCTCAGATTGAAAAAAGCCATATTTCTTCCGGTGCAATATCTTTTTTTGTTTCCCGGCTATCGATGCACAAGGATATTTTGCTATTGAAGCTAAAGTGGAATAGGTTAAGGCATAAGCATCATTTCCTTTTCCCTTTAAAGGATGAGTAAGAATCCGAATTGCATTCGCATTTCCTTCAAAATTGATAAGGTCGTGCCATTGTGATTCTTTCATTTCATTTTGGTAAACCCGGCCGTCGCCATCAGTAAAATAACGAGAAATTGCTGCTTCTCCAGAATGGCCAAACGCTGGATTACCGAGATCATGGGCAAGTGCCGCTGCAGCAACAATATTGCCAACTTCGTTAATTAAGGGCACTTCTTTAATTAGTGCTGATTGATGTTCTTCAAGATTATTGAGGAAAATGTTAGCCATAGAGCGGGCTACACTGGCTACTTCTAAACTGTGCGTTAAACGGTTGTGTACAAAAACACTTCCAGGCAAAGGGAACACCTGTGTTTTATTTTGCAGACGTCTGAAAGGAGAGGAAAATATCAATCTGTCATAATCCCTTTGAAAATCTGATCTGGCTCTGTCCCGGTCTCCTGTCCAACTTTCCTGTCCAAATCTTTTGTTCGAAAGTAAATATTTCCACTCCATTTAATGTAATCTATAAATTTTGCCGCAAGTTAAACAAAAGCATAAAACCATATCTAAAATATTATACAGAATTAGTTATATATCAACCAATCGGTTATCTTAGTAACCACAAAATCAAACAAAACTAAATAATGAAAAAAATCTTATTAACACTCACAGTGCTATTTGCGCTATCTATTCATGCAAATGCTCAATTCGAAGGATCGAAACAGGTATTTGAAAGTCCCAAGCTTAAAGAAGCGGTTAAATCGCAAAAACTGGTGGCTATTTTACCTTTTGAAGTAAAAATCTCCTACCGTAAGCAACCAAAGAATTTCAACGCTGAAGCGAACAAATCTCAGGAGCTATCAATGTCTAAATCTATTCAGGCGAGTATGTACACCTTTCTTTTAAGAAAAAAATCTGATTATACCGTCGATTTTCAGGATGTTGATAAAACGAATATTCTATTAAAAAAGCGGGAGTATTAGATAAACTGGATGAAACTACAAAAGACGAACTGGCAAAGATTCTTGGTGTGGATGCTGTTATCGGCGGTAAGTTTGAAACAGAGCAAACGAAAACAGAAGCCGGAGCAATTGCATCTGCTGTATTATTCGGTGGCCTTGGCGGAAAATCGGGTACAGGCACTATGTTTTTAACAATTAACAACGGTCCGGATGGAGAACTGCTATGGCGTTTCTTCAAAACTATGGATGATAACATTATGAGTTCCACAGATGATATGGTGGAGCGCATGATGCGAAAAATATCACGCAATTTTCCATATAAAAATTAAAAGAGAAGCAGGATTAGTTCCTGCTTTTTTTTTACCCTTTGCAATAAACCTGTTCTTTAAGTTAATACCAGTAAACTATTTAAAGCTAAATCTGTTTTTCTTAAAACTAAAGTTATGAAAACGAGCGTTTATAGAAAAGAAGAACATACAGAAGGGTATTTTGGAAAGGGAGAAAGTGTGGATAAGTCTGATGTTCAAAAGGAGTACGAAAAAGGCAATGAGGGAAATGAAGTTACCTCTTTTGGGAAAGCTTCAGTTTCTGCAGGCAGTACTGATGACATTATTGAGGGCAACCCGAAGGCCAAAGATGGTTTGGACAATACAGGTACTCAAGGTAAAGATTCACTAAGTGATGACACTTATAATAGCCCAGACAAGATTCATACCACAGAAAGCGCAGCAAGTGGAACTGGTAGTTCATCTGATGACTTCGAAGATCATCAAGACTCAGTAATAAAACAGCGTGATGAAGATGATGTACTTAATACTGGAATTTAATATAACCTTATGAAATTATTACAATATGCCTTTTTAGGCACTGCGACAGTTTTTATATTACACTACTTAACTAAAAAAAGGGTTGCTGACGGAAACTCTATCATTGATGATTTAATTCAAAAGGGCCCGAAACTAATGGCTGAAGTAAACGACATTAGCAAAAACATTAAAAGGGACTATAGACAGACCCAACAACTATATTGATATAATCATAAGTTAACGAGAATATCGAATTGACAAATATCAATTTAATCCATTCGGGTATTTCATTTACGAACTTGAATATTGAAATTTGTGAGCAGTTAGAAACTCGCTTAATCTTATCAAAAATCAAAGGGCTGGAAAATAGTTTCTGGATTAGAAAACTAAATTTGTCGAATTTCTAATTAATTTTCATCTACAATGAAAATCAGGAAAGCTAAAAAGGGATTAATAAAAATTAATCCCTTTTTAATTTACAAATCTTTTCCACCCAAACCTTTTTCATTATTGCTATTTCTATTTGCCGGATCTTCATCATTAGCAAAATTTAAATTTTTCAAATCTTCATTTACATCACCCACAGCCTGATCCACTTTAGCCAGGTGGCTTGGGGTAGGAATATTCTTCCGTTTGAACGGAGATTCGGTGATGCTATGACCATAAGTAGCCTCTCCGTTATCCCACTCTATATTCTGATCTAGCTTATGAGCTTGCTCATGTTGCTGATCGTTATGTGCTTTCTTGTCGGTACTCATCTCTATACGTTTTAGTTCAATCTATATTAACAACACCACTCTAATACAGAAAGTTTAAAATTCAGCATATTATTTAAATAAAGACTTTGGTAACTACCTATGTATGTTATTGTTTAGCCATTACGTTCCTCTTATAGCTGTCTTAGCTGGATCTTTAGTTGGAGAGTGGGGATAGGATGAAAGCGAAGAATACTAAAACAATTTAAAACGAATTAGTAATGATTAAAAGCAGTTAAACAGGTATTAATACATTCATTTCAGGTATAAACACCACGTTTGCGATCTGATATTATTTCGATATTTGGCTAAAGACTAGATTGATTAACACCCACTAATTTGAATATTCCAATAAAAGTTTTAATTGCTGATGATCATGCAATTGTGAGAAATGGACTGATATCCCTACTGGAAAAAGAAAGTAATATTGAAGTAATTGGTGAAGCAGCCAATGGGTTGGAGGTATTTCGGTTACTTCAGAACGGCATCCAGCCAGATGTCATCATTACAGATATTATGATGAGTGAAATGGACGGGCTGGAACTCACCACCCTCGTTAAAGTTAATTTCCCTAAAATTAAGGTAATGGTATTAACTACGATAGATCAGAAAAACCATGTTATTCAACTCTTTGATGCTGGCGCAGATGGCTATCTCTTGAAAAACGTAACCATAGCAGAAGTTAAATTTGCTATTGAACAAGTATACATTGGCTACAAACATATTAGTTCCACGGTTAGCATCAAGCTGTTGGAGTACCTCAAAAGTTCATCAGCGTACAAACCAGAAAGATCAAAGCTTAATATTCAAATTTCGAAAAGGGAAATTGAGATACTTAACCTTATTTCCGAAGGATACACAAACGGTGAGATTGCAGAAAAACTCTATACCAGCAAACGTACGATTGAAGGGAACAGACAAAACCTATTGGAAAAAACAGGAAAAAAAAATACTGCTGAACTGATCAGCTTTGCGGTGAGAATCGGGATTATTAATTAGTTATTAAACGCCCTGTTGCTGGTCTAAATCAGTGCTACTGTCTACGTCATCTTTACCCGAGCCATTCTCATCTCTGTGTTTAGGTGGGTTTTCCATTCTGCTCTCTTCCAGATCGGAAAAATCACTCCCCTTTTGATTTGCCACCTCTCCATGAGACGGCTGTTTTTTAGTAATTTCTTCTTTAGGATCTGCAAAATCCTGCCCCTCTACTGGTAAATTTTCATGGTCTTTTAATGGCTTTTTCATGATTGATAAACCACTGCTATACGCTTTTGTTTGAAAAGAAAGCGGCAAAAAAAAGTCGTGACTTTCATCACGACTTTTCTTAATGTTTTTAAATCAATTAAACTTTGATTTCAACTTCAACACCACTAGGTAATTCAAGTTTCATTAAAGCATCAACCGTTTTAGAGTTAGAGCTGTAGATATCCAATAGACGCTTGTAAGCACATAACTGGAACTGCTCTCTAGCTTTCTTGTTTACGTGTGGAGAACGTAAAACAGTAAAGATTTTTTTCTCTGTAGGAAGTGGAATTGGACCACTTACAACTGCACCCGTAGGTTTAACAGTTTTTACGATTTTCTCAGCAGATTTATCCACTAAGTTGTAATCGTAAGATTTTAATTTAATTCTGATTCTTTGGCTCATCTTATTTTTAATTGTGATTTCCTGTTAGAGCTATTAACAACAGAAACCGGATTTATCTTTAAGTAGCAAGTATTGAGTATCAAGTATCAAGACTAAACTCAATCTTGTTACTTGATACTTGTATCTTGATACTATTCTTCAGATTTTACTCTTCCTTTAGACTTAGCAATTACTTCGTCTTGAACGTTTTTAGGCGCTGGTTCGTAGTGATCAAATTCCATTGTAGAAGTTGCACGACCTGAAGTGATGGTACGTAATTGAGTTACATAACCAAACATTTCTGAAAGTGGAACCAATGCTTTAATAACCTGAGATCCGTTACGGGTATCCATACCTTGTAATTGACCACGACGACGGTTCATATCACCGATTACATCACCCATGTTTTCTTCAGGAGTTAAGATTTCGATTTTCATGATTGGCTCCATCAAAGTAGGTTTACATTTAGGTAAAGCCTCACGATATGCCATTTTAGCTGCAAGTTCAAATGATAAAGCATCTGAATCGACTGCGTGGAATGAACCATCTGTTAAACGAACTTTCATATCAGGAAGTGGGTAACCTGCTAATACACCATTCGCCATTGAAGCAGCAAAACCTTTTTCTACTGAAGGAATAAATTCACGAGGGATTGAACCACCGGTAATTTCATTTACAAATTGTAAACCACCTTTTTCGAAATCAGCATCAATTGGAGAGATAATTACAGAAATATCTGCAAATTTACCACGTCCACCTGATTGTTTTTTATAAGTTTCACGGTGAGTAGTTGTACCAAAAATAGCTTCTTTGTAAGCTACTTGTGGTGCACCTTGGTTAACCTCAACTTTAAATTCGCGTTTTAAACGATCGATCAAGATATCTAAGTGAAGCTCACCCATACCAGAAATTACAGTTTGGCCAGTTTCCTGATCTGTTTGTACTCTGAATGTTGGATCTTCTTCAGCTAATTTACCTAAACCAATACCTAATTTATCAACATCAGCCTGAGTTTTAGGCTCAATAGCTAAACCAATAACTGGCTCTGGGAAATCCATCGATTCAAGAACGATTGGATGTTTTTCATCACAAAGTGTATCACCTGTTTTGATATCTTTAAATCCAACTACAGCAGCAATATCTCCAGCAGCCACATTTGGCACAGGATTTTGCTTGTTAGCATGCATTTGGAAGATACGAGAGATACGTTCTTTATTTTCTGAACGAGAATTGTAAACGTAAGAACCAGCTTCTAAGTTACCTGAGTAAACACGGATGAAACACAAACGACCTACGAATGGATCTGTTGCAATTTTAAAAGCTAAAGCTGCAAATGGTTCGCTGATGCTTGGTTTTAATAAAACTTCTTCGCTAGTATCCGGGTTAGTACCGATAACACCTTCGCTATCCATAGGTGAAGGCAATAATTCCATCACGTAATCAAGCATAGTTTGTACACCTTTATTTTTGAAAGATGAACCACAAACCATAGGTACAATTTTAGCATCTAAAACAGCTGCACGTAAAGCATCTAAAACTTCACGTTCTGTGATTGTTTCTGGTGCATCGAAGAATTTCTCCATCAACGACTCATCATAATCAGCTACTGATTCCAATAACTTCTCTCTCCACTCAGCAACCTCATCTAACATATCTTCTGGGATAGGCACTTCAGTAAAGGTCATACCTTTATCATGCTCATTCCAAACGATACCACGGTTGTTGATTAAATCAACCACACCTTTAAATGCGTCTTCAGAACCGATAGGTAATTGTAATGGAACTGCATTACTACCTAACATTTCTTTAACTTGTTTAACAACTTTCAAGAAGTCTGCTCCTGAACGGTCCATTTTATTAACGAAACCAATACGAGGCACACTGTAGTTGTTTGCTAAACGCCAGTTGGTTTCAGATTGAGGTTCAACACCATCAACAGCCGAAAACAAGAATACTAATCCATCTAATACACGTAATGAACGGTTTACCTCTACGGTAAAATCCACGTGACCAGGTGTATCAATAACGTTAACATGATATTTTTGACCTCTGTAATTCCAATCAACCGTAGTTGCAGCAGAAGTGATCGTGATCCCACGCTCTTGCTCTTGTGCCATCCAATCCATTGTTGCAGCACCTTCGTGCACTTCACCAATTTTATGACTTACACCAGCATAATAAAGAATACGCTCAGTTGTTGTAGTTTTACCTGCATCAATGTGAGCCGCGATTCCAATATTTCTTGTAAATTTTAAATCTCTTGCCATTTTATGTTTTTGATTGATCTGATTTTAAATGATTA
>Ga0308159_1004230_pt1 | contig 13327 bp, 16 predicted proteins | sample PhyCR1_FD_201040 | JGI IMG/M metagenome (GOLD analysis project Ga0308159, IMG submission 201040) | Phyllosphere microbial communities from UC Gill Tract Community Farm, Albany, California, United States - DLSLC.R1 | ecosystem: Host-associated > Plants > Phyllosphere > Unclassified | place: USA...
CCACGCGGTAAAGCGCCAGTGCCCAGAAATGCGGCGGCGTCCACAGGAAGATGATGAGGAACAGGATGAGCGCCTCGGGGCCGACGTCGCCCGTCATCGCGGCCCATCCCAGCACCGGCGGCATGGCGCCCGATGCCCCCCCGATCACGATGTTCTGCGGCGTGAGCGGCTTGAGGATCACGGTGTAGACGACCGCATAGCCGACGAAGGTGGCAAAGGTCAGCCACATGGTCAGCGGGTTCACCGTGAACCACAGCAGCAGCGAGCCTGCCGCGCACAACAGTGCCGAGAACACCAGCGCCTGCCGGTCGCTCAGCTGCCCGCGCGCAGTCGGCCGCCAGGCCGTGCGCTTCATCTTGGCGTCGATGCCTTTTTCGACCAGGCAGTTGAAGGCCGCCGCGGCGCCCGCGACCAGCCAGATGCCGATACAGGCCAGCACGCCGCGCTGCACCTCGGCCCAGCCGGGCACGCCCGGCACGGCGAGCACCATGCCGATCAGCGCACAGAAGACAATCAACTGCACCACGCGCGGCTTGGTCAGCGCGTAGAACTGCCGCACCACGCTGAGTGCGCTGGCCGCTTCGGCGGCGGGAGTGGAAACCGGTGTGCTCATCCTGCCCCCATGGTGCCTGAACGCGAAGCCCCTGCCACCGGCGGGCCGGCATGGGTCGCCTTGTCGTCGACCCGGCGGCTTTCGCACAGCGTCCAGACCAGCACCACCGCCAGTGCCGCGGCGCCGCCGGTGTGCAGCACGGCAGCGGCCAGCGGCCAGCCGAGCAACACGTTGCCCAGGCCCGTGGCCAGTTGCAACAGGGCCAGGCCGGCCAGCCACTTCGCTTGGGCACGCAGCGGCGGTGTCTCACGCAGCCCCCAGGCCAACAGGCCCAAAGCAACGAAGACGACGTAGGCCAGGAGCCGGTGGGCGTAGTGGATGGCCGTCAGCGCGCTGAAGTCGATCGGCGCGCCGGACCCGGTCAGGCCCAGTTCGCGCCAGAGCTCGAAGCCCTGCGCAAAGTTCATGGGTGGCCACCAGCTGTTCTGGCAGGTCGGGAACTGGGTACAGGCCAGCACCGCGTAGTTGGTGCTGACCCAGCCGCCCAGCGCGATCTGGAGCGCGAGCAATGCCGTTGTAGCCACCAGCAATGCGCGCATCGCCCAGGACAGGGGCGTCGGCGCGCGTGAGATGGCGGCCTGCTGGTAACGCACGGCCTGGATGCACAGCAACGCGAGCAGCACGATCGCGCCCATCAGATGGAGCGTGACGATGGCCGGAAACAACTTGAGCGTGACGGTGAGCGCGCCGAAGGCGCCCTGTATGCACACCCAGACCAGCGTGGCGGCTGGCCACCAGGCACTGAGCGCATCGCCGGCGCGCGCGGGGATCGCCGGTGCGTCGGCGGCGGCGCTGCGTGCCGGCAGGCGCCGCTGGCGTCGCCGCACCGTCCAGGTGGCGACCGCGAGCGTGAGGATCAGGAAGCCCACTGCCGTCGCAAGGTAGCGGTGAATCATCTCTACCCACGCCTTGCCGTGCGTGACGGGCCCGGTCGGCTGCGCGGCCTGGGCCATCGCGATGTCATGGCGTGCGCCGAGCGGGCTGGCGTTGCCGTAGCAACCCGGCCAGTCGGGGCAGCCGAGCCCCGAGTCGGTGAGCCGCGTGAACGCCCCGAACAAGGTCAGGTCGAAGGTCAGGAACAGCGTGAGCACGGTGAGCGCATGCAGCCGACGCGCCGGGCCGGAGCCTGCATGGCGGCGCCACACCCACAGCAGCGGCCCGAGTGCCAGCAGCACGCCCATGGCGAGCAGCCATGCGATCGGCGAGAGGTCGTAGAGAGAACTGGATTCCATGGAAAGTTTCAGCGGCCGGCTTCGTCCCAGGACCCAGAGGCGCGCAGCAGCCGGTCGAGGTCACGCTTGGCGCGCGAGGCGCCCTGCGCGTCCATTCGCGCCGGAAAACGCATCATCCAGTTGCCCAACGGATCGACCACGTAGAGGTGCTCGGCCAGCGTGTGGCCGGCCGAAGGCGCGAGCCAGCCGGCAAGTTCGGCCTCCGGAACGCGCAGCACGGTCGCGCCATGCAGGCCGTTGGCCAGACGCTCGGGCACGGGCGCAGCGTCGCTGACCAGCCAGATGCGGTCGAGGCGATCTTTCTCGCGGCCCAGGCTTTCGCGCAGTTGCCGCTGGAGGTAGAGCTGCTGCTCGCACAGCGCGTCGCACGCCGCGCCGGCCACGGCCACCAGCAACCACTGACCCTTCAGCGAGGTCAGCGCGACAGCCTGGCCGTCGCTGGCGGTGCCGGTGATCGCCGGCAACGGACGCTGCGGGTCGACCAGTTCGCCATAGACGCTGCGGCCCTCGGGCCGGATCACGTAATAGGTGAAGTAGGAAGCGATGACGGGTGTCGCGCAGCACAGCATCACGACGATCATCTTCCAGCGGCCGATCACGGTGCGCCGGCCCACGTCGGCGTCGAGTCCGCCGGGCGACGGCATCGAATGCACCGTCAGCGCCAGCGGCTCGTCAGCGGCGGCCACGGGCGGCCTTGCGCCAGGGCGCGATGAGCTGGAACCAGACATAGAGGAGGACGACGAGGGCGGAGAGTCCGAACCACTGGAATGCATAGCCATAGTGCTTTTCGATGCCCAGCGCGGGCTGCGGCCAGTTACGCTGCAGGCCCTGGGAGGCCGGACCTGTTTCCTGCAGCGAAAAATCGGTGCGCAGGGGCAGGCTGGTCTCGGCGCGGAATGCGTCGAGATCGAGATTCTGCCGGATGGGCGAAGACCCCACGGCCCCTGGACCTGCAGGCGTCGCCAGCCCGGACGCTGTACCAGGCGCTGCAGTGGCCGGGGTCGCCTCGGCTGCGGCTGGTGCGCTCGCAGGGAATGACGCAGATGCGGCCGCGCCCGGTGCCGGTGCGTCCTTGCCGAGCGACAGCAGGTGGGCCGGCGGCGGAACGATCAGCCCCGTCACCTCGACCAGGCCAGCGGGCGTTTCGACCGGCTCGAGCCGCGTCCGGTCGCTGAAGTTGCGCTGAACCCAGCCGCGCTGGACCATCACGGTCTGCTGGCTACCTTCGATGGCCAGGGGCGTGACCACGTAGAAGCCGGGCAGGCCATTCATCTGGCGGTTGTCGAGGTACACGGTCTGCGGCGCCAGCCACAGGCCACGCAGCGTGAGCGGCCGATGCAGCGCGGCAGTCGCCTTGTCCATGGCGAGAAATTCGTCGGCATCGATCGGCGGCAACAGTTTCTGCGCATCGATCTCGGTTTGAAGCGCCTCTTTCTGGGCCGCGCGCGACAGCTGCCAGCGGCCGAGTGACGCGGTCGCGGCGAAGGTGGCGAAGGCGGCGATCGTGATGAGCCAGAAGCGCAGGCGGCGGCGGTCTGCCTTGGCAACCGAAGGTGCGCGTGGCATGGCAGATGGCGCGGCAAGCGGCGTGACCGTCGCGGCCGGCCTTGCCGACGCATGGTTCACCCCACGTGCCTGGCCAGGCGGCAGATAATCGGGTTCATGAAATACTTCGTCGCCCTGGCGTTCGTGGGAATCCTGGCCAGTCTGGCCGGCGCGCTGTTCTTCATGCTGAAGGACGGGCGCGACGGCCGCGCCAAGAGCGGCGGCATGGCGCGCGCGCTCACCGTTCGAATCGGTCTTTCGGTCCTGCTGTTCCTTTGCATCCTGATTGCGTGGAAGCTGGGCTACATCCGCCCGGGCGGGCTCCCCGTCGGCAAGTAAATCGTGCTCGTTCCATAAGCGCCATGAAAAAAGCGCCTCGCGGCGCTTTTTGCGGGAGCTGGTGTCTTTTTTACTCAAAGCCAGTAGACCAATACGTAAAGGCCGAGCCACACGACGTCGACGAAGTGCCAATACCAGGCGGCTCCCTCGAAACCAAAGTGGCGTTCCGGCGTGAAGTGCCCCTTCTGGAGGCGCAAGGTGATGAACAGCAGCATCAACATGCCGATGAACACATGCAGGCCGTGAAAGCCGGTCAACATGAAGAAGGTCGAACCGTAAGCGCCCGAATTGAGCTTCAGATTCAGCTCGGTGTACAGATGGTAGTACTCATAACCCTGCACGAACAGGAAGACGATGCCCAGCAACACAGTGAGCCACATGAAGCGCACGCACTGGGCGCGGTGGTCGGCACGCAGCGCGTGGTGGGCGATGGTGAGCGTCACGCCCGAACTCAGCAGCAGCGCCGTGTTGATGGTCGGCAGCCAGAACGGGCCGACGGTCTGGAAGGGCTCGACGATGTCGGCGGGTGAACCCGTCACTCCCGCCGCCATGCTCGGCCACACGGCCTTGAAGCCGGGCCAGAGCAGCGAGTTGTCCAGACTGCCCAGCGCTGGCAGCGCGTGGGTGCGAGCCCACCAGAGTGCAGTGAAGAAAGCGCCGAAGAACATCACCTCGGAGAAGATGAACCAGCTCATGCTCCAACGGTACGACAGGTCGATCTTGTGGCTGTATTGCCCCGCTTCGCTCTCGCCGATCGCATCGCGGAACCATTGGTAGAGCACCGTCCACCACCACAGAAGGCCGAAAGCCAACGAATAGGCGCCCCATTCGTGACCGTTGATCCACTGGCCTGCGCCGAGGATCACGAAGAAAAGGCCGATCGCCGCCATCACCGGATGCCGTGAAGGTCCGGGTACGAAATAGTAGGGCGCGGTGCCGTGGGGGGTTGCACTCATATCAGCTCCTGGCTTTCTTCTCTCTAGTCGAATCTGTGGGGCATGGCGTGGTTCAGGACGCCACAGCGAACTTCACGAGCACGATCAGCAACCCGATGAACAGCAGCACACCCACGAAGCCCATGGCCACGATGTGCAGCGGGCTCAGCTTGTCGATGTCTTCCTGGTAATCGCTGTCGCGGCGCACACCGAAAAACCCCCAGGCCACGGCCCGGGCGGTACGCCAGATCGAGCCCTTCCTGCGAACGGGAAGCTCAGGCTGCGTCATCACGAGCGCGGCTCCGCCGCAGTCTGCAACGCCGCAGTCGGCGCTGCTGGCGTCTTGCCGCCGACCTCGAAGAAGGTGTAGGACAGCGTGATCGTCTTCACGTCCTTGGAGATTTTGGGATCGATCACGAACGCCACGGGCCACTGCTTCTTTTCACCGGCTTCCAGCGTGTACTGATTGAAGCAGAAGCATTCCAGCTTGTTGAAGTAAGGCGCGGCCTGCTGCGGCGCATAGCTCGGTATCGCCTGGGCGGCCATTCGTCGGTTCTGTACGTTTTGGAACTCGTACATCACCGTGTTCAGCTGGCCCGGATGCACCTGCATGGTGGCCTGTGCCGGCTTGAAGTCCCATAGCCCACGTACGTTGGCGTCGAACTCGACCGTGATCGTGCGGCTCGTGTCGACCTGGGTGTTGTCGGGCACGCGCACCTTCTTGCCACCGGCTGCGCCACCGGGCACCTCCAATTCGGAGAGCGCCAGGATGTTGATGCCGGTCATCTCGCAGATCGCGCGGTACATGGGCACGAGCGCATAGCCGAACGCGAACATGCCGACGGCCACCACGGCCAGCTTGCCGACCATGCGGACGTTCTCTTTGCGGATGCGTTGGCCAATGCCCATGATGGTCTTTCCGGGCTCAGTGGCCGAGCCAGGCCATGCGGACGAAAAAGCCGATGAAGAACAGGATCGCGATCGACGCCAGGGTCAGACCCATGCGACGGTTGTTCTTCTTTTGCTCGGGTGTCATGAGGTGCGTTGTCCTGGACGTTGTCCTGCGGCGATCAGCCGATCACCTTGGTGGCGGTGGCATCCAGACGCGGCGGGTTCTCGAAGGTGTGGAACGGTGCGGGCGAAGGCACTTCCCATTCCAGGCCTTCGGCAGCTTCCCACGGCTTGGCCGCGGCAGGCTCACCCTTGCCGCGCATGGCAGGCAGCACGATGAAAAAGAAGAAATAGACCTGCGCCAGACCGAAGCCGAAGGCGCCGACCGAGGCCACCGCATTGAAGTCGGCGAACTGCATCGGGTAGTCGGCGTAGCGGCGCGGCATGCCCGCCAGCCCCAGGAAGTGCATCGGGAAGAAGGTGATGTTGAACGAGATGAGCGACCACCAGAAGTGGACCTTGCCGCGCGTTTCGTTGTACATCACACCGGTCCACTTGGGGCACCAGTAATAGAAGCCGGCGAACATCGCGTAGAGCGAACCTGCCACCAGCACGTAGTGGAAGTGGGCCACCACGTAGTAGGTGTCCTGCAGCTGGATGTCGATCGGCGCCACCGCCAGGATCAGACCGGTGAAGCCGCCCATGGTGAACACGAAGATGAAACCGACCGCGAACAGCATCGGCGTCTCGAAGGTCATGGAGCCCTGCCACATGGTGGCGACCCAGTTGAAGATCTTGACGGCCGTGGGCACGGCGATCAGCATGGTCGCGTACATGAAGAACAGCTGGCCGGTCACCGGCATGCCGGTGGTGAACATGTGGTGCGCCCAGACGATGAACGACAGGATGGCGATCGACGAGGTGGCGTACACCATCGACGCATAGCCGAACAGGCGCTTGCGGGCGAAGGCCGGCACGATCTGGCTGATGATGCCGAAGGCCGGCAGGATCATGATGTAGACCTCGGGGTGGCCGAAGAACCAGAAGATGTGCTGGTACATCACCGGGTCGCCGCCGCCGGCGGGGTTGAAGAAGCTGGTGCCGAAGTGGCGGTCGGTCAGCGTCATGGTGATGGCGCCGGCGAGCACCGGCATCACGGCGATCAGCAGGTAGGCGGTGATGAGCCAGGTCCAGCAGAACATCGGCATCTTCATCAGCGTCATGCCGGGCGCACGCATGTTGAGGATGGTCACGATGATGTTGATCGAGCCCATGATCGACGAGGCGCCCAGGATGTGCATCGCGAAAATGCCGGCGTCCATCGAAGGGCCCATCTGCAGCGTCAGCGGCGCATACAGCGTCCAGCCTGCGGCAGGTGCGCCGCCGGGCATGAAGAACGACGTGACCAGCATCAGCGCCGCCGGAATCATCAGCCAGAAGCTGAAGTTGTTCATGCGCGCGAACGCCATGTCGGACGCGCCGATCTGCAGCGGGATCATCCAGTTCGCGAAACCCACGAAGGCCGGCATGATCGCGCCGAACACCATGATCAGGCCGTGCATGGTGGTGAACTGGTTGAAGAGTTCTGGGTTCACCAGTTGCAGGCCCGGCTGGAACAGCTCGGCGCGAATCAGCAGCGCAAGCACGCCGCCGACCATCAGCATGGTGAAGGAGAACAGCAGGTACAGCGTGCCGATGTCCTTGTGGTTCGTCGCGAACACCCACCGACGCCAGCCCGTGGGCATGTCGTGGTGATGGTCGTCGTGCGCGTGGCCATCATGGTCCGGCTGGGCGTGACCGTGGGGGTCGAGGACTGCACTCATGTCGTTGTTCCTTGCAATGGCTTCGTCGCGGGCGCCGGCGCTTTACAGCTTGGCCCGTTCGGTCTTCACTTCGGCGGGCTGCACGAGCTGGCCCGTCTTGTTCGACCAGCTGTTCTTCGTGAAGCTGATCACGGCAGCGATGTCGGTGTCGCTCAGCTGCTTCCAGGACGGCATGGCGCCGCCCGCCTGGCCCTTGAGCAGCACATTGATCTGGTCGGTGTGATCGGGGTCGAGCACCTTGGCCGAGCCGTCGAGCGGCTTGATCGGGCCCGCGCCCTTGCCGTTGGCCTGGTGGCAGGCGGCGCAATTGGCCGCGTACACCTTTTCGCCGCGCGCCAGAATCTCGGGCAGTGCCCAGACCTTGTTCGGATCGTCCAGCTTGGCGGCCGCTTCCTTGCGCTTGACGTCGACCCAGGCCGTGTAGTCGGCGCTGGAGACCACCTTCACATGGATCGGCATGTAGGCGTGTTCCTTGCCGCAGAGTTCCTGGCACTGACCATAGTAGTCGCCCACCTTCTCGGCACGGAACCAGGTGTCGCGCACGAAGCCGGGAATCGCGTCCTGCTTGATGCCGAACTGCGGCACGGCGAAGGCGTGGATCACGTCGTTGGCGGTGGTGATGATGCGGATCTTCTTGTCGACCGGCACGACCAGCGGGTTGTCGACCTTGAACAGGTAGTCGACCGGGATCTCGCCCTTGGCGCCGTTGTCGGACATCGCGCGCTGCGAACTGTCGAGCGTCGAGATGAAACCCAGGCCCTGGCCTTCGCCGGTGATGTAGTCGTAGCCCCACTTCCACTGGTAACCGGTGGCCTTGATCGTCAGGTCGGCGTTGGTGGTGTCCTTCTGGGCCACCAGCACCTTGGTGGCCGGAAGCGCCATGACGATCACGATCAGGAAGGGCACGATGGTCCAGATGACCTCGACCACCACCGATTCATGGAAATTGGCCGCCTTGTGACCCACCGACTTGCGGTGCTTCCAGATCGAATAGAACATGACGGCGAACACGCCGACGAAGATCACGGTGCACAGGATCATCATCCAGGTGTGCAGCAGATGCTGTTCCTGGGCGATCTTGGTCACGCCCACGGGCATGTTGAGCTGGCGCACCGACGGGCCGCCGGGCAGGTCGTTGACCGCATGTGCCGCGCCGCCGAATGCCGCGCCGGCGGCCAGCAGCAGATGTGCCGGCCTGAACTTGTTGCGCCAATTGCTCTTCATCGTGTTTACTTCTTCAATGTCCGTTGAACCCATCGACTCGCCACGCGTCGCCGGGCATGCACGCCGCACTCAAGCGCCGCGCAATGCCATGCGAAGCTCGCGAGCCAGCGCCGCACGCAGCTCCGGGCGTACATAGCGCCCCACCCTGACCGAACGACCCTGTGCCGAGACCTCAATCAGCGAACGATCGCTGGCCTGGGGCTCGACCCGCACCTGATGCGGCAGAAATTCCATGCGCTCGTAGTGCCCGCCGTGTTCCAGCTCCACCACCAGTCGACCGCCCTGCAAGGCGATCTTCTCGCCGTCGGTCGCGTGCCGCGCATACACCATGAACGCAAACCCGACCGCCGCCAGTTCGATCCAGGCGAATGGCAGGACCAGCCGCGCGCCGTGGATCCAGAATCCCGTTCCGATGCCCAGCGACACGACGCACAGCGACGCGTACATCCAGCACAACTGGCTGGGCGTGACCGAGCAATTGCGCTTGAGGAACCAGTGGATGTTCTGGCCCGAAACATTGGCGAAGCGAAACACGGAAGTCGGCACAGACGAGTTCGGCAAATCGGTTTTCAGGTGGCCGCCGGACTTGCGTCCGGCCGCCTCGATTCCAGGAACACCCGGAAGTTCACGCAAGGGCTGATTGTACCGGCTGACGACTGCGGGCTAACCCTTTGATGTCGCCTTGGAAACCCTGAGGGACCGGCCTAAACCCGCGCCAGCGAGCCTGCCAGGCTCAACCGGGCCGCCCGCGCTGCAGCATTTCGCGCATCTCGCGCAGCGATACGGCGCTCTCGGCGGCCAGCGCCACGCGCGGCGCCGGCTTGAAGGCGTGGCCATAGGCAATCTCGAAAGTCATCGCGATGCGACCGTCTGCGTCACCGCCCGCGCCGGCGCTCGCCAAGCCGGACAGCCCTTCGTGCAACGCTTTCTTCCAAGCGCGGCCCCGCAGGCCAGCGAAACGCGCCGGATGCAGGTTGCGCCCGAGCGTGCGCAACTCGGACAGCGCCGCCTCGGGCGTCGCCCAGGTCAGCACGATGCGCTCCATGTCCATGACCGGCTCGGCAAAGCCGGCGCCCACCAGCATGTCGCCCCAGTCGTGCATGTCGGTGAATTCATGGCACGCCGGCGGCCAGCCCAGCCGCTGGTAGAGCGCGCGCAGCTCGCGCACGGTGTCCGGCCCCAGGCAGGAGAACATCAGGAAGCCGTCGGTGGCCACGCTGCGGTGCCACTGCGCGATGAGCGCCTGCGGATCGGAGGCCATGTGCAGCGCCATATTGGCCCAGAGCATGCCCACGCCTTCTTCGGGCAGCGCGTCGAAACGCGGCTGCCCCCCGGCCTGCCAGCGCTTTGCATGCCACCACGGCACGGCCAAGGCTTCGGCGGTGCGGGCGGCCAGCGCCGCATCGGGCTCGATCACGAAGGCGGCGGCGTCCTTGTAGCGACGCGCGACCAGCGCGTGAGCGTCGAGCCCGCCGCGCAACGGCGACCAGTCGGCCCAGCTGCGCGGAGGCACGGTGATCCACTGCAGCCGCTCTTCCATGCGCCGCCCCACTTCCTCGTGCAGCCAGGGCGAATTGCCCGCGACGGGGAGGCGTGCCCAACGGTGCGCGGCCGCGGGGTCGATGGTCGGCGGGCGCTGGGCGGATTCTTCAAGCATGGGCGCGTCAGTATATTGAGGGCATGTTGTCCCGGCATGCCCCTGGCCTTTTCACCGCACTGCGTGCCCATGTGCCCAGCCAGTGCGCGGTGTGCCGCGCCTGGCCGTCGCGGCCGGTCTGCGACGGTTGCGTGGCGCGCTTCGCCCCGCCGACGGACCGCTGCACCACCTGTGCGCTGCCCGTCGCACCGGGCTCGCTGCAATGCGCCGTGTGCCTGAGACAGCCGCCGCCGATCGATCGCTGCGTGACCGCCTGCAGCTACACCTGGCCCTGGAACGCCTGCATCGGCGACTTCAAGTTCCGTGGCGACGCGGGCTGGGCCCGTGCCTTCGCCACCCTGATGCGCAGCGCGCCCTGGGCCGAACCTGCGCTCGAACAGTGCGACCTGGCGTTGCCGATGCCGCTGAGCGCACAGCGGTTGCGCGAGCGTGGCTTCAACCAGGCCTACGAGCTGTCACGCCGCCTGGCGCCGGATCGCAGCGACCCCAAGCTGCTCCTGCGGGTGCGCGACACGCCTGCACAGAGCGGACTGACGCGCGCCGAACGCCTGCGCAACCTGGAGGGCGCCTTCGCCCTCGAACCCCTGCGTGCCCACGAAATCCGAGGTCGCCGCATCGTGCTGGTCGACGACGTGATGACCAGCGGCGCCTCGCTCTTCACCGCGGCGGGCGTGCTGCGCGAAGGCGGTGCCCACCACATCACTGCCCTGGTCATCGCCCGCACCGAGTTTGCAGACTGAACACCCCTCGCCGACGCGACAATCGCCCGATGTTCCATATCGTCCTGGTCGAGCCAGAAATCCCTCCCAACACCGGCAATGTGATCCGGCTGGCCGCCAACACGGGCTGTACGCTGCATCTGGTCGAACCGCTCGGTTTTTCGATGGACGACAAGCTGCTCAAGCGCGCCGGCCTCGACTATCACGAGTACGCCGACGTGCGCCGGCATGCGAACTGGCAGGCCCTGCTCGACACCGAAAAGCCCGCCGCCGACCGCCTGTTCGCGCTGACGACCCGCGGCAGCACACCAGCGCACCAGCTGGCTTTTCACCCGGGCGACTGGCTGGTGTTCGGCGCGGAAACACGGGGCCTGGCACCCGAAGTGCGTGATCGTTTTCCAGAGGCGCAACGACTGCGCCTGCCAATGCGCGAAGGCCAGCGCAGTCTCAACCTGTCGAACGCCGTGGCGGTCACGGTGTTCGAAGCCTGGCGCCAGAACGACTTCGCCTGAGCCACCCGGTCCGGCGCGGCAGAGCACTCACGCGCCGGGACGCCCGCGCGGCGGCGCATCGCCCAGGAAGTCCAGGAACGCACGCGTGCGCGCCGGCAGCAGTTTCCGGGTGGGCAACGCGGCGTAGATGGTGAAACGCCCGAAGATCCAGTCCGGCAGCACGTGCACCAGCGCGCCACTCTCGAGCTGCGCGCGCACCAGTGCCGTCGACAGCGCAGCGATTCCGGCGCCTTCGAGCGTGGCGCGGTACAGCACGTCGAAGCTCGCCGACTGCAGGGCGACCGGCATGTCGACTTCCACCGGCGCCGCGATGCCGTCGACCGGCTGAAGCCGAAATCGCCTCGCGCTGAGGCCGGTGGCCTGCTGCCAGGGGAACTTGAGATAGTGGTGCGCGACGAGGTCTTCGGGCCGCAGCGGCGTGCCTGCGCGCGCCAGGTAGGCCGGCGAGGCGCAAACGATCATGTCGGTGTGCGCCAGCGGTCGCGCCACCACGTTCAGGTCGATGCTGTCCTCGAGCAGCAGGAAGCTCACGTCGAATGATTCCACGCGGTGCTGCGGGAACGGGTCGACCACGATGTCCAGCGACACGCCCGGGTGCAATGCCCGCCAGCGCGCAATGCGCGGCGCGAGCAAGTGCGTGGCCAGCACGGGCGTCGACAGGATGTGCAGCGTGCCGTGCAGTTCGCGCGTGCTGGCGACGGCGGCGGACTCGGCGTCCTCGATCTCGCGCAGGATGTTGCGCACGCTGTCGAGGTAGCGCTCGCCAGCGTCGGTGAGGCTCAGGCGCCGCGTGGTGCGCTGGATGAGCCGGGCACCCAGGTGCGCTTCCAGGTCGCCGATGAGCCGCGTGACCGCCGCAGGCGACAACTCGAGCGCGCGGGCTGCGGCAGCAAAGCCGCCCTCGTCGATCACGCGTTGGAACACGCGCATGGAAAGCAGTCTGTCCATGTCAATGCCTCAAAGCTGCACCGTTGCAAATACCGAAACGTTCAATTGATGACTTTGAAGTTTACGACGTATACCGATCAGTCTACATTCAACCCATCGGTGCAGCGAGATATCCGGGAACAGCAGGCATCGAGACACCCCGCTCCTTCACACCCTTTCTTCTGTTTCTTTCGCCAATCTTTTCAGGACGCCATCATGAACACCAAGCACATCGCCCTTTCGGCCATTGCCACCTTCGCCGCACTCGGCGCTCACGCTTTTCAAGGCGAGCTGAGCCCGCTCCCGCCACAGCCGTTCCAGTCGACCCAGTCACGTGCAGACGTCCGTGCGCAGGCAGTGCGTCCGGTGCAGATCACCAATGGAGGCACGGGTGTGCTGGCGGTCCAGTCGACGACGGACCGGGCGACCGTGCGTGCCGCGGCGGTTGCCGCCACGCGCGACGGCTCTGCCAACTACGGCGAAGTCTCGGACATGTGAGCTGGGCACGGCCCGAGGCACGCAGGTGCGTGCAGCTCAACGGTAGCGCCGCACCACCGACTCCGCCACGCAGGCGGGTTTGGCCGCGCCTTCGAGCTCGATGATCGTCTCCCACGTCATCTGCAGCCCGTCGTTGTCGATCGGCTCGGCCGTCAGCAGCTTCATGCGCGCGCGCAGCCGGCTGCCCACCAGGACCGGCGACATGAAGCGCACGCGATTCAGACCGTAGTTCACGCCCATGCGCGACTCGACCACCTCGAAGGCCGTCTCGTAGAAGCGCGGCAGCAGCGACAGCGTCAGAAAACCGTGTGCAATCGGACCGCCGAAGGGCCCCGTCTTCGCACGCTCGACGTCGACGTGGATCCACTGGTGATCGCCGGTCGCCTCGGCGAACTGATTCACCTGCGCCTGC
>Ga0308159_1004232_pt1 | contig 13324 bp, 10 predicted proteins | sample PhyCR1_FD_201040 | JGI IMG/M metagenome (GOLD analysis project Ga0308159, IMG submission 201040) | Phyllosphere microbial communities from UC Gill Tract Community Farm, Albany, California, United States - DLSLC.R1 | ecosystem: Host-associated > Plants > Phyllosphere > Unclassified | place: USA...
GCTCCTCCGCCGTGCTGCTGCGCACGCTGAACCCGCCGCCCTGCGGCAGCGTGATGCTGACGTCCGCCGCCTGCACGGAGGGTGCGCTGGCCAGTGCCGCCAGCACGACCGCGGACGCGGCCAGGGTAGCCAGCCAGGGGTGCTGTGGCCCGAAGGAAAAGGAGGTGGGGTACATGGAGCAGGCCTTGTCGCGATTTTTGGAATGTGCGGAATTTCTTCGCGCCCTGCCGGCCACGGGACCCTCGAACTCCACGGAAAACCCTTGCGGCAGAGCACAGAGGGCCGCTGTCGCGCGGTAAAAGGCTTGCGCTGGCATGTCCAACGGACGCCTTGCGTGCTTTTTCCGCTCTCTCTCCCTCTGTCGTTCCAATTTAAAGGACACCGCTGCCATCGGCAACAGGGGCGGCCCCGGCCATGCACGCAGAAAAAGTGCATGGAAGCGCGCTGCAACTCTTCCGTGCAAAAAGGGAGCGGAAGGGCGTATTCCGCGCTGGGACGCAACGTGGCGCGCCACGCCACGCCACGCCACGCCACGCCACGCCACGCCACGCCACGCTACGCCACGCCACGCTACGCTACGCTGCTCAGCGGTGCCGCGTACCGCCGGGCTGCCCCTGGGCGGCCGAGCCATAGGCACACCAGCCAGGACGCGGGCTCTTCTTCTGCGGATGCAGCCGGCAGGTCTCCGGCCGCACGTCATACACCGTGCAGCGCCGCGTGGCCGCGTCCAGAAAGTGGCAGTCCCCGCTCGCCCGCCGCGCCATCGTGAACACCACGTTCTTGTGGTTGAAATGGTCGATCAGCCGCGCCTTCTGAAGCCGCTTCGCAATGTGCCGCGGCTCCTCGTGCTCCGCCTCGAACGCATCCACCAGCCCGAGCCGCACCAGATCGGAGAGCTGCACCTCGAGCGGCATCGTGCAGCAGTTGGCCGCACAGGTGGCGCACAGGCCGGCGCGGTAGCGGGTCCAGGTGGCGGGGTTGTCGACGTCGACGATGGAGATGGGGGAGCGCATGGGTGGGGCGATTGTGCCCGTCGCACTGCCAACCAGACCGCTTGCCCCGACCGGCGCCCCCAAGCGCGCTTGACCTACGCCGGAGCCAGCCACGCCTGTGCACCATGAAGCGGCACTGAACGAATGAATGAATAAATGCATCCCTGCATTTCACGTCCAACCTATCTGAGGAGCACAGCATGAACCACCCGACCCAAGGCCACAGCACCGCCGAATCCGTTGCCGACGCGGCCAAGGCGCATCCCATCGGTACCGGGGTCGGTGCCGCCGGCGGTGCCGTGACCGGCGCAGCCGCAGGCTCCATCGGCGGGCCGATCGGCACCGCCGTGGGCGCGGTGGTCGGCGCCGTCGTCGGCGGCCTTGCCGGCAATGGTGCGGCCGAGGCCGTCAACCCCGCCACCGAAGACGCCTACTGGCGCGACGCCCACGCCCGCGAGCCCTACTACACCGACGCCTACGACTACGACGACTATGCGCCGGCCTACCGCTCCGGCTACCAGAACGTCATCGACGGCGGCCGCGATTGGAACGAAGCCCGTACCGACCTGGAGCGCCGCTGGGACACCGACCACCGCGCGTCGAGCCGCCTGAACTGGAAGGACGCCGAACCCGCCGCCAAGGCGGCGTGGGAGCGTGCCGACCGGATCTGGAAGCAGACGAAGCAGGAATGATCTTGGACGCTCGCGGGCCGTGGCGAGAGTCGTCGTCCCCGCGCGAACGCTCTTCGAGAAAGTGCCTGCCCCGGCGATTCACGCGGCTACGCGTGCGCTGACGACAACGACGCTGGGGTCTTCTGTCCGTCCGGGGTCGACCACACCTGTCACGGGCACGGCGGTGCGCGTCTCTCGATCGCGGCGTGCGAAGTGCGCGGGGGGATGGCCGACATTCCGGGTGAATGCGACGCTGAACGCGCTGGCCGAGCCATACCCGACGCGCGCTGCGACGTCGCCGACCGCCATGCCGTCGCGCAGCAGGCACTTGGCGAGCGCGATGCGCCACCCGAGCAAGTATTCCATCGGCGCCACGCCCACGAGTCGGCTGAAACGTGCGAAGAACGCAGACCGGGACATCGCGGCCTCCCGCGCCAGCTCGGCGACGGTCCACGATGCGTCCGGCTGCTCGTGCATCCGCCGCATCGCCACGGCCAGCCGATCGTCGGCAAGGCCGCGAACGAGGCCGGGCGAGGCCGCGCCCCCGGGCGCCGAGCGAAGCGCCTCGATCAGGAGCACGTCCAGCAGGCGCGCGAGCACGACGTCGCGTCCGGGGCGCTGGGCGCGGAACTCCGCATGGACGAGCGACACGAGCGTAGTCAGCCTCGGCTCGCCGCGCACATGCACAAGCTGCGGCAGCAGGGACACCAGCAGCCCTGCGTCAGGCGACTCGAACACGCAGTAGCCGACGAGCATCCGCACATCGGGCGACGCGCTCGGATCGCCGTGCCGGATCTCACCGTCGGGACGGAAGACATACGCCGTCTCTTCTCCGTCCGCAGGCGGGTCGAGGCTCGATACCGTGAAGTCGAACGCGGCCGGAACGAGGACGAAATCGCCCTGCTCGACCACCAGGGGCTCATGTCCCTCGACCGTCAGCCGGGCTGCCCCCGCGATGATTGCGCAGAAGAACGGGCGTCCTGTCTCTGCGCGGCGCGCCATCCACGTTCCGGCGGCTGTGGCCATCTTCGCGAATGGAGCACTCGGGCGCAGCAGCGTGACGACCTCCGTGAGTGGATCGACCATATCTGGACTATTGAACACTAATTGCGGACTGTGCATTGTAGTAAGTCCTGCTTGCCCACGGTATCGTTTGCATGTCCGGGTGCACTGCCATCGCGGTGCGAGTCCAACCGGTCCCAACCTGCAGGAAACCGTCCCATGTCCACAACGATATCGTCCGTCGTCGCCTTCCCGTCCATCGTGCAAGTGCCCGTCGTGTCCGCCAGCCCCATCGAGCTGTCGGCGCCCGGGCGCGCCGTCCCACTGCAGGTGCGGGTGTCCGCGCCGGTGACCGGCCGCGATCTTCCGATCGTTCTTTTCTCCCATGGACACGGTTCGTCCAACCACCTGTCGTCGCTGAACGGGTACGGGCCGCTGGCGAACTACTGGGCCGCGCGCGGCTTTGTCGTCATCCAGCCGACGCACCTGTCGTCGGCCACCCTGCGCGGCGTGGTCGACGCCAACGGACCCGAGGGTGCGCTTTTCTGGCGCTCCCGCGCCGAGGACATGACGCGTCTCCTCGACGCGCTCGATGCGATCGAGGAGGCGGTACCAGGGCTGCGCGGCCGGATGGACCGGGGGCGGGTGGCCGTAGCGGGGCACTCGCTCGGCGCCATGACGGCGGGAATGCTGCTCGGCCAGCGTGTCACCGACATCGATGGTTCCGTGGCCGACCTGCGCGACCAGCGGATCGCCGCCGGCGTCATCATCGCCGGGCCGGGCAACCCGACATTTCTGACCGGGGCCGCGCGGGACCGCTATCCGATCCTGCGCACACTGGACTTCTCGGCGATGACCGCGCCCGCGCTCGTGGTCGTCGGCGACCGGGACGTCAATCCGATGTTCTCCGACCAGGCAGAGTATCGGGCCGGCGCGTACACCCTGAGCCCTGGCCCCAAGCACCTGCTCACCGTGTTCGGAGGCGAACACATCCTTGGCGGGATCTCTGGCTACGATGCGGCGGAGACGACCGATGAAAGCCCGGCGCGCGTGGAGGCGGTGGCGCAGCTGACGTGGGCCTATCTGCGCACCGCGCTCAATCCGGCAGACCCGGCGTGGACGGCCGCGAGCGACGCGCTGCGCGTTGCGCCAAATCCCCTCGCTCGCGTCGACGCAAAGTGATGCGCATCTGAATCCGCAAAGTCGACAAGGAGCACTGCCGCGTGGTGTGAAGGCGCCTCAATTCTGAGCTACCGTGTGCCGCCGGGCTGCCCCTGGGTGGCCGAGCCGTAAGCACACCAGCTGCACTTCGAGCGGCATCGGGCAGAGTTTCCCTAGCGCGGCTGTGCGCGGACCGTCCAGTGGCTGCCCGCCCCTTCCACCGCGAACCGTACCGGCAGGAAGCGTTCGATCACGTCGAAGTGCGTGGTCGCGTGGGCGGTCAGCTCCGTGCAGGTATAGGCCGCCCCACGCCGGCGCTGCCATACGGCCAGGGCCAGCGGAAGCGCCCATTGGTCTGCCAGGAAGGGGCCCAGCGCCGCGTCGCTTGCCAGGTAGGCCTGCACGTCGCGGGCCAGTTCCTGCGCGACCTCCTCCGCGCTGGTGCCCTTCACGCCAAACTGCGTGAAAACCTCCGTGACATGCCCGTACGCCAGCGTAGCCATCAGCGCATTGCCTGGCCCCTCGTGCTGGCGGGAAGGAGCCAGGCGCAATTGCTCCTGGCTCCAGCCCAGCGCCGCGCCCAGGTGCTCCAGCTCGCGCCGGGCAATTGCCCGCGGCAGCGCAGGGGCCACGCATTCCGCATGGTGCGGGATCGCGGCGCCGCGCTGCAGCAGGTCGAATGGCTGCAGCCGTTCCGCGCCGGGGGTGATGTGCGCCTCGATGTGGCCGCCTCCCGCCGGGTAGAAGCCCAGCCGGTGCAGCGTGAGTTCCACCGGAGCGCCCAGGCTGCGCACCAACGGGGCATAGCTGCGCTCCAGGAAGTGGAACGGCGGCGCCATGGGGTTGTGCGTGCCGCCGTGCAATTGCACCCGGCTGGGCGCATCGGCCGTCAGCAACGCCGGCCACACCGTCTGCAGCACCAGCGTGCAGCTGCCCGCCGATCCGACGTGGAATGCATAGTCGCCCGCCCGCACCGCGCCGGGAACGAAGCGCAGCGACGGGGAGTTCAGCTCCGCCCCCTGGACCTCGGCGCCGCAGATCTCCGCCGCGGCCGCCACGCAGGCCAGGTGCTGCCGCATCAGGCCCGGTTTGGCCCGGCCGGCGCGGATGCGCTGCAGCTCGAAGGGCTGGCCCGTGCACATGGAAAGGGCCAGCGAGGCCCGCAATATCTGCCCGCCGCCTTCCCCGGCGGAGCCATCGATGTCGATCATGGTGTTGTTCTTCTTTCTCGTCGTTCGTTTTCATGTCGGTGCGTCGAAATGCCGCACGGCGTCCTGCAGGTAGCGGTCGAGCTGCGGGCGCAGGCCGGCTTTCGACGCAGCCTCGGGCACGTGGGCCATCGCTTCAGCCAGTTCCTGCTCGATGAACGCATGGATGCCCGGCCAGCGCGGGCTCGTCGCCGATTCGCCGGCACGCATCTTCACGGCCAGCAGTGCGTTCAGTTCTTCAAGCACGGCTGGGTCTGATAGCGTGCGCGCCGCCAGTTCGGCGAAGCGCATCGGGGGAACGCCGCGTCCCTCGCGGATCCAGCGCGCGGCCAGCAGAGGGCGCAGTACATAGAGGTATTTCTTGTACCGCACCGTCTCGCCCAGCAGGTGCTCGCGCAGGTTCTTCTTGGCCATCGACACGTAGTGGTGGTAGCCCCGCACGGCAGAAAAACCTTCCTCGGCCAGCGCGCGCAGGCGCTCCGTCCAGGGATGGGCCTGCCGGTAGAGGATGGGCGAGCGCAGCCATTCGAGCAATGTCGGGTTGGAGTCGGCCAGCAGCCCCAGCGCCTTGCGCAACTCCCAGCCGCAGATGTCCAGCTCGCCGCTGATGGGCTGCTCGATGACGTCGCGGCCCGCGTCCACGGTCAGGTACCAGGGCAGCCGGTGCACATAGACGAAGCGCACGTCGTAGTCGCTGTCGGGCGATGCGAAGCCCCATCCACGGCTGCCGGATTCGCAGGCGAACAGCACCACTACCTGGTGGCGGCTCTCGATCGCCGACAGCTGCTCCAGCACCGTGGCCCGCATCGCATCCGATACGGGGTGGGCGCTCAGAACGGTTTCTTGCTGCATGGTCCTTTCCCCTTCACTGCTCTCAACCCTTCACGCACACCACTTGCTTGAGCGTGTGCACCACCTCGACCAGATCCTGCTGCGCCGCCATGACGGCGTCGATGTCCTTGTAGGCCATCGGGATCTCGTCGATCACGTCGGCATCCTTGCGGCACTCGACCCCCGCCGTCGCCCGGGCATGGTCCTCGACGGTGAACTGCTTCTTCGCCTTGGTGCGGCTCATCACGCGGCCGGCGCCGTGGCTGCAGCTCTCGAAGCTCTCCGGATTGCCCAGGCCGCGCACGATGTAGCTGCGCGCGCCCATGCTGCCCGGGATGATCCCCATCTGCCCGCGCCGCGCGCTCACCGCGCCCTTGCGGGTCACGAACACGTCCTGCCCGAAATGCCGCTCCTGCTGCACGTAGTTGTGGTGGCAGTTCACCGCCTCCACGTGCGCCTCGAACGGCTTCGGGATTGCCTTGCGCACCGTGGCGATCAGCCGCTCCATCATCACTTCGCGGTTCTTCATCGCGAACTTCTGCGCCCAGGAAACGCCCCGCACGTAGTCCCCGAAGTACCGTGCCCCTTCCTCGAAATAGGCCAGGTCCTTGTCGGGCAGGTTGCGCTGGTGGAGTTCCGCGTCCTTCTTCGCCAGTTCGATGAAATGCGTGCCGATGGCATTGCCCACGCCACGCGAGCCGGAATGCAGCATGAACCACACGAAGCCGGCCTCGTCCAGGCAGACCTCGATGAAGTGGTTGCCCGTGCCCAGCGTACCCAGGTGCTTGCGGTTGTTCGTGTTCTCCAGCCGCGGGTGCAGTTCGCACAGCGCCTCGAACTCGTCGGCCAGCGTGGCCCAGGCCTGGTCCACGGCTTCGGGTGGCTGCTCCCAGCTGCCCGGATCGCGGCCGCGATGGCGCGGGGCCGATCCGTGCGGCACCGCCTGCTCGATGGCCGAGCGCAGCGGGCCCAGGTTGTCCGGCAGGTCCTCGGCGCGCAGCGTGGTCTTCGCGGCCATCATGCCGCAGCCGATGTCCACGCCCACGGCGGCCGGGATGATGGCCTTGAGGGTCGGGATCACCGAGCCCACGGTGGCGCCGATGCCCAGGTGCACGTCCGGCATGGCCGCGATGTGCTTGAAAACGATCGGCAGGCGTGCCGCGTTCGCCAGTTGCTGGCGGGCCTCGTCCTCGACCGGCACGCCCTGCGTCCACATCTTCACCGGCACGCCGCCGGGCACTTCCTGCAGTTGATAGTTCGTCTTCGACATGTTGTTCTTCTCCATGAAATAGGTTGCGGCGACGAGGGTCGATGGGAAGTTGTCTTCCGCCATCCAGTGCTGGACCGGGGTTTGAACCCGGACGCCCCGTGGAAATGATCCCCGGGGCACACGGCAATGGCCGCGTGCGTCTACCTGTATTCCCATCCGCATTCACCGCAGAAAAAGGGATGCCCCGCTGCGACAAGGGGCGGTGAAACAATCGTGCTCTATCCACTGAGCTACGGCACCCGAAAGGCGCCGGCGGGAATCGAACCCGCGACCACGAGCGTGACAGGCTGTAGTTCCACCTGCATTCGCAGCAAGGCATCGCAAAAAACGTGTGACCAGGCGGCTGCCCCGGGCGACGAAAGGTGCAAGAGCGGCCGACGGGGTTTCCGTTGCGGGCTTGCAGGCCCGCGTGGCCAAAAGGTGCTGTACTCCTGCAGGCATTCGCCCGGGACATCCTCCAACTTCCATTGCCGCTGCGCTACTGCGCGGCCAGCGGCATCTTCTCTATCTCTCCGACCCAGTGCTCCGCGTCCAGCGTACCTGCGGCGAAGTGGCCGACCATCCCGAACACCGCGTCGGAGAATCCCCCGACGTTCAGGATGTCGCTGCGCTCTGCGGCCTGCGTCGTCGCATTCGGCTGGATGTCGATGCACACCAGCCGCGCCTGCGGGTTGCGCTTCTTCAGCGCCTCCCACTCGAGCATCGTCCGCGTCGCGCCATGGCGCCGTGCGTCCACCCAGGATTCGTTGTCCGATACCAGGATCACCAGGTCCACGGCGGCGCGCTCACGGTTCAGCAGGGCCAGCGGCGCACTGCAGTTCGTCCCGCCGCCACCGATGGCGGCCAGCGCCTGCGCGTTGGTCATCACCGAGTCGCGGGCATTGAGCCGCAGCTTCACCACCTCCTGCTCGAACGGCAGCACGCGGGCCTGCGGGTTGCGACGCAGCACCGCGGCAGCCACCAGCGCAGCCACATCGATGCAACGCACGCGGGACGTCGCAGTCCCCCGGTAGCCCGTCACGGGCGAACCCATCGAACCCGACACGTCGGGGCACACCACCACCCGGCCCTGGAAGGCCGGCACGTGGGCCAGCGACAGCTCCATCGCGTCCTGCAGCGCATCGCGCACGGCCTCGGGCACCGTGTCCCCGGCCGCCTTGAAGGCGGACAGCAATTGGTACGGCATCACCCGCGCCTTCGCCACCGCCTGCGGGTCGGCCAGCTTAGCGGCCACCGCCTCGGCCATCCCGGGCAGCCCGAACACGCCATGCCGCGCAAAGGTGTTCAGGTTCTGGCGCACCATCTGCCACGACCCCGCCCGGGCGATCTGCGCCCACTGCGCCGGGCGCAGTTCCAGCGCCGTCAGCATCTGGAACGGAACGTCCGGCACGTCGGTTGCCAAGCCCTGGGCGCTTTCGCGCTTGAAGCGCTCGAACGCCTGGGTGATCGGCGGCAGCGCCGCTTCATCCACCGGCTTGCCGAGCAGCCAGGCGAACCACGCCGCACGCCAGGCCTCGGCCGGCTTGGGGTGGACCATCTTCACCACGTCGGCCAGCGAAGGCGTATTGCCCACGGCGGCATTCAGCAACTGCTTCTCGGAAGCCGCCAGCAGCCACTGCTGCACCAGCTTCTTCGGCCGCGTACCCAGCGACTTGCGGCCCACGGCCCCGCTGCGCACGATCTGCACGAAATTGCGCAGCATCTTGCCGTTGTCCACCACCCGGCCGAACACCTGGCCCAACAGGGCCACGTCGCGCACCGCGAGGTGCGCGGCCAGCAGGGCGGGCATGTCCTTCATGTGCCCGGATTCGCGGGCATACAGCGCCGTCTTGGCGAGAAAGGTGGGCTCCAGTTCGCGGGCCAACACCGTCACCTGATCGAGCTGGTCCTGCGCATCCGCATAGAAGGTCCGGCTCAGGCAACCCGTGGCGGCCAGTTGCGCGAGCTGGTGCCGCGGGCCGAAGGCGTAGGCCGGTGCCGCCGCCGCGTTGCACGCCGTGGCGTCGGGCAGCAGGCGTGCCTTGAGCGTCTGGAAGAGTTGGGTGTTGACCATGATGACCTCTCGTATGCGTTGCGTTTCTTCGTATGTGCCTTCTTCTTTGCAACGCGCGTGCCAACCTGGATGCCGGTGGGCACGAGATTTCATAACCCATTGATTGGAAATAGGAAATTTCTTATCGGGCAGCATCTGCACCCGCCGCAACACAATTCCAAGTTCCCGCAGAACTAGAATATGGGCTAAGTAATTTATCCAGAAAGCTATGCCCAAGCGCAACGTCGTCATCGGGTTCATTGGCACCCAGCTCGATTCCGGCCAGGGAGCGGGACGCTGGGCCAAGTGGCGGCCCACGGTATCGCTCGTGCAGCACGAGGACATGCTGGTGGACCGCATGGAACTGCTCTACGCGACCAGGTACGAGGCGCTGGCGCAGACCGTGGTGCGCGACATCGCCGGCATCTCGCCGCAGACCACCGTGAACCTCGTGCCCATGGACGTGGGAGACCCGTGGGACTTCGGCGAGATGTACGCCGCCCTCTACGACTGGGTGCGCGGTTATCGTTTCGACCCTGCCAGGGAGCAGTACTGGGCACACATCACCACCGGCACGCACGTCGCGCAGATCTGCATGTTCCTGATGGTGGAGTCGCGCTTCATTCCCGGCGTGCTGCTGCAGACCGCCCCGCCCCGCAAACAGGAGAGCGGCCACCCCGGCAGCTACGCGCTGATCGATCTGGACCTCTCCCGCTACGACGCCCTGGCCCAGCGCTTCAGCCAGGCCCGGGCGGACGCACGGGAATTCCTCAAGAGCGGTATCGCCACGCGCAACGCGCGCTTCAACGCCCTCATCGACGAAATCGAACGCGTGGCCGTGCGATCGCAGGCGCCCATCCTGCTCACGGGCCCCACGGGCGCCGGCAAATCGCACCTGGCCCGGCGCATGTTCGAACTCAAGAAATCCCGCCACCAGGTGCAGGGTGAGTTCGTGGAAGTGAACTGCGCCACGCTGCGCGGCGATGGCGCGGCCTCCACCCTGTTCGGGCACCGCAAGGGCGCCTTCACCGGCGCGGCGGCCGACCGCGCCGGCCTGCTGCGCACCGCGCACGACGGCGTGCTGTTCCTGGACGAAATCGGCGAGCTGGGCCTGGACGAACAGGCCATGCTGCTCAAGGCCGTGGAAGAAAAGCGCTTCTTCCCCATGGGCAGCGACAAGGAAGTGGCCAGCAACTTCCAGCTCATCGCCGGCACCAACCGCGACCTGCGCATCGACGTGGCCGAGGGGCGCTTCCGCGAAGACCTGTTCGCCCGCATCAACCTCTGGTCCTACGTGCTGCCCGGGCTCGCGCGGCGCCCCGAGGACATCGAGCCCAACGTGGACCACCTGCTCGCGCGCGTGGCCGAGGAAGCCGGCCGCGCCGTGCGCTTCAGCGCCGAGGCCAAGGCCCGCTACCTGCAGTTCGCGCGGTCGCCGGAGGCCACCTGGAACGGGAATTTCCGCGATCTTTCGGCCAGCGTGACCCGCATGGCGACCCTGGCGGACGGGGGGCGGATTTCCACTGCCCTGGTCGATGCGGAGATCCAGCGTTTGCGGTGGCTCTGGCAGCCTGCGGGGGAGTTGCGCCATGCGCAGACGGGGGATTCAGCCAGGTCCACCTGGGGCAGCGGCGCTGGTCCGTATGCCGGCCAAGATCAGGAGCTGGACCGCCTGCTGCCCGCTGGCATGGCCCCCACGCTGGACCTGTTCGATCGCCTGCAGTTGGAAGCCGTCGTGCGCGTCTGCAGGGAGTGCGCGACGTTGTCGGAGGCGGGGCGGCGGCTGTTCGACCAGTCGCGTACGCAGCGGTCGGTGGTCAATGATGCGGACCGGCTGCGGAAGTATTTGCTGAAGTTTGGGTTGGGGTGGGAGGCGGTACGGGGGTAGGTGCCTGCATGCGGATTCCTCTCGGATAATGATCCTTCATGCCGTGGATAGGTGAGGCCAGGCGTCACCGCCCTGCGCCGCCTGTGCGCCGACCTGCGCCAGCGCTTGGCCGAACGCCGGTCCGTGCAGGTCCGTCTGGCCGAGGCACTGGTGGAGACCGGCAGCTTTTCTTCGGAGTCTTTCTGATGAGTCCCATCGCCCTGCGAGCCATGTTGGAATCCTTGCGGAGCCTGCCGCGCGAGCAGGCGGTGGTGGAGTTCAAGTCGAATTTGGTCGATCCCGAGAAGATCGGTCCCTACATTTCAGGGTTGGCCAACACGGCTGCATTACAAGGCCGCGACCGCGCTTGGCTGGTGTGGGGCGTGGAAGATGGTAGCCATCGGGTGCGGGGTACGGTGTTCGATCCGTTCAGGCAGAAGATTGGCAATCAGTCTTTGCAGATGTGGCTGCAGGTAATGACGCAGCCCCGAGCCGACTTTGCTTTCCACGAGCTGGACTGTGACGGTCTGCGTGTGGTGATGCTGGAAATTCACCCCGCACGCGCTGCGCCCATGGCCTTTCAACACATACGCTACATCCGCATGGACACCCACCTGGTGAAACTGGCGGACTATCCTAGCCACGAAGCGCGCTTGTGGAATGCTCTGGGCACATCAGAAGACTGGACGGGCGTAGTGGTACCTGAGGCAACGCTGGATGATCTGGACCCTCAGGCCGTTGTTGCCGCACGGGTGCGCTACGCCGAGTACTTGGTGCGTGGTGAGCCCGACACCTCGAAGCACGAGGCGATCCGTACCGAAGTGGCGGCATTGACGGTGCCCACGCTGCTGAACAAGGCCCGTGTGACCAAGCAGGGACGGGTGACCAGGGCAGCCCTGCTGCTGTTGGGCAAGGATGAGTCCTCGCACTTCCTCGCTCCTGCGGACGCGAAGATGACCTGGGTGCTGCGCGATGCGGGCAACGATACGGTCACGTCACAGCCGTTTGGCGTCCCCTTCCTCCTAGCCACGGAGCAGTTGTGCGCCCGCATTCGCAATGTGACGCTGGACCACATGCCCGATGGTTCGCTGTTTCCCACGCCTGTGCCGCAGTACGACAACTGGGTGCTGCGCGAGGCGCTTCACAACTGCGTGGCGCACCAGGACTATGTGCTGGGCGGCAAGATCAATGTGGTGGAACACCCGGATCGGCTGGTGTTCAGCAATCTGGGGCAGTTCATACCGGAGAGCGTGGCGTGGATGCTGGAGCACCAGTCGCCGCCGGAGCACTATCGCAACCAGTGGCTTGTCGACGCGATGATTCGTCTGCGCATGATCGAGCAGGCGGGCAGCGGAATACGGCGGATGTTCACGACCCAGCGCCAGCGGCAGTTTCCGTTGCCCGACTACGAGTTTGGTCAGACCCCGCAGGGGTTTCCGCGCGTGGAATTGACCTTGCAGGGGCGGATGCTGGATTCCAAGTTCGCGCGGGTGTTGATGGCGCGCCCAGATTTGGGCTTGGGCCAGGTTCTGCTGCTGGACAGGGTGCAGAAGGGCCTGACTCTCTCACCTTCAGAGGCCCGGAGTTTGCGCGATCTTGGGCTCATTGAAGGACGTGCGCCCGGTTATTTCATCTCGGCCAAGATGGCGGATGCCTTGGGGCAGAAGGCGAAGTACATCCACCAGCGGGGTCTGGATGACCGGTACTACCAAAAATTGGTGCTGGACTACCTGCAGCAGTATGGTCAGGCCACCAGAACGGATCTGGACGCCTTGTTGCTTCGGAAGCTGCCAGATGTTCTGACTGACGTGCAGAAGGCCAACAAGGTCAAGAACTTGATGCAAAGCATGAAACGGGCTGGGCTAATACAGCCTCATGGAGCCCGCTCCGCTGCGGTCTGGCGGTTGTGTTGACCCGTAGCTAGGTAGACAACCCCTAGGGGTTGTTTAATCATGGTGGTTGTCCTAAGTTATTGATTTATATATAGTCTAGCGTGGGTTTTAAGCGTTGCTTAGACAAGAAGATCGATGTCGTTAGACATCAATGTTTCCAGCCCGTAACGCATTCGTCTCAATGAAGTCCCTGCGCGGCTCGACCTCATCCCCCATCAGCATCGTGAACACCCGGTCCGCCTCGATCGCGTCCTCGATCTGCACGCGCAATAGGCGGCGCACTTCGGGGTCCATCGTCGTTTCCCACAGCTGTTCGGGGTTCATCTCGCCCAGGCCCTTGTAGCGCTGGCGGCTGGTGGTGCGTTCGGCTTCCTTGATGAGCCAGGCCATGGCCTGGC
>Ga0308159_1004235_pt1 | contig 13318 bp, 12 predicted proteins | sample PhyCR1_FD_201040 | JGI IMG/M metagenome (GOLD analysis project Ga0308159, IMG submission 201040) | Phyllosphere microbial communities from UC Gill Tract Community Farm, Albany, California, United States - DLSLC.R1 | ecosystem: Host-associated > Plants > Phyllosphere > Unclassified | place: USA...
CTGTCGTCCTTCCATCCGCTGGCGCGCAATCCATGGGACCTGTCCAGGGGGCCCGGTGGATCGAGCGCAGGTGGTGGCGCGGCGGCGGCGGCCGGCTATGGGCCGCTGCACGTGGGCACCGACATCGGCGGCTCGCTGCGCCTGCCGGCCTCGTGGTGCGGCATCTTCAGCCTGAAGCCCAGCCTGGGCCGTGTTCCTATCGATCCTCCCTACACCGGCCGCGCGGCCGGCCCCATGACCCGCACGGTGGCCGACGCGGCGCTCATGATGGCCGTGCTGAGCCGCCCCGACGCGCGCGACAGCATGGCGCTGCCTCCGCAGGACATCGACTGGAACGGCGCCGAAGTGCCGCCCACGCACTTGCGCGGTCTGCGGCTGGGCCTGCTGCTGGATGCCGGCTGCGGCCTGCCGGTGGAGCCGGAAGTGCGCGAGGCGATCGAGCAGGCCGCGCGGCGCATGGAAGCTGCCGGGGCCATCGTGGTGCCCATGGAGCCCTTCTTCACGCGCGACATGCTGGACGGCATGGACCGCTTCTGGCGCATGCGCTCCCTGGCCGATCTGCGCACCCTCCCCGCCGGGCGCCGCGACCGCGTGCTGCCCTACATCCGGGCCTGGGCCGAAAGCGCCTCCGGCATGAGCGGCATGGAAGTGTTCCACGCGAGCCAGCAGTTCCACGCCACGCGCGTGGCCACGGTGCGGGCCTGCGCGCCGTTCGACTATGTGCTCTCGCCCGTGGCGCCCATGCCGGCCTTCGCGGCCGAACTGCCCTCGCCCACCAACGATCCGCTGCGCCCGCTGGAGCACATCGCCTTCACCGTGCCGTTCAACATGTCGGAGCAGCCTGCTGCGTCGGTGCCCTGCGGCCACACGGCCGCGGGCCTGCCCATCGGCCTGCAGATCGCCGGCCCGCGGTTCGACGACCTCGGCGTGCTGCGCGTGGCGCGGGCGTTCGAGCAGGTCCGTGGCCCGCTGCCGGCATGGCCGCGGCCGCCGGCGGCCTGAGCCGGGCATCCTGGCCTGCATTCCGCTTTCCCGCTCTCTTTCCCTCCCACGCACCGAAGCCCCCGAATGGATACCTTGATCATGGCGGCCCTGATCGCCGCCGGCGTGCACATGCTGAACGTGCGCCAGCAACGCCGCCGCATCGCCCTGCTCGGCAGCCACCTCTCCCAGTTCCAGATCGAGAAGCTCATGGAAAACCTGCTCGAGGGCTACCTGCGGGCGCTCGGCGAGAAGGAGGAAGCGCGGCGCGACCAGATCTGGCAGTTGCTGCGCACCACCGAACTGCAGCTGGCCGAGCAGTTCCAGCGCTTCGCCGCCGATTTCGCGAAGGTGGAGCCGCAGAGGGCGCGCGTGAGCCGCATCCCCGTGGCCCTGCCGTTCGCGCTGCAGCTCTTTCCCGCAGCCTCGTTCGACCTGCGCCAGGCCTTCGCCGTGCATGCCCAGGGGATCGCGCGCGGCGTCCACAACGAGCGCGGCCTCTCGCAGCGCGACAAGGCCTTCACGCTCACGGCGGAGCTGCTGCTGATGCAGCACACCTGCCACTGGTTCTGCAAGTCGAAGGCGGTGGCCTCGGCGCGCATGGCCGCGCGCCACCGCACGCCGCACGCGCAGCTCGTGGAATCGGTGTCGCCCGAGACGCGGCGGGCGTATCGGGCGCTGGTAGACGGGTGAGCGGCGGGCGCGGGTACGCCACTCACCCGGCGCCATTGCGGAAGCCCTGCCCTCAAGCCTCCATGCCACCCAGGCACAGGTACTTGATGACCAGATAGTCGTCGATCCCATAGCGCGAACCCTCGCGCCCCAGGCCCGACTGCTTCACGCCGCCGAAGGGGCCGACCTCGTTGGAGATCAATCCCGTGTTGATGCCCACGATGCCGTACTCCAGCGACTCGGCCACGCGCCAGACGCGCTGGAGGCCCTGGCTGTAGAAGTAGCTCGCCAGCCCGAATTCGGTGTCGTTGGCCAGGCGGATGGCCTCTTCGTCGGATTCGAACCGGAAGAGCGGCGCGACGGGCCCGAAGGTTTCCTCGCGCGAGAGCTGCATCTGCGGCGTGGCGCCCGTCAGCACCGTGGGCTCGAAGAAGGTGCCGCCCAGCGCATGCGGCTTGCCGCCGGTGAGGATGCGCGCGCCCTTGTCCACGGCGTCCTGCAGGTGCTCCTGCACCTTCTTCACGGCGGCCTCGTCGATGAGCGGGCCCTGTTCCACGCCCTCGTCCATGCCGTTGCCGACCTTCAGGCGCCGCACCGCCTCGGCCAGCTTCTCCGCGAAGGCGTCGTACACGCCGGCCTGCACGTAGATGCGGTTGGCGCACACGCAGGTCTGTCCGGCGTTGCGGAACTTGGAGGCGATCGCGCCCTGCACGGCGGCGTCCAGGTCGGCGTCGTCGAACACGATGAAGGGCGCATTGCCGCCCAGTTCGAGGGAGAGCTTCTTGATGGTGTCCGCGCTCTGGCGCATCAGGGCGCGGCCGGTTTCGGTGGAGCCGGTGAAGGTGAGCTTGCGCACCAGCGGGTTGGAGGTCATCTCGCCGCCGATGTCGCTGGAGCCGCCGGTGAGCACGCTGAACACGCCGGGCGGCACGCCCGCCTCTTCGGCCAGCACCGCGAGAGCCAGGGCCGAGAGCGGCGTGGCGCTGGCGGGCTTGAGCACCATCGGGCAGCCGGCCGCGAGCGCCGGGCCGGCCTTGCGGGTGATCATCGCGGCCGGGAAGTTCCACGGCGTGATCGCCGCGCAGACGCCGATCGGCTCCTTCAGGACCACGATGCGCTTGTCGGCCGCGGGCGAGGCCAGCGTGTCGCCCTGCACGCGCTTGCCCTCTTCCGCGAACCATTCGATGAACGAGGCCGCGTAGCCGATTTCGCCCTTGGCCTCGGCCAGCGGCTTGCCCTGCTCCGCGGTCATGATCGCGGCCAGGTCGTCGGCATTCGCCAGCATCAGGTCGTTCCAGCGGCGCAGGATGGCGGCGCGCTCCTTGGCCGTGCGGCGGCGCCAGGAGCCCCAGGCCCGGTTCGCGGCCTCGATGGCGCGGCGGGCTTCGGCCGCGCCCATGCGCGGCACGCGGGCCACGGTGTCGCCGGTGGCGGGGTTGGTGACGTCGAGGGTGGCGCCGTCGTCGGCGTCCACCCACCGGCCGTCCAGATAGGCCTGCTCGCGCAGCAGGCCGGGGTTCTTGAGCTTCAGCATGCAAGGGTCTCCTGAAAGAAACGGAGAGACCCTATCGCGCCCCGCCGGGCGCGGCTGTAGGGCATCCGCCCGAACCGGCGGGCGGTGCCCTGTCCTTCAGCGCACCATGCAGGGCCGCTTGTTGTCGAAGCGCCAGCCCGGCACCAGGTACTGCATGGCGACCGCATCGTCGCGCGCGCCCAGGCCGTGCTGCAGGTAGAGCCGGTGCGCGGCATCCACCGCGTCCATGTCGAGTTCCAGCCCCAGGCCGGGACGCTGCGGCACCTGGATCCGACCACCCTCGATTCGGTAGGGCGCGCGCGTGAGGTGCTGGCCGTCCTGCCAGATCCAGTGGGTGTCGATGGCCGTGACCTTGCCGGGCGCCGCGGCCGCCACGTGGGTGAACATGGCGAGCGACACGTCGAAGTGGTTGTTGGAGTGCGAGCCCCAGGTCAGTCCGAAGGCCTCGCACACCTGGGCGACGCGCACCGATCCGGCCATGGTCCAGAAATGCGGATCGGCCAGCGGAATATCCACCGACTGCAGCGACAGGCTGTGCGACATCTCGCGCCAGTCGGTGGCGACCATGTTGGTGGCCGTGGGCAGGCCGGTGGCACGGCGGAATTCGGCCATCACCTCGCGGCCGGAATACACGCCCTCGGCGCCGCACGGGTCTTCGGCATAGGCCAGCACGCCGTGCAGGTCGCGCGTGAGGCGCACGGCGTCCTTCAGCAGCCAGCCGCCGTTGGGGTCCAGCGTGACGCGCGCCTGCGGGAAGCGCTCGTGCAGCGCGCGAATGGCCTCCACCTCGTCCTCGCCGCGCAGCACGCCGCCCTTGAGCTTGAAGTCCGCGAAACCGTAGCGCGCATGCGTGGCCTCGGCCAGGCGCACGATGGCCTCGGGCGTGAGCGCCTCCTCGTTGCGCAGGCGGAACCAGTCGTCCTCTGCGCCGGATTCGTCTCGGTAGGCCAGATCGGTTCGGTGGCGGTCGCCCACGTAGAACAGGTAGCCCAGCATCTGCACCGCGTCGCGCTGCTGCCCGTCACCGAGCAGCGCGGCCACGGGCACGCCCAGGTGCTGGCCCAGCAGGTCCAGGAAGCACGACTCCACGGCGGTGAGCGCATGGATCGTCACGCGCAGGTCGAAGGTCTGCAGGCCCCGGCCGCCGCTGTCACGGTCGGCGAAGCGCGCGCGCATCGCGTTCAGCACCGCGCGGTGGTTGCCCACGCCCTGGCCCACGATCATCGCGCGCGCGTCTTCCAGCGTCTGGCGGATCTTCTCGCCGCCCGGCACTTCGCCCACGCCGGTGCGGCCGGCGCTGTCGCGCAGGATCAGCAGGTTGCGCGTGAAGAACGGGCCGTGCGCGCCGCTCAGGTTCAGCAGCATGCTGTCGTGGCCGGCCACGGGCACGACGCGCAGGTCGGTGATGACGGGCGTGGCGCCCGGGGCCTGGAGGTTGTCGGAAGATGTCATGGTGAATGAGAAAAGGAAAGTGGGTATGGCGGCCCGCTGGGTGCCGTGTCCGACGCGCGCCCTGTAACCGTCCGATGGCCGCGGAGCAGGCCTCGCCAGCGGACGCCGTGGAACCGGCTTTGCAGGGCCACCGGCGGCATCCCTCTGCCCGCCGTGCAAAGCAAGGCGAGAGCGGAGGGAAGCGGCGCAGCCGCTCAGGGAGGTGCTGTTCACTAGTCGGCGGTGATCTTGCGGGTTTCGATGAGCTGCTTCCAGCGCGTCCATTCGCGCGCCTGGAAGGCGGTGAACTCGGCCGGCGTGCTCGCCACGATCTCCAGGCCCTGCTCCTCCATGCGCTTGCGCACGGCGGGGTCCTTCATCGACGCGATGGCGGCAACCGCGAGCTTGTCCTTCACGGCGGCCGGCAGGCCGCGGGGCGCGGCCATGCCCTGCCACGAATACACCTCGGCCCCCGCCACCCCGGCCTCGGCCAGCGTGGGCACGTCGGGCAGCACGGGCGAGCGCTGGCCGCCGGTCACGGCGATGGCGTGCAGCTTGCCCGCGCGGATGTGCGGCAGCACGGCGTTCACGTTCTGGAACGAGAAGTCCACCTGGTTGCCCAGCAGGTCGTTGATGGCCGGCGCGCCGCCCTTGTAGGGAATGTGCAGGCCCTGCGTGCCGGTCTGCTGCCAGAACACCTCGGCCGCCAGGTGATCGGAAGAGCCGTTGCCCGAACTCGCGAAGCTCACCTTGCCGGGCTGCGCCTTGAGCTGGGCGATCACCTCGGGCACCGTGCGGGCCTTCTGCGCCACGTTCGCCACGAGCACGTTGGGTGCCTGCACGGGCACGGTGATGTAGTCGAAATCCCGGGTGGCGTCATAGGGCACGTTCTTCTGCAGGTGCGGCGTGACCACGAAGGCGCCGAGCGAGGAGACCAGCAGGGTATAGCCGTCGGGTGCGGCACGCTTCACGAGGCCGGCCCCGATGGTGCCGGTCGCGCCGGGCCGGTTGTCGACGACGAAGCTCTGCCCCAGCCGGTCGCCCATGTGCTGGGCCATGGCGCGCGCCACCATGTCGGTGGAGCCGCCCGCCGGGAACGGCACGACGATGGTGACCGGCTTGTCGGGCCAGCCGGTCTGCGCCCGTGCGGCCTGGGCAGCGCAGAGCATGGCGGCGAGGGAGAGGGCGACGCACAGCGTGCGCCGGAAGGGAACGATGTGGGGCATGGCGTATGTCTCCTGCTTCGGTTCATGGCATGCGCGGTGCATGGGGACATGCCGGCACATACCATCTCTATGGTGGTTATGGACAGATGTTAACGTTAACATCACGGAGTTGCAGCGGGTTAACCCTGTGCCGCCGCTTTTGGGCATCGTCGTCCCATCGTTTGGGCCGAACAGTCCGGGCCCCGGCGGTCTAGACTCGGCCCATGTCCGCGCCCCCCGACCGCTCCCGGCCGCCCGATCCGTCCTCCGTGCCTTCCGCCGCGCGCGCCGCCGTCACGCTGCGCGAGGTGGCCGACCGCGCCGGGGTGTCGATGATCACGGTGTCGCGCGTGCTGAAGACGCCCGCGCAGGTGAGCGAGGCCACGCGGGCCCGCGTGCAGGAAGCCGTCGCCGCGCTGGGCTACGTGCCCAATCTGGTCGCAGGCGGCCTGCGCTCCTCGCGCAGCCACCTCGTCATGGCGCTGGTGCCCACCACGCGCGGCCAGCTGTTCGGGGAGATGATCCAATCACTCACCGATGCGCTGCACGGGCGCGGCTTCCAGGTCATGTTCGGAGAGGTGGGCTACGCCGCCTCGCGCGAGGACGAACTGCTGCGCGCCATCGTCGGGCGGCGGCCGGACGGCATCGTGCTCACCGGCGTGGTGCATTCGCCCGAGGGGCGCAGGCTGCTGCTGGCGTCCGGCATCCCGGTGGTGGAGACCTGGGACACCACGCCCACGCCGATCGACATGCTGGTGGGACTGTCGCACGAACGCCTGGGAGAAGCCGTGTGCGCCTACCTGCACGCGCGCGGCCGCCGGCGACTGGCCGTGATCAGCGGCGACGATGAACGGGCCACGCGGCGGCAGCAGGGGTTTTCCGCGGCGGCGCGCCGGCTGGGACTGGAGGCTCCGGCGCTGCAGTGGGTGCCGGCGCCCACCTCGCATGCGCAGGGGCGCACCGGGCTCGCCGCGCTGCTGGAAGCCGCGCCGCGCACCGATGCCGTGTTCTGCAGTTCCGACATGCTGGCGCTGGGTGTGCTCACCGAGGCGCGCACCCGGGGCATCGCCGTGCCCGGCGATCTGGCCGTCGCGGGTTTCGGCGACATCGAGTTCGCCGCCACGCTCGCCCCCAGCCTGACCACCGTGCGCATCGACGGCACGCGCATCGGACAGACGGCGGCCGCGTTCATCGCCGATCGTGCCGAAGGCCGATCGGTGGCCCGGCCCCACGTCGACATCGGCTTTTCGATCGTCGAGCGCGAAAGCGCCTGAGCCGGCGTTGCCGGGCCCGGTCGCAAGGAGGGCCGCAAGAGGCTTCCGCCGTGGCCCGTGGCCGCGGGGCCTGCTGCTAGCGCACCGGAATGACGAACACCCTGCGGGGCGCCGTGCAGCCGGGCCCCTGGTAGGGCTCGCTGTCGCGCTCCCACCCCGGGCCGGGCGACACCTGCGCGCACACCCGCTGGCCGTCCACCTTGCTGCGCCAGTAGTACCAGGGCGCGGGTGCGCCCAGCACCGTGGCAGGCGCAAGCAGGGCCGCGCAGGCCAGCGTGGCCGCGGCCGACAGGGTCGCGACGGCACGCATCACGGCGCGGCCCCCACGGACCGCAGGAACGCGTCCACCGCGTCGGTGTACGCGCCCGGCAGGCCCAGCTGCTCGTTGGTGCCGAGGTGGTTCAGGTCCTGCGGCAGCACGTCGGCCCGCATGCCCACGGACTGGGCCTGCGCAGCCAGCCGGTAGGCCTGGTCGCAGGCGATGGCGCGCCGGCTGGAGCAGACGGCGAGCAACGGCGGGGCGCTCTGCCGCAACTGGTCGGCCGGCGAAGCCTCTGGCCAGTGCGCCGGGTCGGTGCCGAAGGCACGGTCGTAGAGCTTCGGATGGGGCGTGCGCATGAGGCGGGGAACGTCCATGGCGGCACTGTCCAGCGCCACCGTGCCGAGCACGGGCCGCACGCCGGCCGCGCGCTGCAGCGCGGGCCGGGCCGCGAGCAGCGCGACGAGGTGCGCGCCCGCCGAATGGCCCATGGTGACGAAACGGTCCGGGTCCGCTCCCCAGCGCGGCGCCAGGCGCTGCGCCTCGGCCAGGGCCCGGGCCACGTCCTGCACCTGCACGAGGGGGCCGGCGTCCGGCAGCATGCGGTAGTTGATGGACACGAACACCGCACCGCGCGGCACCCAGTGCTCCACCTTGTTGCGCACGACGGTGGAGCCGGCCTTGTCGCCGTAGCGCCATGCGCCGCCATGCACCATGAAGATCACCGGAGCCCCCTGCGGACGGGCCGGCAGGTAGACGTCCATGCGCTGGCGCGGATCGGTTCCGTACGGCACATCGTGCAGGAAGCGCATGCCCGCGGGAGCCGTCCAGGGAGCGCCGGACGGGCCGTCGCCGTCCGCCTGCCGGGCCGCACGCTGCGCGCGCCCCTCACCGTCCGCATGGACGGCGGCTGCCTGCGCGGCCATGCCGCCGATCACCGTGAGCGCGACCAGCGCCGACCGCGCGGCGCGGCGCCATGCCGCCGATGTCGCTCCTGTCCTCTGGTGCATGCCGGATCCTTTCGCCGCAGCCACTGCGGCCTGTGCGGTCTGGATTGTGCGGCCGCCCTGTGAAGCCGGCGCAAAGCCCGGATGTCGCCCGTGCGAAACCCTCGGCTCCCGCCTGCCGCCACCGGCCAGCCCACGGCGGTGTCATGCGCCAGGGAACGGCGCGGAGACGATCCAGCCTTCGAGCGGGTCCATGCCCGCGGGCAGGCCGTAGCGCGGATCGCCCCGCGCATGCTGCCGGGCCGCCCAGGCGGCCTGCACGAGACAGAGCACGGCATCCAGGCTGTCGCCGCTCGCATCGCCGGCCAGCAGGTCCCGCTGGGCATGCGTGAGCGCCAGCCGCAGGCCGAGGCGGGTGGCACCGGCCTCCAGCCCCGCGATCAGGTCCTTGCGGGCGATGAAGCGGTCGGCGGTCTGCCTGGCCACCTCGTCGCTCTTGTAGCTGCGCCGCCCGAGGATCTCGCGCGCCAGCAGACCGGGGTAAGCCTCCAGCGCCACGCGCGCCGGATCGCCGGCCTGCAGCCCCGGTATCTCCACGCCCGCGTCGATCAGCAGCGGCATGCCCGCGTGCAGCATGTAGGCGACGGGCGGGTTGACCCACTTCATCGACGTGCTGGAGCCTGCCGGCCCGTCGGTGGCGCGGTGGGCGAACTTCGCGCCCACCGGGCGCGCCGCGCAGAACGCCGCGAAGGTCTCGCGGATCTGCGGCCGCGTGAGGGTGCGGTAGTGCGCCATGCTGGCTTCCCATTCCATCGGCCAGCCCAGGTCGGCGAGCAGGCCGCGCGGCAACCCGAACGGCATGTCGAACCCGCCCACCCAGGCCCCGGGCGCGGCCAGCCAGTGGCCGAAGGATTCGAGCGTTTCGAAGCGCTCCAGCGCGGCGAGCGCCACCCGGCCCGCGCGTTCGTGGCCGAGCGCGAGCACGATCGGCTTGCGGCGGCTGGGGCTGCTGGAGAAGTCGCAGCCGAGCAGCACCGGGCCGGACGTCGGGGACGGCGGCGACGGAATCGGAGGGGGCACCGGTGCGGCCATGGGCCTATCCCAGCGCCAGCGCGGCCACGCCGGCCGCGATGCACACCGCACCCGCCAGCCGGGCCGCGCGGTCGCCCTCGCCGAGCAGGTGCCCGCCGATCAGGGCAGCGAACAGCATCGAGACCTCGCGCGCCGGCGCGACGTGCGACAGCGGCGCTTCCCGCATCGCATAGAGCACCAGCACGTAGGCCACCGGGCTCACCACCGCCACGGCGACGGCGAAACGCCACTGCGCGCTCCAGAGCCGGCGCGCCGTGGGCACGTCGCGCAGCACCACCGGCGCCAGCAGCGCCACGCGGACGAAGTTGCCCATGTAGTCCACGAGGATGGGCGACATCAGCAGCACCTTGACGGCATAGCCGTCCACCACGGTGTAGCTGGCGATGAAGGCGCCCGTGAGCAGCCCGTAGGCGATGCCCTGGTGCACGCGGCGGCGCGCCGCCGGATCGTGCGATGCGCGCAGCAGCGCGGGCCCGCCCGCGATGAGGAACACCCCGCCCACCACGCCCGCGATGCCGGCCAGCCCGAGCGCGCTGATGTGCTCGCCCAGGAACGCGATGGCAACGAAGGACGACAGCAGCGGCCCCGAGCCGCGCGCCACGGGATAGACGACGGTGAGGTCCGCCTTGCGGTAGCCCCGCAGCAGGATGACGTAGTAGGCGACGTGCAGCAGCCCGCTCGCGGCCACGAAGGCCCACTCCACCCCGCCCCAGCGCGGCACGGCCTCGCGCCCCAGCCAGAAGCCGAGCGGCGCCCAGACCACCATCATCACCACCGAGGTGAAGAAGGCGAAGCGCGCATCGCCGCCCGCCTTCTTGGCGACGATGTTCCAGCCGGCGTGGATCAGGCCGGCGAGCAGGATGAGGGCGAAGGCGGAAAGCGGCATGCGGAGCCCGCCCGCGCGGGCAGGATCAGCCCCGGCCGATGACCGCCGCCGTGGCCATCAGGTCCTGCAGCAGCGCCAGCGAGACGCGTCCGGAAACCGCGTACGGGTCGAGTTCCGGCTTCTCGGAGTACTTCAGCAGGATCGACTGGTTGATCTTGCCGAGGTTCACCTGTCCCATCGTCCAGCCGCTGAAGCGGCGCTCGTCGATTTCGTCGAAGTGGAGCAGTTCCACGTCCTTGTGGCGCGGGTCGCGCTGGATGTGGCCGTAGAGCTCGCTCACCGCGGAGCGCCCGCCTTCGATGGCCTGCAGGAACACGCCGCCGCCGTAGCAGAGCACGCCCGTGATGCCGCAGGCGGCGTTGTGCTGGCGCGACTGCGCCAGGATGTCTTCGACGGCCGCACTGGAGGTATCCACAGCGCGGCTCGCATAGAGCAGGCGTACGAGCATGTCAGTTCCTTCCGGGGATGAGGGAGAGGAATTCCCGGCGCAGCGCCGGGTCCTTCAGGAACACGCCGCGCATCACCGAGTTCAGCATTTTGCTGTCCATCTCGCGCACGCCCCGCCAGGACATGCAGAAATGGCTCGCCTCCATCACGATCGCGAGGCCGTCGGGCTGGGTCTTCTCCATGATGAGGTCGGCCAGCTGCACCACGGCCTCCTCCTGGATCTGCGGACGGCCCATGACCCAGTCCACCAGCCGCGCGTACTTCGACAGCCCGATCACGTTCGTGTGCTCGTTGGGCAGCACGCCGATCCAGAGCTTGCCGATCACGGGGCAGAAATGGTGGCTGCAGGCGCTGCGCACGGTGATCGGGCCCACGATCATGAGCTCGTTCAGGTGCTCGGCATTGGGGAATTCGGTGATGGCCGGCTGCTTCGCATAGCGGCCCTTGAACACCTCGCCCAGGTACATCTTCGCCACGCGGCGGGCCGTGTTCTGGGTGTTGTGGTCCCCGGCCGTGTCGATGACCATGCTGTCGAGCACGCCCTGCATCTTGGCTTCGACCTCGTCGAGCAGCAGCTCGAGCTCGCCGGGCTCCAGGAAGTCGGCGATGTTGTCGTTGGCATGGAACCGCTTGCGGGCAGCGAGCAGGCGTTCCCGGATCTTGGCCGAGACAGGCACGCCTTCCGCGGGGGGCGCGCCGTCCGGATCGTCGGCGAGTTGTGTGAACATGCGCGCGATGGTACCAGCGATGGCCCGTTCCGGCTCGGCAGGGGCTTCGCCGGTGCAGCACCGGCCGGTGCCTGCCGGGAGCTATTCATTTGATAGCAAAAATCAATAGCGGTTGCCGGTGACCCAGAGCGCCAGGCGCATGAGCGCGAAGGCGGCCCGGTCGCGCAGCCGCTGGCCCCAGGGGCGCGCGCCGTAGGCCAGCGGGTCCAGACGGCGGCCCGCGTGCTCCATGGCGTCCACCAGGCGGGAGCGCAGCGCCCGCGCGAAGCCTGCATCCTCCACCACGACGTTCGCCTCGCGCGCCAGCAGCATCGACAGCGGATCGAGGTTGGAGGAGCCCACCGTGGCCCAGGGGCGGCTGCCCTGTGCGTCGATCACCGCCACCTTGGCGTGCAGGAAGCTCGGCGCGTATTCGTGGATCTCCACGCCCGCCGCCAGCAGCGCGCCGTACACCGGCCGCGCCGCGTGGTACTGCATGAAGTACTCGTAGCGTCCCTGCAGCAGCAGCCGCACGCGCACGCCCCGGCGCGCGGCCAGCACCAGCGCGCGCCGCAGCTTGCCGCCGGGCAGGAAGTAGGCATTGGCGATGATGATTTCCTCGCGCGCGTTGCCGATCGCGCGGCGGTAGGCCCGCTCGATGCGGCTGCGGTTGCGCAGGTTGTCGCGCAGCAGCAGGCCCGCGCGCAGGCCCGTGCCGTCCGCCGGACCGGCCAGCGCCGACTCGCGGGCGATGCGTTCGGCCTGGCGCGCCTGCGCCGCGGCGCGCAGGTCCCGCACCAGGTCGGCCAGCCGGTGCCGGCGTGCGTCCTTGCCGGCCTGCAGCCGCCACCAGACCTGCTCCATCGCCTCGCCCGCTTCCTCCACGATGGCGCCTTCCACGCGCACCGCGAAGTCGAACCGCGGCGCCTCCAGCGCGCCGTGGTTGGGGTCGTGCAGGTCGTCGAGCACGTTGATGCCGCCGCAGTAGAGCACGCAGCCGTCCACCACGCAGAGCTTGCGGTGCAGCCGCCGCCAGCGCTTCGGGAACAGCAGCCCGAGCGGCCCGAGCGGCGAATACACCTGCATGCGCACGCCCGCCTCCTCGAAGCGCTCCGGCCAGGGAGAGCACAGGATGCCGGTGCCCACGCCGTCCACCACGAGGTGCACGCGCACGCCGCGCCGGGCCGCGCGGACCAGCGCTTCGGCAATCTCGGCCCCGGCACCGGTGCAGTCGAAGATGTAGGTCTCGAACTGGATGTCCGAGATCGCCGCGTCCATGTCGGCCACCAGCGCCGGGAAGAGCTCGCCCGACCCCTGCAGCAGCGCGATGCGGTGGCCGCCGGAGAGCGCGGCCGGCGCCGCGCGCCGCCCGAGCGCGAAACGCGGGGGCGGCCGGTTCACAGCCGGAACTCGGCGATCAGCGGCAGGTGGTCCGACATGCGCCACCAGATGCGCCCGCGCGGCACGTGCAGGCCCAGGGGCTCCATGCCGCGCACGTAGACGTGGTCCAGCTGCACCACCGGCAGGCGCGCCGGGTAGGTGAAGGCGCGATGCAGGCTCTCGTACTCCTGCATGCCGAACTCCGCCAGCGCGCGCTTGACCTGCAGGCCCCAATCGTTGAAGTCGCCGGCCACCACCAGGGGTGCGCCCGCCGGCACCTCGCGCGCCACGAAGCGCTGCAGCTGCGCCACCTGCCGCACGCGGCTGCCCGGGATCAGCCCCAGGTGCACCACGATGGCGTGCACGCGGCGCCCGTGCACCTCGAGCTCCACGTGCAGCAGTCCGCGCTGCTCGAAACGGTGGTCGGAGATGTCCTCGTGCTGGTGGCCGATCACGGGCCAGCGCGTGAGCAGCGCATTGCCGTGCTCGCCATGGCGCGTGAC
>Ga0308159_1004239_pt1 | contig 13312 bp, 11 predicted proteins | sample PhyCR1_FD_201040 | JGI IMG/M metagenome (GOLD analysis project Ga0308159, IMG submission 201040) | Phyllosphere microbial communities from UC Gill Tract Community Farm, Albany, California, United States - DLSLC.R1 | ecosystem: Host-associated > Plants > Phyllosphere > Unclassified | place: USA...
TCGCCCAGCCGGCGCAGATCCGCATCACGCTGAGCAGCTGCCGCCAGGTATTGTCAGAAAAGGCCTCTCGGTCCTGAACAAACGCCTGAAGCTGCGCCACCACGTCAGCCTGGCTGGGCAGCTGAGCATCAGATACGGGTAAATGTGGTCTGAAATCGTCCATTTTTATCCTTTCAGGAGACAGCGCTACGTGAATTCTGTAAAAGAAGCAGGGGAGAAACCCTGCAGATTTCACGTAGCGCTGCCTGTTGATTTATACACGCGGGCCTGAAAATTTGATGCGCGGTATGATCTCTCATCCGGATCCCATGATACACGGATCCTCAAGTGGATCCTAACTTCATATAAGCTTAATTATATGAAGTTAACCCGCGGTTAGAGCACCATCATTGGCGGTGTGAGGGTACAGAGTCCACAATTTCAATTAGGTAAAATTTTCTCCAATAATCAACCTACTCTTAATGACGAAGGGCTATGAGTTTGGAATGGTGAGAATGTTAATTATCTAAGTCAAACCATTGGGAAACCGGTTTTTATTAATCAGGAACTGGTTATTATTAGGCTTTAATTAAAAATGATATAAAAAATCACAAGTTATAGTCCGGGTACTATTGATATTAAAAAGTCAGTCTCAAAGATATATAATGTAATCAAGTGGCATCTAAAAAATTGTTAAAAATATATATTAAGCATTGCAGCACTAAATGAATTTTTGGATTACAAAATAAAAATAGCAACCAACCTGGTCTCTGAAATGCAAGTAAATTGTTACAAGCAGATGTAAGAAATCCAAAAGTTATTTTATGAAATTAACACGTTCCTTTAACGAAAAAATAATTTTGACATTTCAACAGCGTGCAAACTTTGAGCCAAAAGACATTTAACTGGCACGTGGAATATTTTTAAAATAAAAAAGATTGAATTATAAATGAATTCGAAATATCCAAATAGATAAAAAATTCCCAACCTTTAGATTAACTTCTTACAACTATAAGAAAGCTGCTACATAAATGGTAGTGCAATCTTATTTTAAATTAAGATTTACCCAATAAAATGGCTTTTAATTTTTCAACATCAAGGGCGGACTATGACAGTTAATAACAAAAAAAAATCACCTGACAAAAAACAAATAGGCGTGCTTGCAATGACCTTGCTTGTAATCAGCGCAATGTTTGGGGGAGGAGTTTACAACATACCACAGAGCATGGCTCAATCAGCAGGCCTAGGGGCGATTCTGATTGCTTGGATTATAACAAGTCTGGGAGTTTTTTTTATAGCCAGGACATTTCAAATGCTTGCAGATTTTCATCCTGAAATGAAATCTGGCATATACATGTATTCTCGAGCTGGTTTCGGTAAATTGAGCGGATTCCTTATAGCATGGGGATACTGGATGTCAGCAGCGTTTGGCAACGTTGGCTATGCTGTGTTACTAATGGATGCTCTCAATTATTTTTTTCCTCCCTACTTTAAAGGTGGTAATACATGGCAGGCTGTAACTGTTGCTTCAGTAATTATATGGTCACTTAGCATATTAGTAATGCGGGGTGTAAACAGAATCTCCGTTTTAAATATCATTGGGACTATTGCCAAGTTTATTCCTATTACATTATTTATAATTGTGTTGGCTGTGGGTTCAATATATTACCAACATTTCGGAACGGATTTTTGGGGCCAGTTAAGGAACAATGCATTACATGACATCCCACTAGGGAACTTGTTTGAACAAGTTAAAAGCACAATGCTTGTAACGTTATGGATGTATATAGGGATTGAAAGTGCTGTGGTGATGTCAGATAAAACTGATGGTCGAACAGTAAGTCGCGCAACAATCTTAGGATTTGTAATATCAACAGTTTTATTTGTTTTGGTAAGTGTTTTACCATTCGGTGTATTTTCCCAAGGTGAATTAGCGTCAATGTCACCTCCATCAACAGCAGCAATATTGAGCGCTTTGGTGGGTGAATGGGGTTCTGTTTTCATTAATTTAGGAATAATTATTGCCCTGCTTTCATCCTGGATGGTCTGGACTCTCCTCGTAGCTGAACTTCCCTGGGCATGTGCAAAAGACGGCACTTTTCCTAAGTTTTTTTCAAAATTAAATAATAATGGAGTTGCCTCAAACGCATTATGGGTTTCAACAATTGTTATGCAGGCAGCAATGATACTAGTATTTTTCTCAACAAATGCATGGAAAGTAATGCTTTCCATTACAGGTGTTGTTATTCTCCCTGCATACATAGGGTCATCAGCATTTCTGTGTAAGCTATCTTTCAAAAAAGAAGTAAATGGAAGTACTACATATACTTTTTGCAACGCAATAATTACTGGGGTGCTGGCTACTTTATATGGTATTTGGTTAATTTATGCTGCAGGCGTTTCGTATATTCTATTGGGATGCGTTATTTATTCCATCGGGCTCATAGTTTATATATGGGCACGTAAAGAGCAAGTAATTTCCGAGAATTTATTTACTAATAAGGAAAAAGTAATAGTAGTGGTTCTATTAATAGCGGCGCTTGTAAGTTTATATATGCTATTTACTGGCCAAATGCCGAGTATATATAATTGATATAAATTTAGTATAATTTAATACACTGTAAATAAGGATATGAAATGACCTCATTAAATAAACCATGCAACAAAACATTTACTATTGGTAAATGGATGCCATCAGATCAGCTTACTCTGCGAAACTGGATGTTGAAGATCATTTCAAAAGCAGAGGTTAGTAATGACCCATTATTACCATGTGTTGAGGAATTTAAAAATTTTATAGAGAAAGACCCTAAAGCTTACATGTATTTTTCAATGATGTTTGAACAGGTCAGCAAAGATAAGAAACATTCATATTCACCATCAGGTTTACCTCAAATCCATGATTATCTACATATGCTTAGTTTGATTAATGCTGTCCTTACTCATGCTCCAGAGTTCGATGAGTCAGGATTAGTAGGATTTCCTTTTAATGCAATTTTTAACTGGTCAATGTATACTCAAGGTGGATGGAATGCATTTTTAGATGAAAAAATAAACTACCATATTAAAAACATCCTTAATAAGTGGGCTGTTTATTTACGTTCTCCAGAAAGCACTTCGGTTTTGAATACTCATCCACGAAGCGGATGGTTTGGTGAAGATGCTAAAAAAGCAATGCCATGTTTTGTAGATGATTTCATTTGCGATCCAACACTTGATAATCATGGATTTAAATCTTGGGATGATTTTTTCACTAGAAAATTTCGTGAAGGAGTACGGCCTGTAGAAGAGCCAAACAATGATGATGTAATTGTTAATGCGTGTGAATCAGCACCTTATCGAATTGCCCATAATGTAAACAATTTGGATAAATTTTGGATCAAGTCACAGCCTTATGCCTTACAATTCATGATGAATAATGATCCCTTGGTAGAGTTTTTTACCGGTGGGACTATCTATCAGGCTTTTTTAAGTGCATTGAGTTATCACAGATGGCATTCTCCTGTATCAGGAAGAATTTTTAAAACTAAAATTATCGATGGGACTTACTATTCTGAGACATTATTTGCTGATGAGGATGAAGCAGGTCCAAATCGATCTCAAGGATATATTACTGAAGTCGCAACACGTGCATTAATTTTTATCGAATCTGACAATCCAGAGATTGGATTAATGTGTTTTATGGCAGTTGGTATGGCTGAAGTATCGACTTGTGAGATAACAGTCTATGAGGGGCAGCATGTTAAAAAGGGCGATCAATTAGGCATGTTTCATTTTGGCGGCTCGACACACTGTTTAATTTTCAGACCAGAGGTCGAGTTGGATTTCAACTTACGTGGTCAGACGCCAGGATTAGAAAGTGATAACATCCCTGTTAATTCTGCATTAGCAAGGATTAAAAGAAATTAATTAAAATCATAAACGAAAAATATTTCACTCTACTTGTCTTTTTATTTTATAAAAATTCATTTAAATAAACTTCGCCATTTTTCGGCGAAGTTTCCCCTCTTAACTAACGCCATTGAAAAATAGTGTGAATGATAAATTCCCTCTTTTTAACAGTGGAGACTAATGTGAAAGAATCAAAGTTTTTTTGAATTTTTTGTTAATTTAAATGATAAAGTTATAATTAGCTTGTTTTAAATATAAATATTTTTATTTTAAATAAATGCTAAGATTCTTGCTAAGTTAAACAAATCGTTAACGCATTAAATTCTTGATTGAAAATTTTAATAAGTATTTTAATTAATAAGCCATACTATGTATAAATGGTGAAAAAATTGAGATATCAAAATATGACCAAGTTATTAGAATGCATCGAAAATAATAAAAAAGGGAATCTAGGCACTTTAAAGGCGATGATAATTGACGATCATCCTTTAGAAAGAATGGCTGTAAGGAACATCTTAGAAAAACATGAAATAACTATCATTTCTGAAGCTCGGGATGGCATTAGTGCTTTAAGGAAAATAACTACAATTCAACCAGATATAGTCATTATTGATGAAGATATTCCAATAATAAATGGGATAGATGTAGTAGAAAAACTCAGAAAAAAAAACTTCCAAAATATAATAGTTGTAATGTCTGCTAAAAATGACTTGGTTTATGGTAAACGTGGAGCTGATGTAGGTGCTAATGCTTTTGTTAGTAAAAAAAATGACATCATTAATCTTATTCATGCAATTAAAGCTGCTACGAATGGCTATAGTTACTTTCCATTTTCTGCTGGTTTTTTTATAGGCAACATAACTTCCGAGCAAGCAAGGTTGCAATCCTTATCCACTCAAGAGTTTAAAGTTTTCAATCTAATTCTAAATGGTGAAGATAATGTACAAATTGCGGAATCTATGAACATAAGCAATAAAACTGTTAGCACCTACAAAAGTAGGCTAATGAGTAAATTGAAATGTTCTAATCTTATAGAGTTATATTCTTTAGCAAAACGTAACGGTATTGGATGAGAACTCTAATGTAAAAATATAACCTTTGTTCTTACAGCTTTTATATGTGATTCAAAAGCTAATTATTTGAATAAAAAGCATTGATAAATTTTATTGGTTGCTATTTGTTTTTTATGACAAAGATCAATCTAGTTTTAATTTTATGTGTTAGTATGTTTTTTTTAAGTTTTTGTCATTGTAAATAGCCATTTACCTGATCGACCTTTTTCAATGACGTTATCTAACTAGGAATTAAAAATGAAAGTTGCTATAGCCTTATTTTTGGGTTTGTTAATTGGTGTTTTTATCGATAACATCTATATTTCAAAATATAATACCATAAATGCCACATGTACTTTGCTTAACACCGCTGTAGAGAAAAATCTGATCAACCCAGAGAGTATTGAAGAGTTAGGTAGGTTGACCAAAGTAAAATTAGGTGATTCAAGAGCAGCAAAAGCATTCGAACTAAGTAATGATAAATTAAGCTCTGCTTCTAAAGCATCAAATTGCTCACAGTTTATTGTAGGAATGAACAAATGAAATGTCATATTTTACATGAGTCCAATTCGTGGTGATGAATGTGACTTATTGAATCTGCCTACGAAGTTGCGATCCATAATCCGTCACAACTTATCCAGCGTCTACGGCGGTTGTAATCCTCCATAAACTTAGCTGCAAGGGCGTTTTAAGCCGCGTCAGTGTTACTAATGCCATTTTCTTGACCAGACGGTAATGTAATTTGATGTGCGCAAGCTCCACGCGACCCTTGGCAGAACTGGTGTTGGCGCAGATGCCTGTGATGTTGAGCTCGTTCATCGCACGCCCGAACTGCGTCTGGCCGTCATCGCCAACCGCATTTTTGTTGTTAATGCGATACACGCTGGCCTTGTCGCTGTAGAATGCCAGTGGTTGTGCTGCTCCAGATAGCCGCGGGTGGTCAGATTTTACGAAGTGGAGCTGCATCAGGCGGCTGGTTGCGTCGTCAACGTAGCCCAGTAGCGTGCAGGCGGGGCCGCGTTCCTCAAACCAGCGATGATCGCAACCGTCAATCTGTATAAGTTCGCCAACGCAGGCGCGACGATATCGTGGCTGCTGGATCCTTGGCGCACGCATTTTCCGGGGGATCCAAAGTCACGCTTGAACCATCAGCTGACGCACGATCTCTTTGGCCAGCGCAACGTCATGGAGCTCGGCCAGCTTCTCGCAGGCGAGCGTGGGACCAAAGTCGGCATAGTTATCATGGATGATGCCCAGAGCAAGTTCAGCAAGGCCCGGAAGAAGCTGGCGATTACTACACAATCCCCGCCGGCGATTCGCCAGAGCCAGCGGCCCGGGCTCGCGATAACGCGCTAATAGACGCCTACAGTGCCGCTCCGTTATGCCAGGTCGTTGTGATGCAAGCAAGGTTGTAAGCCGGCCATCAATGACGTCCTGCAGGATCTTGAGGCGGTTAACTTCATTCATCGTAAAGCACTCTGAACCTTAAGCCGTCATCAGTTGCGTCCTCAGCAGGTAACCCTGGAAAAAGGACGATAATGCGGACATCTCAATACAGCCAGAGGCGGACATCTGAATTTAGCCGCTACATTAAAGTGCGCATAATACATCTTATGTTAAATAAGTTGTTTGGCTGTGAACTGAGTCCGTTCCTTTTATGCCTTACCTCCCTCACCTGCTCTTTTGCCATTCATTTACTCGTCCCAGACCACAGCGCTACATGAAAAACGGTCGATTAGCCTCGTGCTGGATGGCCAGTTATCATGTAGCGTTGTCAATCGTGACTCGAAACCTGTGCCTAACTGGCTCTGTCCAGTATTACCTGTGCACCGTATTCCAGCGTAAGACAGCGCGCCTGGTGATAAACCGATTACCAGTACGGGTTATTCAGTGATGAGCGAATCACGCTCTTACTGGCCTTCGCGTGAATAAACTGATTATCAGTATCGTAGAAGCCCACATGCATGCCGCCACCAATGCGGAAAAACACCAAGTCACCGGGCTGGAGATGTTCTGGTGTCAAGCGAATCCCCATGTGTGGCAAATCGGCTGTCGAGACGCTGCCCATGGTTAAATTAAAACGGTTGCGCTACACATAGCCGGAGCAGTCCACGCCGGACAACTGCGTGCGTCCATTGGTACGGCGTGTCATGCTAGGTGTGCATCTGATCATGCTGCGCAGCGACGATGGGAAAATCCTGATTCGGCGGTGGTGTTTAGCGGTGCCGGGTGCCTCCCGGTGAGCCAGAAAAGTCACAACCTGGCCCGCTTGCATTCACGCAGTAGCAAATACACTTTGAGACTTAGCCCCGCCGCATAGGGGGATTCACCGCTTTAAAGTAATCCTATAACTAAAAACTTAAACAAATGGACACAACGCAATTGTAAAATGGCTTTAGTTTTGATTATTTTCCGATTATTTGATTTAGATCATTCATTGCATACGGTATAAAAAGCATAAGAACTCAAGTTTCATTAAACAGCGATATGCCAATGAATAAAAAATTATTAGGAGTCGATTTGCAAACCTGTCATGAAGTGAGCGTATTACCTCTTTTGATGATAATATTTTGAGTGACACTACATACTTAATTAGTCATAACCAAGAGAATAGTGTTTTCAACTTCTAAAACTTGCCTTCCATTATGCAAACTATAGTAAAAGCTGTCAGCTAAAGCATTGAGCGCTGCTGTCTTAACCATTGAAATAGTCATTCAATTGTCTTTTCATTTATCACTATTTAATCTTGACTTTCAATAGATTTAATATGATAACGTCAGAAAAAATAAGATAAAATCAGATATTAAAATATCATTATTTTAGGTTCAGGGTTCAGTGAGTTAATAATTGATAAGCAAGGGGAAATCATCAAACAGATCAGGTGTGAGTTCCCTTGAGCCCTCCCTATCAGTCTGCCTTAACCCTTCATGAGGGTATTAAAAATGCAAAAATATTGCATTGTTATTTTAGTATGCTTTCTAAGCAGGCATTCAAAACATTCCGTCATAAAATACTTATTATTAGAAACTTTCTCACCAGCCTGTTTTCTTGACTGGTACTGTGCCACACGAATGGACTCTGCCGCATTAGTGACATTAAGTTGTACAATGTTGCGTTGTTAATTATATAGGTGGACAGAAATAGAATTGCTCCGCGGGTGACAATTTCCCACTTTTCGGATTTTGATATTGCCCTTTTCCTATCATGTGGAGCATTTCGATACCAGCTGTGATGGTCTGCGCCCGTCGAAACGATTTGAATCCCAGCATCGGCCGTATCCGGCGTTTGATATTGCGGTGGTCTTGCTCAATCAGTTTGTTCAGATACTTACTTTTCCTGACAGTAATGGTTTCTTCATCGGGTTTGTCGGCGTTGAGCTTGGCCAACGCTGCGGTGTTAGCACCACTTTTGTCGATACTGACCACCTCGGGTTCGCCGTGATGGCAAATAGCTTTGCGAAAGAAGCGCAATGCGGCTGTAGCGGTACCGTTTGGCGGTCAGCAGGAAGTCGATGGTATGACCTGCTGTATCGACCTCCCGATACAGACAATTTCATTGGCTGTTATTTTTGATTTAGGTTTCATCCATGCGCCACCGCCGACCTATTGTGCGCTTGTGTCGTAGAAAAACCTTATCTAACAACGGCACCAGGCGTATAATCCAACGATGCAGAGTGGATTGGTCAACGAGAATACCGCGCTCTGCCATCATCTCTTCGAGTTTACGCAGGCTAAGGGAGTAAGCCAGATACCAGCGGACACACTGAACAATAATATCGATGGGGTAATGCAGACGTTTGAAGGCATTTCGGATCAGAGACACAGACAGGTAACATCATAAAAAAAACAACATGTACCCCTACGCAATTTTAATGCGACAGAGCTCTATTGAAGATATCTGTTCTTGATAACAGGAATTCTGATGCCATACTTAATCGCCCACATCCTTATGGCCGTACAGGATATTATGGATATCCACAAACTTAACGTCGGTGACATTTTTCCAGAAACACCAAGCAGCTCTATTGCCGCACTGGCATAAATCTCCTTTGTGAAAATTATTGGGGATTTCCCAAGTAATAAGTCCCTCATACATCCCCCGCCCACAGCACTAACACACCCCAGAATAACCGACAACTGAAAACTTCCTGTCATGTGCCATGTTTTGCTGGCATCGAAGGCTGCAAAGAAACCCAGCCCTACAGCGTCAAAAAACGTAATGGGCTTCGAAAACATAATCATTGCTTTCTGGATATAGGAAACACACAGCACTGCCAGCAATATCGCCAGAAAATACTCACCGTTGATCAATCCACTTGGCGGCGCAGAGGACAGACACACATCCCTGAGCACGCCCCCTCCAATTGCAGTCACCGAGGAAATGAAGAATACGCCGAAAACATCAAAACCTTTTTTAACGCCGGCTACAGCTCCACTTAATGCGAAAATAATCGTTCCTAGAACATCAACAAAATGGAGCATCATTGACATGGTAAGATCCAGGTATCGCCAATACGATCGTTATGGCGATACTTCTATCTGAAATTATGATATTAAATAGGTTTCAACAAGTGAAACCCAGTATGCCGCACCGGTAGAAATGATTTCATCGTTGAAGTCATACCCTGGATTATGCAAATTGCAGTAACCCGGTGCATCACCGCCGCCGACTAGCATATAGCAGCCATCAGGGTGAGCTTCCAGCATAAAGGCAAAGTCTTCACTGCCCATCGCAGGGGAAGCCAAATGAAGCTTATCCTTTCCAACCAGGTCAGAAGCGATTTTCATCGCGAATTCTGTTGCTTCACTCCCGTTTACTAGGACTGGACTGGAGTTTACTATTTCTACTTCCGCTTTGGCGCCAAAGGAGTCGGCTTGTGCCGTCGCAAGGTCCTGAATACGGCTAACCATAAGTTCTCTCGTGTCTTTATGAATCGAACGGACGCTCAACTTCATCAGAGCAGAAGCGTTGACCACATTCGCAGCCTCTCCGGACTCAATACAACCGATGGTGATAACGGCAGCCTCAACGGGATCAACGTTTCGAGAAACAATACTTTGCAGGGCCACCCCAATGTGACAGGCAACCAATGTGGCATCAATACCTTTTTCAGGCATGGCACCGTGCGCGCCAATACCGGTGATCTTAATATGAATGGTGTCAGAAGAAGCCATCAGAGATCCCGAACGACAATAAAAATGCCCGGTTTTCAAACCTGGCACATTATGGAGACCAAAAATCTTATCGCAGGGAAACAGCTTAAAGAGGCCATCATCGATCATTCGCCTTCCCCCGGATAATGTCTCTTCAGCTGGCTGGAAAATAACGTGCAGGACACCGTTAAAACGGCGAGTATGGGCTAAATACTTTGCGGCGCAAAGCAGCATTACAGTATGGCCATCATGCCCACACCCATGGAATACACCGTGTTCAAGGCTACTCCACGGTTTGCCGCTTTGTTCAACAATAGGCAGGGCATCCATATCTGCACGTAGCCCGATAACCTTATTTCCTGTTCCGCTGCGCAGGGTACCGACTACGCCCGTTTTGGCAAGACCACAATGAACCGTATAACCCCATTCTTTAAGTTTTGTCGCAACCAGCTCACTGGTCGATTGCTCTTTAAATCCCAGTTCGGGATGCTTATGTATATTTCTTCTTAAGTCAACGAACTCACTTACATTCTCATCCAATGTTTCTATCAAACTCTTTACATACATTAAAAAATACCTCATTAATTAAATGATAATTAAATTGAACCTTACTCCAGTACAACTAAAATTTAACAAAAATTCAAAATTCAAAATTCAAAATTCAAAATTCAAAATTCAAAATTCAAAATTCAAAATTCAAAATTCAAAATTCAAAATATGGAATATTGATATTTATTATTGATAGATTAATTTGATATGTCAAACACTCAGTTTTTACCCCCACCAAAAAAATAATAGAAAATTCATAAAAACACATGAAAAGATTCGTTTTCATCAATAATTTTTAACTAATCTGTGATTTTATTAGTAATAAGACTCAGAGGTAAATATAAATTTCTCAGGCGTTGCTAATACATCATTAAAGAGGATTAAAGGCAAGCATTAAATCGTTTGTTTCGCTTTAAAATTGATTATATTTGAATGTGAATAACGATTTTAACACTTAAAAAAGAGGGCTTTAATTATGTGCACCAGCATTACATTTAAATCTTTAGACGGGGGTTATTATTTGGGAAGAACGCAGGAATATCATATACTCTAAAGGTATACGGGCATAAAAACACCAAGAAAATTTAAAGTGAGTAGTCGGCTCGGAGCTTGGGATGCAATTTATCCTGTGATGGGTATAGGCTTCATGGAAAATGACAGCGAAGCTATTGCTCATGCCGTAAATGATGGTATAAATGAGTTTAGTCTTTGTGGCGTTACACAATACTTTTCTGAATTCAATAAGTACTCGAGTGTTGAAAAAATAAATGAAGCAAAGATGACCCCTCTCCTGGCCGAACAGTTTCTTTTTTGGGTGCTATCAAACTGTAAGAATATTTATGAAGTAGAAGAAAAAATATTGAGCATTGCTATTGCAGACATAGATTCAACAGGAACAGAACAGGGTTTACCTCAACACTTCATGTTCACAGATTTAAGTGGCCGTACTGTAAGCACACCCGTTTTAGTTCCACGCACTTTTTGAGAGTGCCGGGGTTTCAGTCATCAGCCGGTACTCTTCCGGTGTCAGGTTATTCAGGGATTCATGGGCACGCCCGCTGTTGTATTCATTCAGCCAGCTTTCCGTGATTTCCCGTGCTTCATTCAGCGTTCTGAACAGGTAAAAATCCAGGATTTCTGTCCGCTACGTCCGGTTGAACTGTTCGATAAACGTATTCTGCGTCGGCTTACCCGGCTTGATAAATTCCAGTGCCACACTATGCTCTTCAGCCCACTGCGCAAGTGTCAGCGAAACCAGTTCCGGGCCGTTGTCCATCCGCAGTTTCAGCGGATTTCCACGGTTCGCCACTATCCTGTCCAGTACTCTGACCATCCGTTGCGCCGGGATATTCAGGTCAATTTCGATCTCCAGTGCTTCGCGGTTAAAATCATCCACTACATTGAAGGTCCGGAAGAGTCTGCCACACACCAGCGCATCGTGCATAAAATCGATGGACCCGCTTTGGTTCATCGCCTCTGGCGTCGCCAGCGGAGCAGGATTACGCACCGGCAGGCGCTGTTTTCCCTTACGACGAAAATTCAGTTTCAGCAGGCAATAAATCCGGTGAACACGTTTATGATTCCAGGTGTTACCCTGCCTGCGCAGCAACTGGAACAACTTCTTAAACATATCGCGTGTAGCGCTCTGCCAATCAGTCAGCAACTGGATCACTGGTTCATCGTGCCGGGTATCGGGCTGGTAAACATAGACCTTCCTGCTCAGCGATAATGTCCTGCAGGCCTAGCGAATGCTCATTACGAATTGTGCCATCAGATAGCTCACTAGTTCCCGCTTTATCGCTGGTTTTAAAGCTTTTTTCAGTAACGTCTTTCAGTGCACGGCACTCGAGACTCTGGTCCGCAAAAATCTTTTTGAGGCGACGGTTTTCATCCTCAAGGTCTTTCATCTTTTAGATATCAGAGGCTTCCATCCCGCCATACTTCCCTTTCCAGTTGTAGTACGAAGCCTCAGAGATCCCGGCTTCACGGCAGACATCCTTGACGGTACGTCCGGTTTCGACGGACTTCAGAACGGCAATGATCTGGTGTTCGGTGAATCGGGCTTTACGCATGGCGATCTCCTCAGAGGACATAATCAGTATGTTGGAAGATCTCTAAAAGTGAATGGTTCGTTTTACCGGGAGGCTTAAACCACTTCTATCAATTAATTTTTTACGATAGCCAATATCTATCAAAAAATTAGTGTTTCTTCCTGTAGTTTTCTTTTATACATTAATAACAATGACATAGCTTTTATTTTCGATGAGTATAATTTTTTAATATTTTATCAATAAAAATCTTATCTTTTTTCTTCATTCTATACAAAAACGAGTCAGGTCTTTTTTTTAACATTGTGTTTTCAATTTTTTCTATAATTTGATATGAATTTCATAAATCAAGATTTTTTAATTTTGATTTTTTGTGTAACCTTTTGACTATAGGTAACACGTTTAATTGATCGAACTGTTTTTCCCAAAAAATATTGGAATATTAGATGAGCGCTTTTTTTAGGGAGCTGGAGCATAATGAACAAAAAAGATCTCATTTCTGTCATTATTTGTGTGGCAATCTTTGGCCTGACTTACGGCCTTAGCGCACCGTTGATCGCCACACGATTGCAGGATAATGGTTTCAGCGAAAGCTATATCGGACTCAATGCCGCGATGCAGGCTATTGGCGTTTTTGCTG
>Ga0308159_1004241_pt1 | contig 13310 bp, 11 predicted proteins | sample PhyCR1_FD_201040 | JGI IMG/M metagenome (GOLD analysis project Ga0308159, IMG submission 201040) | Phyllosphere microbial communities from UC Gill Tract Community Farm, Albany, California, United States - DLSLC.R1 | ecosystem: Host-associated > Plants > Phyllosphere > Unclassified | place: USA...
AACGACCTCGCGATGTTCGCGCGCCTCGGCCTCAAGCCGATGGCGATCGAACTGACGCCCGCGCAAGTCGAAGCCCAGCGCATGCCCAAGGGCTGCGCGAAGCTGGAAGCGGCCGAGTGATTGCCTCCATCTCGGGAAATTACATCCGCGCCGAAGCGCAGATTAGCCGATCTGCCGAATGAAAACGGGTCAGTGCGCAGTCAAACTCGCAAGGGCTCCAACCGTTCAGACGGCGATGCCGGCGACTTCGCGGGCCAGCGGTTCCAGCGCGCCGAGCGCCACTGCATCCAGCGCGACCGATGCGGCGGCGACGTTCTGTTCCAGGCGAGCGCGGTTGCGGGTGCCGGGGATCGGCGCGATCGCCACCCCCAGTTCGCGCGCCTTGGCATAGAGCCAGGCGATCGCCACTTGCGCCGAGGTCACACCCAGACCCGCCGCGATATCGTCGATGGTCGCGACGAGCCGCATGTTCGCCTCCCGGTTCTCAGCCGAAAAGCGTGGGAAGTGGCTGCGGGCATCATCGCTGCCGATGGCCCTGGCGAACGCCTGCCCGGTGAGCATGCCCCGTCCCAGCGGCGAATAAGGCACCACCGTCACGCCCAGTTCGGCGGCAACGGGCACCACCTCAGCCTCGATCGTCCGCGTGAAGATCGACCATTCCGACTGCAGCGCGGCGATCGGATGGATCGCGTGCGCCTCCCGCAGTTCTTCCGCCGAGACGGCCGACAGCGCGATCGCCCGCACCTTTCCGGCCTCGACGAGCTGCGCCATCGCCCCGATGGATTCGGCCAGCGGCACGTCCGTACTGCGCCGGTGCATGTAGTAGAGGTCGATCACATCGACACCGAGCCGCCCAAGCGAGGCATCGGCCGCCTTGCGGATGAACTCGGGCCGGTTGTCCAGGCTCCAGTCGTCCGGCCTCTCGGGCGTGCGGGCATAGCCGAACTTGGTGGCAATCACCGCCCGGTCGCGGTTGGCCTTCACGAATGGCGCGAGGAACCGCTCGTTCTCGCCCATGCCGTAGACGTCGGCGGTATCGAACATCGTCACGCCCAGTTCGAGCGCGCGCTCGAGGGTCGCGTAGGCCTCGGCCTCGTCGGTCTCGCCGTAGAACTCGCTCATGCCCATGCAGCCGAGGCCCTGAATGCCGATCGCGGGGCCGCCGTCGCCAAGGACGATCCGGGGAAGCATGTTTTCGCCTGTCATGAATGTACTCCAAAAGATGACCGGCATGACCTATAAGTGTGGAGTATGGTCCATGGTCAAGAGCTTTTCATGCTGATTTCCCAGTTTGCCCGAACGACCGGCCTGTCGGTCGATACGGTTCGTTTCTACGTCAACAAGGGCCTGCTGAAGCCGGAGAGGAGCGCGAAGGGCGGCGCCAATCCCTATCAGGTATTCACGCAGGATGACGTGACTGCGGCGCAGATGATCCGCCTGCAGCAATCGCTCGGATACTCGCTCGCGGAGATCCGCGGCCTGGGTGACGAGTACCGCCGCGGCGCAGGATCGGCGCAGCGCACGGCCGAAGTCCTGCGCAGCCAGATCGCCCGGCTTCAGGAGCGGCGGCGCGAACTCGATGCCGCGCTGGCGTTCCTGGAGGCGAAAGTGGAGTGGGTGGAGGCAGGCCGGCCGGGCGCATCGCCGCAGCCGGGCATCTACCTCTGTTGAGCGGTTCCGGCACATCGGGCCAGTTCGGCAAGTCCTGCTTCCACCGAGACTTGCGGCGCATATCCCAGTTCGCGCCGGGCCTTCGAGATGTCCAGCGTGATCTCCACCGCCATCGTCGCGAGATCCTGCCGCGTGACCGGCGGCTTGAACCGCCCGCCCGACAGCGTCGCCAGCCCTTCTGCGATGCGGGCGATGCCGCGCACTACCCATGACGGCACTTCCCTGGTGGGCGCCGCGATGCCCTGCGTCTCCAGAATGCGCGTCACGAGGCTGCGGAACGCCATCGGTTCGCCGTCGGTGACGAAGTAGGCCTCGCCGCTCCTGCCTTTGCGCAAGGCGAGGTCGATCCCGTGGCAGGCGTTCGCCACATGCGTCGCCGAAGTCAGGTAGTGGCCGCCGTCGATCCACGCCATCTGGCCGGAACGCGCAGCGGCGATAAGGATGGGGAGCGCCGTCGTGTCGTCCCGTCCCCAGACGAACCGGGGCCGCACGGCCACGACCTCCAACCCCTCGCCCGATGCTGCGAGTGCGATGCGCTCGGCTTGGGCCTTGGTGCGTGAATAGGCGCCGGGAAACCGCTGCGGGAACGGATGGCTTTCATCGACGCCCACCAACGGCCGCCCGTCGAGAAGGACGGATTCGGTGCTGACGTGAACGGCGCGCCTGACGCCCGCCCTGCGGGCGGCGGCGAAGACGGCGCGCGTGCCCTCGACGTTGACCGCTGCATGGTCCGGCGTTTCCGGCCCGTGGCCGGTATGCGCGGCCGCGTGGACCAGAGCCGTGCACCCCATCATGGCCTGCGAGAGCCCCGGATCATCAAGGCGCCCTTCGACCGGCCTCGCTCCCAAGCCGCGGACCACGTCAGCGGCTTGCGGCGAGCGTACCAGCGCAACCACTTCGACCCCGGCCAAGACGAAATGACGGACAAGATTGCGACCGAGATAGCCGCTGCCTCCTGTCAGGAAAACAGGCGCGTCTGGAGAAGGCAGAGAGGCAAGGCTGCCCCCCGCCGCGATGCGGTCGGTCATGGTGGTTGTCGCTTTCGTGTGGGAGGAAGTTCGCCGGCTGCCGTCAACCGGCGTGTGTCGAGGCCAGCCATCGGATGTCGCCGAGCAGCGCCTCGCGCTCGGCTTCGGGCCATTGATGATAGTCGAGAGATTCGAGCAACTTGAGCCCCTCCAGCGCCAGATAGGCCAGCATGGGACCACGCGCGCCATCGGCCTCGGCGTGGATGCGGCCGATTACGGCGCTCTGGTTTTCCTGGATCGCCGCGCGCAGATCCCGGTCCTGCGCAAGAGCGGCACAGATATTCAGCGCGACCGCGCGGAACGCATCGGGAAACGGCTGCGCCGCCGCGGCGATCCGCCCGTGAAGCGTGCGGTTTTCGGGCGCATCGCAGGATTCCGCCGCGGCCTCGTTGAAGGCATTGTCGCGCGCCACGGCGCGCTGGACCATCGCTTCGAGCAGAGCCTGCTTCGACCCGTAGTCATAGACCACGCTGCCCTTGCTGATCCCCGCTTCCCGCGCCACGCCCTCAAGCGTCAGGCGCGCGGCCCCGACACCGGCGACGACCGCCTCGGCGGCATCGAGTACCCGGTCCCGGTCGATCGATTTCTTGCGGCCCATGGTACCATCCATTTTTATCTGACCGGATGGATATAAATTAGGCGGCAGTGCGGTGTCAAGCCTTTCGGCTCGGGCGCCCGACGCTTTTAGCGGGCGATCGCGTCGGCCCTGCCATGCCGCGCGGCTTGGCCGCCATGTGCAGCAGGCCCAATGAATGAGTTAGTCCTTGCATTACGCTTGGTTGGAACATATCATGAACGAATGGCCCAGACTCCTGTCATGGAACGACTCGCGATCCTCGCCGATGCCGCGAAGTACGACGCTTCCTGCGCCTCGTCCGGGACCGCGAAGCGTAACAGCCGTGACGGCAAGGGACTGGGATCGACGGAAGGCATGGGCATATGCCATGCCTATGCGCCGGACGGGCGATGCATCTCGCTGCTCAAGCTGCTGCTGACCAACCACTGCATTTTCGATTGCCATTACTGCATCAACCGGAAAAGCTCGAACGTGCGGCGCGCCCGCTTCACGCCGCAGGAAGTGGTCGATCTCACCCTTTCCTTCTACCGCCGCAACTACATCGAAGGCCTGTTCCTTTCCTCTGGCATCATCAAGTCGTCCAACCATACGATGGAACAACTGATCGAAGTCGCGCGGATCCTGCGCGAGGAGCATCATTTCCGCGGCTACATCCACCTCAAGACCATCCCGGAAGCCGATCCCGAACTCATCGCGCAGGCCGGGCTGTGGGCGGACCGGGTATCGATCAACGTCGAATTGCCAACCGATACGGGCCTCGCCCGCCTTGCTCCGGACAAGAGCGGGGCAACGATCGAAGGGGCGATGGGAAACCTTTCCGACGCGATCGAGGATGCCCGCGACGCGCAGAAGCGTTTCACCAAGGCGCCCCGGTTCGCGCCGGCCGGCCAGTCCACGCAGATGATCGTCGGTGCCGACGGCGCCAGCGATGCGCAGATCGTCGGCAAGGCCAGCACCCTCTACGACAGGTTTTCGCTGCGCCGCGTCTACTATTCCGCGTTCAGCCCGATCCCGGAGGCAAGCGCGGTGCTGCCGCTCAAGCGTCCGCCGCTGCTGCGCGAACATCGCCTCTACCAGTCCGACTGGCTGATGCGCTTCTACGGTTTCGCGCCGCACGAAGTCCAGGCGGCGGCGGGCGCGGACGGGATGCTGCCGCTCGATATCGACCCCAAGCTCGCCTGGGCGCTGAAATTCCGCGAAAGCTTCCCCGTCGACGTCAACCGCGCCCCGCGTGAGGCGCTGCTGCGGGTACCGGGCCTTGGCACCAAGGCGATAGCCGCCCTGCTCACCGCGCGCCGGCATCGCACGATCCGGCTGGAGGACGTGGCGCGCCTCACCACGTCGGTGAAGAAGCTGCGGCCGTTCATCGTTACAGAGGACTGGCGCCCTACCCTGCTCACCGATCGCGCCGACCTGCGCGCGCGGCTGGCCCCGCCGGCCGAGCAGATGGAACTGTTCGCATGATCGCGGCAGACCTTCGCGAACCCGACGATTTCGAGGCCTGGCGAGGCGAGGCCCGGCGCCTGATCGGCCAGGGCGCGCCGCCGGAGACAGTCGCATGGACCGACGGCCACGGCACGGCCGACCTGTTCGCCCTGCCCTCCGCCTCCGCTCCGTCCCTGCTGCGCGAAGTTCGCGCGAGCCGGGCCTTCATGGATCTTGCCCGCAGCGCCATTCTCCACAGCGAGCCGCTGCGGCTGGCGCTGCTCTACCGCGTGCTTTGGCGGCTGCAGGACCGTCCTCGCCTGCTGGACGACGCGGCCGACCGCGATGTCGCCGCGCTGGAGCGGATGGCGCGGCAGGTCCGGCGCGACATTCACAAGATGCGCGCCTTCGTGCGCTTTCGCTCCGTGACCGACGACGACGGCAGTGAGCGGTTCGTCGCCTGGTTCGAGCCGGATCACCGCATCGAGCGCGCCAATGCCGACTTCTTCGTCAACCGTTTCGCCAGCCAGAACTGGTCAATCCTGACGCCGCGCCTGTCGTTGCATTGGGACGGCATGGCGCTGCTCGAAGGCCCGCCCGCCTCACGCGAAGACGCTCCGGCCGAAGATGCGACCGAGGAACTCTGGCTCAGCTACTACCGTTCCACTTTCAACCCGGCACGGCTCAAGGTCGGCATGATGCTCAAGGAGATGCCGCGCCGTTATTGGAAAAACCTGCCCGAAGCGCGCCAGATTCCGGACCTCATCGCCGGCGCGCACAAACGAGAGGCCGCCATGATCGCCACCGGCGCCAGCCTGTTCGAAGACCCGCCGCCCGCCAGCCTCGATGCGGTTGCGGAAGGGATCGCGCAGTGCCGCCGCTGCGCCATCGGCTGCAACGGCACCCGCGCGGTGATGGGCGAAGGCGCACCGGGCGCCGACCTGATGATCGTCGGCGAACAGCCCGGCGACACCGAGGAGCGCGAAAACCGCCCCTTCGTCGGCCCCGCCGGCCAGTTGCTGGACGAAGCGCTCGGCGCGGCCGGGATCGATCGGGCGTCCGCTTACGTGACCAATGCGGTCAAGCACTTCAAGTTCGCGCCGCGCGGCAAGCGCCGTCTGCACCAGACCCCCACCGCCGGAGAAATCGACATCTGTCGCTGGTGGCTCGACGGCGAACGGGCGCTGGTGAAACCCAAGGTGGTCCTCGCGCTGGGCGCCAGCAGCGCGCGCGGACTACTGGGACGCACGCCGTCGATCGGACGCGAACGCGGCCAGGCGCTGGCGCAATCGGACGGGACGACGATCTGGCTGACGGCGCATCCCAGCTATCTCCTGCGCCTCGACGGAGAAGCCCGCGAACGCGAGCATGCACGTTTCGCGGACGATCTTGCCGGGCTGGCCCGCGTGTTGAAAACCGCATAGCAATTGCGGGCATGAACCGGGATGGCGAAGCGTTCGCCGTTTCTGTTCCGGGCACTTCCCCGCGCCGCCGCGAACGGCTATCTGCGCTTGGCGACTACAGTAAACCAAGCATCCAGTGACACCAGAACCCTCCCGTGCCGGACTTGAAGCGGCTTTTCTCGAGAATCGGGAGAAGCTGGCGCGTTTTCTGCGCGCGCGCGGAGCGGGCGATGCAGCCGAGGATCTTGTGCAGGAGGTCTGGCTCAAGATCAGCGCCAGCAGTTCCGGCCCCGTCGCGGCGCCGCTTTCGTATCTGTTCCGCACCGCCGACCTGCTGATGATCGACCGGTTCCGCTCGGCGCGGCAGGCCAGTGCCCGCGACCGCGACTGGACGCATGCCCATGCCGGCGACCCTCCCGGCGTTTCCGGCGAACCTTCGGCCGAACGCCGCGTCGCCGCATCGCAGGAGGCCGCCAGCGTGCTGGCACTGCTCGACGGGCTGGGCACGCGGGCGGCGACGATCTTTCGCCGCCACCGGATCGATGGCACGCCCCAGAAGACGATCGCCGCCGAAATGGGCATCAGCCTCAGCACCGTGGAAAGCGACTTGCGCACCGCCTACCGCGCGATCGGCGAATGGAAGGAACGCGCGCGATGAAGCCTCTCGCAAGGCTGCAGCCGATCGACTCCGTCCTTACCGCAGAAGGAGCGCGTAATGGCGAGTGACGGCACGATAACGGAAACGGCGCTCGGCTGGGCGGTACGCACGGGCGACCCCGCGTTCGCCGACTGGGACGCGTTCATGCTCTGGCTGGAGGCCAACCCGGCACACGCACGCGCCTACGACGAGGCGATGGCGGCCGTGGCCGACGCCGCCGACACGATCGCCGCGTCAGGCCCCGCCAACGACGACGCGCCGGAAGATCAGGCGCACGCCGTCCCCGGCCATCCGGCCCGGCCCCGCATCGCCCGCCGCGCATGGCTGGGCAGCGCCGTCGCCGCCTGCATCGCGCTGGTCGGTGCGGTGTGGATGTTCCAGGGCGAGCGGCGCGATCTCTACACGGTCGCGACGGCGCCCGGCGAAACCCGCGCGGTCACGCTGGATGCCGGCACGCGCATCGAGCTTGCCGGCGGCACCGCCGTCGTTTTCGACCGCGCCGATCACCGCTTCGCCAGGCTCGACAAGGGCCAGGCCCTTTTCACCGTTCGCCACGACGCCGCCCGCCCCTTCGAAGTCGCCGTCGGCGAGGAGCGGTTGGTCGATATCGGCACCGTTTTCGACGTGAACCGTGACGGCGGCGCCTTGAGCGTGGCCGTGTCCGAGGGCGCGGTGCAGTTCGATCCGGGCGGCGCCGACGTGCGCATCTCGCCCGGCGAAGTGCTGCGCAGGCCGGCAGCCGGGGGGGCATATACCCTTTCCGCGATCGCGCTGGCCCGGGTGGGCGAATGGCGCGAAGGCCGGCTGACGTTCGAGGCGGCCACGCTGGAAGAAGTCGCCGCACAGCTGCGGCGCGCCACCGGCATCGATTATGCCGCAGCGCCGGGCAGTCCGGCCGGCACGGTATCGGGATCGATCCTCGTCGCCTCGTTGCGCAAGGATCCCGCCGCGATCGGGCCGCTGCTGGGCCTCTCGGTACGCGCCCAAGGTGGCCGCTGGGTGATCGGCGCGCGCTGAGCCATGCGCATGGCGCCTTTCGTCGCGGCGGCCGTGCTGGCCATGCCCGCCCCGGTTTTCGCGCAGAAGGGGGGCTTCGCGCAGAAGGCCGGCATTGCGCGGGAGGTCGCCATCTCCGTGCGCGCGGGGGCGGGCGGCGATGTTGCCATCGAACTGGCGCGCCAGACGGGCACCAGCATCGTCGTCGCCGACCCACAGGTCGCCCGCCGCCAAGTGCCCGCCCTGCGCGGCCGGATGGAGCCGGCCGAAGCGGTGCGCCGTCTCGCCCGCTCGGCCGGGGCGCGCGCGGTGGCGGTGGCGCCGGGCGCGTGGCGGATCGAGGCTCTGCCGGCGCCGCGCGTCGCCGCCACCCCGCGCCCCCCGTCACAGGCACGCGGCCCGTCTCCGACCGACGAGGCGGCCCGCGAACCCATCGTCGTGGTGGCATCCAAGCGCGGCCTCGCCATCGGGCAGATCCCCGGCCAGGTCTCGATCCTCGATGGCGGCTCGCTCGAGGCGGGCGGCATCGGCGGCACCGAAAAGATCACCCAGCGCCTCGCCACGGTCACGTCGACGCACCTTGGCAGCGGGCGCAACAAGCTGTTCATCCGCGGGATCGCCGATTCCAGCTTCACCGGCCCCACCCAGGCGACGGTGGGCCAATACCTGGGAGACCTGCGCCTCACCTACAATGCACCGGACCCCGACCTGCGCCTGTCCGACATGGCCCGCGTCGAGGTTCTCGAAGGGCCGCAGGGCACGCTTTACGGGGCGGGATCGCTGGGCGGCATCATCCGCCTCGTGCCCAATCCGCCGGTCCTCGGCGAGACCAGCGGCTCGATCGCCGTCGGCGGCTCGCTCACCCAGCACGGCGCGCCCGGCGGCGACGGCGCAGCGACGGTGAACGTGCCGGTGACGGACGACGTCGCGCTTCGCGCCAACTTCGATGCGGCCACGCTGGGCGGCTACATCGACAAGCCCTTCCTCGGCCGCAGCGACGTCAACCGCACGCGTATTCTCGGCGGCCGGGCAAGCCTGCGCGCCGAGATCGCGCCCGACTGGACGGTCGACGTCATCGGCCTCGGCCAGTCCACCCGCGCCCACGACAGCCAGTACGCGACCCGCGACGCGCAGCCGCCGCTGACCAGCGACGCCAGGGTGCGAGAGGGCTCTGACGCCGACTACGCGATGGGCCAGGTGGTGGTGTCGGGCCGCATCGGCGCGGTGCACGTCCGCTCGACCACGGGCGCGGTGCGCCAGCACCTGGAGGAACGCTACGACGCGAGCCTCGCCGACGATGCGCCGCGCGTTTTCGCGCAGGAGAACCGCACCCGCATGATCGCGCACGAAACGCGGGCATGGCGGCCCGAGCGCGGCGGCTTCAGCTGGATCCTGGGCGCGAGCTACACGCACAACCGCACCGTGCTGTCGCGCGGGTTCGAGACCGGCACCGCCACCACAGCGGCGACGGGCGTGCGCAACACCATCGACGAAGCCACACTCTATGCCGAGGCAAGCCTGCGCATCCGTGCCGGGCTGACCGCCACGGCCGGCGCCCGCGTCACCCATTCGCGCCTCGCAGGCGCCGGAGAGGACGTGCAGCCTGCGCAGACCTCGGCGCTCGCCTTTGCCCGGGCGCAAGTGACGGCGGACCGTTCGGCAACGGCGGTGCTGCCCTCGCTGGCGCTCAATGCCGAATTGCTCACCGACACCTCGCTCTACATGCGCTATCAGGAGGGCTTCCGCCCCGGCGGCTTCGCGATCGAAAGCGACTTCGTGCGCCGCTTCAAGGGCGACCGCACCGGCACCTGGGAATTCGGGGTTCGCCACGGACGTCCCGGCGCCGGCATCTTCGACCTCGCCGCCAGCGTGTCCTATACCCGCTGGCGCGACATCCAGGCGGACTTCATCGACAATTCGGGCCTGCCCAGCACTGCCAACATCGGCGACGGGCGGGTCTGGTCGGCCAGCGTCACGGGCGGCATGCAACTGGCCACGGGCCTGCGGGCCGAGGCCGGGGCCACCTGGAACCAGAGCAAGGTGGACCGGCCGCCCACCGAACTGCTGACCCTGGTGGCACGCGCGGTGCCGGCGGACATCGCCGGCACCAGCCTGGTCGACGCCACGCTCGCCCGTTCGATGCAGGTGCCCAACATCGCGCAGTTCTCGGGCCGCGTCGGGATCGGCTGGACCCATGAACTGGGCGACAGCCTGCATCTCGGCGCCAATGGCTGGGCCAGCTACGTCGGCAAGTCGCGGCTGGGGATCGGGCCGGAACTGGGGCAGCCACAAGGCGACTATCTCGACAGCGGGGCGGACCTGCGCATCGGGACGGCGCGCTACGGGGTGACGCTGGCGCTCAGCAACATCACCAATTCGCGTGGCAACCGCTTCTCGCTGGGTACACCTTTCGGAACGGGGCGCGACCAGGTAACGCCGCTGCGGCCGCGCACGCTGCGCGTGGGGCTGGACGCCCGTTTCTGACACGGCCCCGTTTCTGACACGGATCGCGGCGCTGCCTGCAACCGTCCCTAGCCGAACAGCGCGATAGACTGCATGCCCGCCATGACGGCGGCGCCCCCGGCGTTCCAGATCGCCATGCGCTGGCTCGAACAGCCATGCTCGGCATAATCCCCGACCGAGCGCAGCAACCACCAGCCTTCCGAGGTACGCGGCGCGGGATCCAGCAGTGCGACCTGCCAGTGCATCGAGGACAGCGGCACGATGGCCGGCAGCATCGGCAAGACACCCGGCGGCAGGGCATCGCCCAGCAGCAGCAGTTCCACCATCGGATCGAGACCGGCACTGTCGCTCAGGCGTACCCAGCGGCAAATCTCCGGCCGCTTTCCGGGTTCGGCCGCAAACGCGTGACGGGTCTCGAAATTCTCGGCCAGGAAGACCGGCATGTCCCGCGTCAAAGTCTCGGGCCGGCCAGCCTCGGCGGGGACGAGGCCTTCCGGCACTGGCCGGTCGTTCAGGTGCAAGGCGCTCTCGACACGGCCCATGAAGACGAAGCTGGCGGTGAAGGCGAGGCCCTTGTCCCCATCGATCCGCGCCGAAATCCAGGTCGCATTGCGCCCCTGCCGTTCGATCCGCGCGGTTGCCCGCACATGCCCCGCAACCGGAGCCATCATCGCCATCTGCGCCGAACGCAGCGGCGCCAGCCCCTCTCCGCCGACCTGCTGCGCCGCCGCCAGGCACAGCGCCGAGGAGAACCCGCCGTAAGCGGTGCGTCCCTGATGCCAGGTCTCGGGAACGTCGACGGCGATGCCGCCCTCGATCGGAGTTGCTGCGGTCAGCACCTCGCCGAAAGCGGGCATCAGAACAGCCGCGAGCCGTTGGGTACTGCCTTGTCGGGCGAGAACAGGACCACCCGGCCCTCCTCGTCCGCGAAGCCCATCGTCAGCACTTCGGACAGCGCCTTGCCGATCTGGCGGACGGGGAAGTTCACCACCGCCGCCACCTGCCGCCCGACCAGTTCCTCCGGAGAATAGAGCGCGGCCACCTGACCGACGCTCTTCTTCTCGCCGATGCCGGGACCGAAATCGATCCGCAAGCGATAGCTGGGCCTGCGCGCGCCCTCGTAGACCTCTGCCGCGACCACCGTGCCGATGCGGATGTCCACTTTCAGGAAGTCGTCGAAGCCGATCGTCTCGGCCGCGGGCGCAGCCGGGTCGTGGTCGAGGTGCATGTCACTCCATCTCGAGGATGATCGCGTCCACGCGCAGGCTTTCGCCGGCCTTGGCGTTGACCGTCTTGACGACGCCCGACTTGCCCGCGCGCAGGATGTTTTCCATCTTCATCGCCTCCACCACGGCGAGCGGCTGGCCGGCTTCGACCTTGTCACCCTCGCCCACGCTGAGCGAGACGAGCAGGCCGGGCATCGGGCAGATCAGGAAGCGCGAGAGATCGGGCGCGACCTTCTCGATCATGTGGCTGGTCAGCCCGGCGATACGGGTGGGCAGGCACTCCACCTTGTGGATCGCGCCGCGCGTGGTCAGCTTGAAGCCGGTGCGCGTGGTCTCCAGCTTGAGGATCAGGTCCTCGCCGTCCACTTCGGCTTCCACGAAGCGGTCGCCCGGCGTGTATTCGAGGGCAAGGTCGACCTCCTCGCCGTTCACCGTCAGCAGGTCCTCGTCGAGTTCGACGGCGAAGGCCGCGCCGCCGATGGTCACGGTCCACTCGCCCGGCGGGTCGAGCGGGCGTCCGAGCTGGCCTTCGACCTGCCGCGAACGATCCGCGCGCGCGGTGGCGACGAAGGCGGCGACGGCGGCGAGCTTCACCTTGAGGTCGTCCGACGCGGGCGCGCCGTGGAAGCCTTCAGGGTACTCCTCGGCGATGAAGCCGGTGGTCAGTTCGCCCGAGCGGAAGCGCGGGTGCTGCATGATGGCGGAGACGAAGTCGATGTTGTGGCCAAGGCCCTCGATCTCGAACGCGTCGAGCGCGGCGACCTGCTTGTCGGCCGCCTCGTCGCGCGTCTCGCCCCAGGTGATCAGCTTGGCGATCATCGGGTCGTAGAACATCGAGACTTCGCCGCCCTCATAGACGCCGTCGTCCACGCGCACGCCGTCGATGCCGCGGCGGCCGTTGGCCTCATCGTCCTCGGTCCAGCCGTCGACCGGCGGGTTGTAGCGCGACAGGCGCCCGGTCGAGGGCAGGAAGCCCCGGTAGGGGTCTTCGGCGTAGACGCGGTTCTCGATGGCCCAGCCCTCGATCTTGACGTCGTCCTGCGTCATTTCGAGCTTCTCGCCCGCCGCGACGCGGATCATCTGCTCGACGAGGTCGACGCCGGTGATCGCTTCGGTGACGGGGTGTTCCACCTGCAGGCGGGTGTTCATTTCGAGGAAGTAGAAGCTCTCGCCCGTCGGGTCGGCGCCCGAGACGATGAGTTCCACCGTGCCCGCCGAATAGTATCCCACCGCGCGCGACAGGGCGACGCACTGCTCGCCCATGGCCTTGCGCATCGCCGGGGTGACGAAGGGCGAAGGCGCTTCCTCGACCACCTTCTGGTGGCGGCGCTGGATCGAGCATTCGCGCTCGTTGAGGTAGAGGATGTTGCCGTGCTTATCGCCCAGGATCTGGATCTCGATGTGGCGCGGGTTGAGGATGAACTTCTCGATGAAGACGCGGTCGTCGCCGAAGGAGTTCAGGCCCTCGCGCTTGGTGGCCTCGAAGCCCTCGCGCACGTCGTTTTCATCGTAGGCCAGGCGCATGCCCTTGCCGCCGCCGCCCGCGCTGGCCTTCATCATCACCGGGTAGCCGATCTCGGCCGAGATGCGCACCGCGTGCTCGGTATCCTCGATCTCGCCGACGAAGCCGGGGACGACGTTGACGCCCGCCGCCTTGGCGAGCTTCTTGGACTCGATCTTGTCACCCATCGCCGCGATCGCATTGACGGGAGGGCCGATGAACTCGATGCCCTCTGCGGCGAGCGCCTCGGCGAAGGAGGTGCGCTCGGACAGGAAGCCGTAGCCCGGGTGGACGGCCTCGGCGCCGGTCTGCTTGCAGGCGGCAATGATCTTGTCGGCGATCAGGTACGACTGCGCGGCGGG
>Ga0308159_1004244_pt1 | contig 13307 bp, 10 predicted proteins | sample PhyCR1_FD_201040 | JGI IMG/M metagenome (GOLD analysis project Ga0308159, IMG submission 201040) | Phyllosphere microbial communities from UC Gill Tract Community Farm, Albany, California, United States - DLSLC.R1 | ecosystem: Host-associated > Plants > Phyllosphere > Unclassified | place: USA...
TCCGCCAGCCGCTGCCGCGCCAGGATGGAACCGCCGCCGCCCGCTTCGCGTTGACCAGCCGTGCCGCCCAGCTTGGGCAGCGCCTGTCGGAGCTGACGCGGGACCCCAAGGTGATGGAAGTGCTGGCTAAATTCGTCGCGGACTACCGCTACAACCGTGGCGGCAACGACCTGCTGGCGGCGCGCGGCCTCTCCGATTCCACCGCCCCGGCCGCCGATGCCGGGGACAGCGCCACCTTCCGCATTGCCACCCCCGGCGCCAAGCCGGTGCGGCGCGGCGCGGAGTGGCAGTTGAAGGCACCGTCCGGCACCCTCTCCCTGGTCCCCGCCGAGGCCGAGGCCGCCAGCTGGCTGCTGGCCCGCACCGACGTGGCCGAAGCCGAATTGCGTGCCGCCCATCCCGCCATCGACGCGACCGGCCTGCTTGCCAAGCTGGCCGACGCCGGAGTCCTCGCCCCGACATGATGCATCCCCTGCTCGGCACCTTCACCGCTGCCCTGGCCCTGGCGCTGCCTTTGCTGGCAGCCGCCACCGCCCACGCGCAGCCGCGCGATTTCAAATGCATCGGTGCCGAGCGCCTGGAGGACGATGTCTTCGAGGTTCCCTTCCCCGCCGGCAGCGCTCGCCCACCAGCCGCCGCCCGCACCCCCGTGGCCGCCGCCGCCGCCCTGGCGGCCGCCGACCCCTCCCGCAACATCTGCGTGCTCGGCCACTCCACCCGCGAAGGCGGGCAGAGCAGCACCACCCAGCTGGCCGCCCGCCGGGCGCGCGAAGTGTCCGAGTTGTTGGCCGTCGGCCATGGCATCGAGCGGGACCGCATCCGCGCCGAGGCCCGCAACCCCGGCTTCAGCCGCCGCACGGAAAACCGCGAGGCGCGCAGCGTGACCATCGTCGTGCTGCCCAGCGCCGGGCCGGCACCTGAGCCACGCACGCCGCCGGCACGCGCCACCACCCCGCCGGCCGCGACTCCGCCAGCGACCAACGCACCGGCCGCTTCGCCCCCCACCACCAACGCCCCGGCCCGCGCGGCGCCACCCGCCGCGACCGTGCCCCCGGCACCGCCCGCCCAGGCGCCGGCCCCGGCCGCCCCGCCCTCCACGACGCCACCCACCCCGCCAGCCCAGCCGCCGGCCGCTGCGGCGCCGACCACCACCACGCCCCCTGCCCCACCAGCGGATGCGGCGCCGGAGAAGCCTGCGAGCCCCTGAGCGGCGATCTTCGCAAGCGCGCCTTGGATTTGAGTGTCGCGCCCTTGGGCATGGGCGTGCTTTGAGAGGGGCGCTGCCCCTTTCAAACTCTCCCCGCCAAAGGCCTGAGGCCTTTGGGAACCCCTTAGGTGGCGCTTCTTCGGACAGATTATTTCCAGTTTAAATTATTGATTTATAATATAGTAATTCTTCCAGTGAAGGCTTCGCGTGGTGTCGGGCGTGGAGATGCTTTCAGGGCGGGAGCCGACGGCTGAACCATCGCCAAGGAGCGACCGTTCGCCGCCCTCCCCCCGGGCCAACTCGCAGAAAAAGATGAGGGAGGTCTGGAGGGAGAATTCCTTCTCCCTCCAGTTCTTCTCTCCCAGCGCCCCGCCCATCCCGGCCCCGCTGAAGCTGCGCCCTCAAAGCCACGCCCGCCGCCCGTCTCCCGCCCCTCCGGTACTTTCCGTTCTGTTCCAAGCCTTTGTCGTGTTAGCCTGAGCTCATTGCTCAGCATCAGTCGACCGAGGCCCATGTCCCGCGCCCTTGCCGATCGCTCTCCGTCTCCCACGCCTTCCGGTGGCCGCCTGGCTGCCGGGGCCCGCAAGTTTGCATCCCCGGCCGTCAAGGCCGCCCTGCGCCGCCGGGGGGCGGAGCTGGCAGGACTGGCGCTGGGGGTCGCCGGCGTGGCGTTGCTGGTGGCGCTGCTCAGCTACAACCCGGCTGATCCATCGCTCTCCACCGCCTCGTCGCGGGAGACGACCAATCTGGCCGGTGCGCCGGGTGCCATCCTGTCCGACCTGATGCTGCAGGGCTTTGGCTGGGCGGCGATGCTGCCCTCCGCCGTGGCGCTGGGCTGGGCGTGGCGGCTGGCCACGCATCGCGGGCTGGCCCCCTTCGCCGGGCGTCTGGCGGCGGTGCTGGCGGCGGTGCCGCTGCTGGCGGCCGCGCTGCACCTGGTGCCGGCTACCGCCGGGCCCAGCATTTCCGGCCCCGGCGGCGCGGTGGGCGATCTACTCGCCGGGCTGGTGCTGAACACCACGCTGGGCGTGTTCGGCGCCGCCGGCCATCTGGTCGGGCAGGTTGTCATCGTCGCGCTGGCGGGCTCGCTCTCCTTCGCCGCCATCGGCGTGCCGCTGCTGGCCTGGCTGCATCTGGGCCGTGGCGCCGGCCAGGCCGCGCGCGGCAGCGCGGCGCTGACCAGCACGCTGCTGCGCCGCTCCGCCCCCGCCGAGCCGCCGCCCTGGCAGGACCAGCCGGACGCGCCGGACGAAGCCCCCGCCTGGGACCGGGAGCCGGCGCCGAGCGTCGGCAGCCGCCTCGCCGCGCCGTTCCGCGCGGTTGGCGGCGCCGTGGGTGGCCTGTTCTCCCGTGGCAAGGAAGCGCCTTCGCCGCAGCTCTCCGCCATGCTGCGCGCCGCCGATGCCGCCGCCGCCGAGGCCGAGCCGCGCCCGCGCCGCGCCCCCACCCTGGCCCGCTCCGCCGAGGATGCGCCGCGAGTGGCCGAGCGCCGCCCACCCGCCATCCGCCCCATGCCGCCGCAGGACGTGGCGGAGGACGATGACTACGACGACGCGCCGGCGCCGCAGGTAGTGCCCCGCGCCCAGCCGCAGCCCGCCGCGCGCAAGCCCAGCCGCGTGCCCGCCGCCCTGCCGGAGATCCAGAAGTTCCAGCTGCCGCCGCTGGAGTTCCTGACCTCCCCGCCCGCGCGCCGCAATGACGGCCCGACCGAGGAAGCCCTGCAGGGCAATGCCCGCCTGCTAGAATCGGTGCTGGAGGATTACGGCGTGCGTGGCCGCATCGTCGAGATCCGCCCCGGCCCGGTGGTCACGCTGTATGAGCTGGAGCCTGCGCCCGGCACCAAGTCCGCCCGCGTCATCGGCCTGGCGGACGACATCGCCCGCAGCATGAGCGTCATGGCGGTGCGTATCGCCACCGTGCCCGGCCGCAACGTCATCGGCATCGAAATGCCGAATGCGAAGCGCGAGACGGTGTACTTCTCCGAGATGATGACCAGCCGGGAGTGGGAGGCCAACACCAGCAAACTGCCGCTGGCGCTCGGCAAGGATATCGGCGGCGCGCCGGTCATCGCCGACCTCGCCCGCATGCCGCACCTGCTGATCGCCGGTACCACCGGCTCGGGCAAGTCGGTCGGCATCAACACCATGATCCTGTCGCTGCTCTACCGGTTCAGCCCGGATGAGTGCCGCTTCATCATGATCGACCCGAAGATGCTGGAACTGTCGGTCTACGACCGCATCCCCCACCTCCTGGCCCCCGTCGTTACCGAGCCGCCCAAGGCTATCGGGGCACTGAAGTGGACAGTCCGGGAAATGGAGCGCCGCTACCGCGCCATGTCGCAACTCGGCGTCCGCAACATCGGTGGCTACAACGAGAAGGTGCAGGCCGCGCACGGCCGGGGCGAGGTACTGACCCGCCGCGTGCAGACCGGCTTCGACCCCGATACCGGCAAGCCGGTCTTCGAGGACCAGCCCCTGGCGCTCGAGCCGCTGCCGATGATCGTCGTCGTCATCGACGAGATGGCCGACCTGATGATAGTCGCCGGCAAGGAGATCGAGGCCGCGGTGCAGCGCCTGGCGCAGATGGCGCGTGCCGCCGGCATCCACGTCATCATGGCCACGCAGCGCCCGTCGGTGGACGTCATCACCGGCACCATCAAGGCCAACTTCCCGACCCGCATCTCCTTCCAGGTCACCAGCAAGATCGACAGCCGCACCATCCTCGGTGAAATGGGCGCCGAGCAGTTGCTGGGCCAGGGCGACATGCTGCACATGGCCGGCGGCGGCCGCGTCTCCCGCGTCCACGGCCCCTTCGTCTCCGACCAGGAGGTGGAGCGGGTGGTCGAGTGGCTGCGCGAGCAGGGCGAGCCCGCCTATATCGAGGAAGTTACCGAGACCGACGACGAAGACGGCGACAACGGCATGTCCGGCATCGCCGCCGCCTCGGACGGCGAGAAGGGCCTCTTTGACCAGGCCGTCGCGCTGGTGACGCGCGAGGGCAAGGCCTCCACCTCCTTCATCCAGCGCCACCTCTCCATCGGCTACAACCGCGCGGCCAAGCTAATCGAGCAGATGGAGAAGGAAGGCATCGTCGGGCCGGCCAACCATGTCGGCAAGCGCGAAGTCCTGGCGCGGCGGAGCCACGACGAGGATTGAGACGGGGGAAGGCCGGGGAAGGAATTCCCCGGACCCCTTCTTTTTTCTGCGAGTTTGGTGTTGGCACTCAGGACTGAGAGCGGACGCTTCCTGATGATTTTATAAATGGGCTACGTGGGCTGAACCCTCAGTCGCCAGAGGTCTATGACCTCCGGCGCACCCAGCCGTCTCTCAAGCGCACGGCTTCAACGGCCCCGCCCGAAAAACTCAAAAAAGGAAAAGATGGGGGTCCGGGGGAATTCCTTCCCCCGGCCTACGCCCTCCCCTCACCCCAGCGGAGCGGGCGAGGACAGCGGCTTGTCCTTCTCCACCACATAGGTCGCGAAGATGCGGCTGGCCGCCAGGGCCTTCCCCGCATGGGGCACACCGGCCTGTACCAGGAAGCTGTCGCCCGGGGCCAGGCGACGGGTGGCTTCGCCTTCGACGGAGAGTTCCAGGTCGCCACTCAGGATGATGGTGGCCTCGTGCCCCGGGTGGGTGTGGCGGGCGATGACGGCGCCGGCGTCCAGTTCCACGATCACCTGCAGGGTGACGTGGTTGGTGCCGGGCAGGGCTTCCTGCTTCACGGTGGTCCTGCGCACGGGTGGCGGCGCCTGGGCGCCGGCGGGGGCTGCCACCAGCCCGATGGCGGCGCACAGCGCGCAGCCGCCGAAGATCCTGCGGGTGATCATGGAGTCGGGCTCCTTCTTGCCTGGACGGTTTCATTCCAGCACCGCGCCCCTGCCGGCGCCAAGCATCGTGCAGCGGGCGCATGCCCTGGCCCAGGTCGAATCGATATTCAGGCTGAGGCGTGCAGGCCGAGCGGGCAGGCTGAAGTGACAGGGAAGGTCAGGGGAAAGAATCCCCTGAAACCCCTTCTTTTTTCTGCGAGTTTGGCGTGACGCTTCAAGACTGAGAGGGGAGGCCATGAGAAATAAAAAGGGCCAGCTGGACTGAACCGTCAGTCGCCGGAGGTCATGGACCTCCGGCGCACCCTGCCGTCCTGCAAGAACCGCACGCTCAACAGCCACACCCCAAAAACTCGCAGAAATAAAAGAAGGGGTCCGGGGAATTCCTTCCCCGGCCTTCGGCCTTCCCGTCCAACGCTGAATGTTGATGAGGCCTGGCGGAGATGGCCGGGCGCGGCGCCTTTCACCGTGCTGGCCGGGTTCCCGTCCGTGTGGCGGGCCGGCCCGGGATGGCGGGGCTGCCGGCGCGGTGGCCGGCCGCATGATCTAAACCGGAGCGGCGCGCACGATCACGGCTTCTATCGGCGGGGATCGCGCCCTAGGCTCCGCAACCCTCAACCGGATCGGATGGCGCGCATGGCGGATGGCAGGCTGGTGATCGGAACCAAGATGTATTCCTCCTGGTCGCTGCGCGGCTGGCTGGCGGTGCATCTGGCCGGGCTGGATGTCGAGGAGGTGCTGATCCCGCTGGATGGCGGCCGCACCAGTTCGGTCAGGGACGCCACGCCCTCCGGCACCGTGCCCTACCTGGAGCACCAGGGGGCCAAGGTGTGGGAGAGCCTGGCCATCCTGGAATACTGCGCGGAATTTGCGCCGGGGCTGTGGCCACAGGACCGGGTGGCCCGCGCCGCCGCCCGAAGCATCGCGTCCGAGATGCATGCCGGCTTCCGCGCCCTGCGGCAGAACATGCCGATGACCATCCTGAACAGCTTCCCCGGCCAGGGCGCGACGCCTGAGGCGATGGCGGATATCGCCCGCATCGATGCCATCTGGCAGGACGCGCTGGCGGCCTCCGGCGGCCCCTTCCTGTTCGGGGCGGAGATGGGCGGGGCGGACGTCATGTTCGCGCCCGTGGTCTGCCGCTTCCTCACCTGGCGGCCGGCGGTGTCGGCGGCCTCCCAGGGCTACATGCAGGCGGTACGCGCCCACCCCCTGATGCAGCGCTGGTACGCCGAGGCGGAGCGGGAGCCCACCGCCTGGCGCCTGCCGCACTACGAGGCCCCCAAGGCATGAGTGCCGCGACACTGGACCATGTCGGCTTCTGCACGGATGCGCCCCAGGCGCTCTGGGCAGTGTATGAACGGCTGGGCTTCACCCTGACCCCCATCGCGCGGCAATCCGCCGCGCGCACGCAGGGCGGGCCGGTCGAGAGGACCGGGATCGGCAACCGCTGCGCCATGCTGCGGCACGGCTACCTGGAATTGCTGGGCATCCTTGATCCCGCGCTGTTCGACCGGGGCATCGGCAAGTTCATCGCGCGCTATCGTGGCCTGCACATCCTCGCCTTCGGCGTGACCGACGCGGAGACCGAGCTGCCCCGCCTGCGCCGCGCAGGCTTTGAGATTCCTGGCGTGGTGCCGCTGCAGCGCCCGGTGGATGACGACGCGCCGGAAGGCCCGATCGCCCGCTTCGCCCGCGTGCCGATGCCGGATGCGCCCGAAGGCCGCCTGCAGCTGGTGCAGCACCTGACGCCGGAACTGATCTGGCAGGAGCGCTGGATGCAGCACGCCAACCACGCCGTGGCGCTGGACGCCGCCATCCTGGCGGTGGCCGACCCGGCTGAGACCGGCGCCCGCCTCTCCCGCCTCACCGGCCTGGTGCTGGAGCCGGACCCGGCGGGTGGCTTCATGCTGCCGTTCCGCGAGGGCCGCCTGCGCATCCTGCCGCCCGAGGCGCTGGGGGCGGTGCTGCCCGGCGTCGTGGCCCCTACCCTGCCGTTCATCGCCGGCTTCGTGGTCCGTACCGATGACGGCAACGCCGCCGTCCGCGCCCTGCTGGCCGGCCTGGAGACGCGGGAGGCGCCGGACGGGCTGATGGTGCCGCCGGAGCTGGCGGGCGGCGCCGCCATGGTCTTCGCCCCGGCCGCCGGCGCGTGAGCAACGCCAAGGCCATCGGCCGATCGCTGCGCACCTACTACGCCCCCGGCCGCGCGGCGGCGCTGGATGCCTTCCTCGCCCGCTTCCTGGGCGAGGGGGAGCTGGGGTTCGACATCGGCGCCCATGTGGGGGACCGCACGGCCAGCTTCCGCCGCCTCGGCGCCCGCGCCCTGGCGGTGGAGCCGCAGCCGCGCCTGGCCCGCCTGCTGCGCCTGCTGTTCCGCCACGACCCGGATGTCACGCTCGTCTCCAGCCTCGTCGGCAGCCAGAAGGGGGAGGCGGCGCTGCACCTGAACAGCGCCAACCCCACCGTCGCCACCGCCTCCACCACCTTCGTGGCGGCCGCCGCCAGCGCCGTGGGGTGGGAGGACCAGCAATGGGACGGCAGCCTCACCCTGCCCGTCACCACGCTGGACGCGCTGGCCGAGGCGCATGGCGACCCGCATTTCATCAAGATCGACGTCGAGGGCTATGAGGCGAACGTGCTGGCCGGGCTCTCCACCCCCGTGCGCGCCCTGTCCTTCGAGTTCACCACGCTGCAGCGCCAGGTGGCGCTGGACGCGCTGGCGGAGGTGGAATCGCTCGGCGACTACACCTTCAACGCCTGTGTCGGGGAGGACATGCGCTTCGTCCTGCCCGCGCCGGTGCATGCCGGCACCCTGGCCCGCTGGCTGGAAGCCCTGCCGGCCGAGGCCAATAGCGGCGACATCTATGCCAGCCTGGAGCCCGCCCGGCTGGAAGGGTGAAGCTGCCCGGTTTGACGCTGCGCCGGGCTTGTGGCGTTAAGCGCGCACCGAAACCGGCCGCGCGGCCATGGGGCGCCCTTGCCGCCCCGTGGCCGCCGCTGCCCGGCCCGCGACGACCGCCGGGAATGAAACGAGCGCCATGACCCGCCAAGCCCTTCTGGACCACCTGCTCTTCGCCGCCGGCCTGGCCGCGCTCTCCGCCGTGCTGGTGCGGCTGATGATCGCCTTTCCCATCCTGGACCATCCGGACCATCGTAAGGCGCATACCCGCCCGACCCCCAAGGGCGGCGGCATCGGCATCGTCGGCGCCTTCGTGGCGGGGATGCTGGTGCTGTTCCTCACCGCCCGCTTCGCCCGCGTGGCGGATACCCAGTTCGTCGGCGTCATCCTGGCGGCGGTGGCCATCGCCATCGTCTCCCTGCTCGATGACCTGAAGGATTTCCGCTTCGTGGTGAAGCTGGCGGCGCAGGCCCTGGCGGCGCTGGTGGCCATCGGCAGCGGGCTGGTGGTCAGCCGCCTCGCCATCCCCTGGGTCGGCGTAGTGGAGCTCGGTCTGCTGGGGCCGGTGATGACGGTGTTCTGGATCGTCGCCTGCACCAACGCCGTCAATTTCATGGATGGGCTGGATTCGCTGGTCAGCGGCGTCATGCTGGTCGCCTGCGCCGTGCTGGCGGTGGTGGCGGCGCAGCAGGGCGCCTGGTTCCTCTACGCCGCCTGCCTGATCCTCGGCGCCGGCATCCTGGGCTTCCTGCCCTTCAACCTGCCCCCCGCGCGCATCTTCATGGGCGATGTCGGCAGCCAGTTCCTCGGCTTCATCCTGGCCGTGCTGGGCGTCGCCGCCGCCAAGTTCGACACCGCCCAGCTCTCCTTCCTGCTGGTGCCGCTGCTGCTGTTCGGCCTGCTGTTCGATACCGGCTTCACCATCCTGCGCCGCGCCTGGATGGGGGAGCGGATCAGCGCCCCCCACCGCACCCACCTGTACCAGATGGCCCAGCGCAGCAGCCTGCCGGTGCCCGTGGTGGCGGCCGTGCATATCGGCTTCGCGCTGTTCCACGGCTGGCTGGCGCTCAGCTTCGAAAGCCTGCCCGGTCCGGTGAAGCCGCTGGTCATCCTGCCGCCGCTGCTGGTGCAGCTGGTGTGGCTGGGCTTCGTCGCCTGGCGCGTCCGCCAGGCCGGGCTCAGCTGGCGGGCGGGTTGACCACCTCCAGCCACAGCGAGCCCGCCGGGCCGATCCACTGCTCCGACCGATAAATCCCCCCCGTCTCGGGGTCCGCCCAGAAGCGGTTGGTGAAGTTCTCGCCACCGCCGCGGCATTGCTCGCGGATCAGCAGGGCGGGCACGCCCTCCGCCCCCTCCGTCAGGCTGCCGCGCAGCCGGCAGCTCAGCATCAGGCCGAAGCGCATCCCATCCGGCGAGCGGTCGCTGCGCATCAGATCCACCTGCCGGCGCAACGGCGTCTCCCGCCCCAGCAGCAATAGCGGCTCATCCAACGGGTCCGGCCCATCCAGCCGCGTTGCCGCCAGCCACTGCCGCATGCCCGCCGTGGCCACCACGCGGGCGCCGTCCGTCGCCACCACCATGCCGCCAGGGCTCTGCCACATGCGGTTCTCGCCATTCTGCTGCGTCAGCACCGCCAGCGCCCGCCGCCCGTGCCAGCGCAGGTACAGTGAAGGCTCATCCCCCGCCCGCATCCGCGCCGAATCCGGCACGTCCTCCACCTCCGCCTCCGGCAACGGCGTGGCCAGGCCCAGCGTCTCCGCCCCCGGCAGGCCGGACAGATCCGGCCAATTCGGCACGAGCGAGCAAGCCGGCAACAACAACAGGATCAGGGGAAGGGCGCGACGCATGGGCCCGATCCTAACCGATCACGCTTCCGTGAACACTATCTGAATGCGGGCGGAATGTGTTGGAACCACCGCGCCATGGTGTTTCGACCGTGGCCCGGTTGGGCGGCTGAACGTGGCGGGAGGTTTGCGTTGTGGGAAGCGAAGAGAAGGCCGGGGAAAGAATTCCCCGGGCCCCTTCTTTTCTTTCTGCGAGTGTGGCGTGGCGCTGCCGGACTGAAAGCGGACGCTGCCCGATGAGTTTTAATAATGGGCCACAAGGGCTGAAGCGTCAGTCGCCGGAGGTCTATGACCTCCGGCGCACCCAGCCGTTTCTCAAGACCACGCCCTCAGCAGCCACGCCCGGAAAAACTCGAAAAAAGAAAAGATGGAGGTCCGGGGGAATTCCTTCCCCCGGCCTTCGACCTTCAGACAAACGCCTCAGACCAGCCCCGCCGCTTCCCGGTACAGCGCCGCGTAGCGCCGCGCTGGCCCGGCCCAACTGACATCGCTGGTCATGCCGTTGTGCTGTACCCGGCCCCAGGCGGCCTGGTCGCGCCACAGCACTGCCAGACGGTCCAGCGCCGCTTCCAGCGCGTCCGGCGTCGCGGCGGTGAATTGCAGCCCGGTGCCGGCCCCGGCGGCGAGCGCCATTTCGTTGGCGTCGATCACCGTATCGGCCAGACCGCCGACGCGGGTGACCACCGGCAGCGCGCCGTAGCGCAGGGCGCAGAGCTGGGTCAGCCCGCAGGGCTCGAAGCGGGAGGGCACCAGCAGGGCGTCGCAGCCGGCCTGGATCAGGTGGGCCAGTCCTTCGTCGTAGCCCAGGTGCAGGCCGACCCGCCCGGGGTTGGCGGCGGCGGCGCGGGCGAAGGCGTCCTGCAGGTCCCGGTCTCCGGCGCCGAGCACGGCCAGCCGCATGCCATGGCGCAGCAGCGCCGGCAGGGCTTGGAGCACGGTATCCATGCCCTTCTGCCAGGACAGGCGGCTGACGATACCGACCACCGGCCCCTGATCGTCGTCGATCAGGCCGAGCCGGCTACGCAGCGCCTGGCGGCTGGCCTGCCGTCCCGCCAGAGCATCGGCGCTGTAGGGTGCCGGCAGGTGGGCGTCGTCCGCCGGGTTCCACACCTTGGTGTCGATGCCGTTGAGGATACCGGAGACGGCGGTGCCGCGGAAGCGCAGCAGCCCGTCCAGCCCCATGCCGCCGGCTTGCGTGCGGATCTCCGCCGCATAGGTGGGGGAGACGGTGGTGACGCGGTCCGCCAGTTGCAGCCCGGCCTTGAGGAAGCCGATGCCGCCATAGGATTCGACGCCGTCGATGGCCCAGGATTCCGGCGGCAGGCCCAGCGTGGGCAGCCAGGCACGGTCGCACTGGCCCTGGAAGGCCAGGTTGTGCACCGTCATCACCGTGCCGGGGCGGCGGGTGCTGGATTGGACGGCGGCATAGTGCAGATAGGCAGGGGCGAGGCCGGCCTGCCAGTCATGCGCATGCACCACGTCCGGCAGGAAGCCGGGCAGCGCGCCCTGGCCGAGCTGAGCCGCGACCTGCGCCAGGGCCGCGAAGCGCTGCGGGTTGTCCGGCCAGTCGGCGCCATCGGGGCCGGAATAGGGGTTGCCGGGGCGGTCATACAGATGCGGCGCATCCAGCACGAACAGGTCCAGCCCGGCCGCCTGCCCGGCCAGCAGCCGCGCGGCGCCGCCGAAGAGCGGGTTGAGATCCAGCACCGCTTCCGTCCCTTGCAGCGCCGCCAGCACGGCGGGGTAGCCGGGCAGCAGCACGCGTGTGGCGACGCCTTCGGCCGCCAGGGCGCCGGGCAGGGCCCCGGCCACGTCGGCCAGCCCCCCGGTCTTGATCAGCGGATAGACTTCGGAAGCAACGGAAAGCGCCGACAGGCTCATGCGGGCGCCGTCATGGTAGGAAGCTCATGGGGTCAGGGCATCGATCATCGGTTGCGTGATCAGGGTGACACCCTTGGCGCTGCGACGGAAGCGGCGCGCATCCTCATCCGGGTCCTCGCCCACCACCAGGCCGTCCGGCAGGCGCACGCCGCTATCCACCACCACGTTCGTCAGCCGCACGTTGCGGTTGACGATGACGCCCGGCAGCAGCACCGCGCCCTGCACCTCGCAGAAGGAATGCACCCGCACGTTGTTGGACAGCACCGAGCGCGTGACGCGCGAGCCGGAGACGATGGTGCCACCGGCCACCAGCGAATCCACCGCCGTGCCGCGCCGGCCATCGTCGTCGAAGACGAACTTCGCCGGCGGCGTCAGCTCGCTATAGGTCCAGATGGGCCATTCGCGGTCGTACAGGTTGAGGGAGGGCACCACGTCGGTCAGGTCGATATTCGCCTGCCAGTAGGCATCGACGGTGCCGACATCGCGCCAATAGGCTTCCTCCTCCACGCCGGAAGTGACGCAGGAATCAGTGAAGCGATGCGCCACCGCCTGCCCGTGCTGGACGATGTAGGGCACCATGTCCTTGCCAAAATCGTGGCTCGATGCCGCGTCCGCGGCATCGCGGCGCAGTTCCCGCGCCAGGAAGTCGGTGTTGAAGACGTAGATGCCCATGCTGGCCAGCGCCATCTCCGGCTTGTCCGGCATGCCGGGCGGGTCGGACGGCTTTTCCAGGAAGGCGGTGATGCGGTCCTCGCCATCCACGTGCATCACGCCGAAGCCAGTGGCCTCCATGCGCGGCACCTCGATACAACCGACGGTCACATCGGCGCCTGAGGCTTCGTGCTGCGCGAGCATCAGCTCATAGTCCATCTTGTAGACGTGGTCACCCGCCAGGATGACCATGTAGCGGGGGTTGTAGGCCTCGATGATGTCGAGGTTCTGGTACACCGCGTCGGCGGTGCCGGAGTACCAGCCGTTCTCCGTCACGCGCTGGCTGGCGGGCAGGATGTCGAAGCTCTCGTTCCGCTCCGCCCGCATGAAGCCCCAGCCGCGCTGCATGTGCCGGATTAGGCTATGCGCCTTGTACTGGGTGGCCACGCCGATGCGCCGAATGCCCGAGTTCAGCGCATTCGACAGCGCGAAATCGATGATGCGGGACTTGGCACCGAAATGCACGGCAGGCTTCACCCGCCGCTCGGTCAGTTCCATGAGGCGGGTGCCCCGGCCACCGGCCAGCACATAGGCCATCGCATGGCGGGACAGGGGGGAAGGGCTTGGCAGCGGCGACATCGTGCGTTTCCTCTCCAGCCGCCCGCCTTGGCGCGGGGGCGGAATTGGCAGTCAGAGTAAAGCGCCACGCTGGCGTCCCGAAGAGGGAACGAGGCGCCTGACATCCTCTTTATTTTTCTCCGGGCACGCAACCAAACCGCCGGAAGCTGCAACCGCTGCTCCAAGCTGCCGCTTCTCTTGACGGCAACCCCCGCCCGGCGGCCCAATAGGCGCAATAGAATTCTGCCGGAGGAGATGCAGCATGACCGACCAGACGCGGATTCCGGTGAAACCGGAGATCGCGCAGGGCGCGAGCCTGGACGCCGCCGGCTTCCAGGCGATGACGGAGCGGGCCCGGCAGGACCCGGACGGCTTCTGGGC
>Ga0308159_1004245_pt1 | contig 13307 bp, 16 predicted proteins | sample PhyCR1_FD_201040 | JGI IMG/M metagenome (GOLD analysis project Ga0308159, IMG submission 201040) | Phyllosphere microbial communities from UC Gill Tract Community Farm, Albany, California, United States - DLSLC.R1 | ecosystem: Host-associated > Plants > Phyllosphere > Unclassified | place: USA...
CAAGGCGCTGAAAGACGCGCTGAACTGAACGAGACTTCGCGGGGGTGCTTAGCTCAGTTGGTAGAGCGTCGCCTTTACACGGCGCAGGTCGGCGGTTCGAGACCGTCAGCACCCACCACCCGAAAGTGAATGAAATCAAGGGCTTAGGTAACTCTAGGCCCTTTTTCTTTGTCTCTCTGCCAGCCTGATAATGAGTGTCAGTGAGTCTCAGCCAACTGTAATGAGGCACTTGCCACCCGCCCGAATCGCGTAAAGTGCGACGCTTCACGGGTTCAAAGGACGGCACATGGCAGGCAAGCGGAAGCGCGCGAGTGGGTGGGAGTACGTGTTCAAGCGAGCCGGGCTGCTTGAGAAACCGCTCTATCTCACCTTCCCGACAGAGGCCGAGGGCGATGCATTCGCGGAGCGCCTCGAGAAGCTGCTCGACCGCGGCATCGTGCCCACTGAGTACCAGGCTACGGTCCGAATCCAGACGATCAAGGACCTGATCACCCAGTACGAACGCGATGCGCATCCCAAGGACAAGGACCGCAGCGCGCTCACAACCGTGATTAACGCCCGCGGATCAACACCGCTGGCGAGCATCAACGCGGGTTGGGTCGACGACTGGATCACCGAGATGAAGCGCGTCGACAAGCTCGCCCCGTCGACCATTCGAGCGAAGGTCGGTGCGCTGGCCAGGTGCACGGACTGGGGCATGCGGAAGGGTCATCTCATCATGCCGGACCATCCCCTGAGGACATTGCCCGACGGGTACGCCCAGTACACGAAGACCGACGCGGCACACGCCGGCACGATGCGCGTCGACGTCGAGCGCGATCGCCGCCTCGAGGCGGGCGAAGATCAGAAGATCCTCGCGATGATCGCCGCCGGCGTGCTGCCTCGGAAGCAGCGGCCGCTCAAGCTAGATGACCCGGCTGGCCTGCGATGCTTCTACGTGCTCGCGGTCGAATCAGCGATGCGCATGCGCGAAATGTTCACGCTCACGCATGACCAGGTGCAGCTCGGCAAGCGGACAATATTTTTGGAGAAGACGAAGAATGGGGACAAGCGCCAGGTTCCGTTGTCGACCGTCGCGATCGCGGAGCTCACCAGCTACATCGAGGCGCAGGCAGCAGCTGGCCGCGGTGCCGATCGGCCGCTCTTTCCGTGGTGGAATGGCGACACCGGCAAGAAAAATTTAAGGACCGTCTCAGACTACCTGTCGAAGCTCTTCATCGGCATTTTCGAGGCCGCGGAATGCGCTGACCTCAAGTTCCATGATCTGCGCCACGAGGCGACCAGCCGCTTGTTCGAGAAGACAACGCTCTCGGAGACGCAGATCATGAAGATCACCGGCCACAAGTCACACCGCATGCTGATGCGCTACGCCAACCTGCGGGGCAGCGATCTGGCGGCGCGCCTTTGGTGACTTCGCGGGGCGTCGCATGCGGGCGGCCGTTTGCTGCACGATGGAGCGCTCCACGTGCCCCAGCACATCCTTTGTGAGCATGACCCAGCTCTTGCCGACCTTGGCGGCCGGAATCGACCCGTCGTCGATCAACAGCAGCACAGTGCGGGGGTGCACCTTCATCATCGCGGCAGCTTCCTGCACGTCGACCGTGAGCGTCATAGCAACTCTCCCTGCAGCTCGTGCGCGTCGATCACCAGGCCACCGGCCTGGCACACCCGTGTCCTGGCCGTGGCCACGGCGCGGGCCAGTTCGCCCGCGCTCAGCTGCTCGAGCTGGAACTCGTACAGACGTATGCCCTCGGCCACGTCGTCGAGCTCCTGCAGGTGCAGTTCGACCTGGCACCAGGTGCCGGTGGCCATCGCGCGTTTCGAGATCTCGGACATCGCGAGCTCCGCGCTCTTCAGGTGTTCGCGCAGGCCCTTCACCACGCGCTGATCTTCGATCGCCAGCGCGACCTCGATTGCGCTGGCCAGCGCCGACCACTGCAACTCGGTGGCCACGCCCTGGCGCAGCGCAGCGAGAGCCGGCCGCACCAGGTGCAGTGCCTCGTCGATCTCGTGCGGCATGAGCCGCGCGGCACGGCAAAGCGCCAGGCTGAGGTTGTCGATGCGAGGGCGATAGCGCGGTCGACGAGTAGGGCGTCCGTGGCTCATGCTGCGGGTCCTTTTCTTGGAACGAACCGAGTTACACGAGTGCCATCACCGCATGTGGCTTCAACTCGGTTGGGCCGGAAGAAAACGATGCGTGTTTCGACCGATGACAAACCACCATGCGATGTGCAGTCCGATTTGGCGCTCTCAAAATCTTTTGGGCGGGTACTTGTGACCTCCATGTCGCAGCCTGCAAGCGCGAGAGTCACCACTAGGATCAAACGTTTCATGCACCGAGACTGATTCATGCGGCACCGCCTTTCATCTTGACCACTTCTTCGGGGTTGGCTTCGCTCAAGGTGGCTGCCGGTGCTGCAGCGACGGCGGCGGCGAGCATGGTCTTGATCTCGGCCTGGGCGGTTTCTGCCCACCGGTCGCCGTGCTTGAGGTAGTGGCCGAGGAGGAAATGCAGCACCGCGGCTTGCTCGTGCTCGGCCTTTGTCTTGATCACGTGCCCACCGGCGCGCAGCGCCTGAGCGAGCCGGATACAGCCAAAGTTAGGGCGGCCGAGGATCTCGATCAGCTGCTCGTTCAATGGCGGGAGCGTGAACGTCGCATGTGGGCGGCTCGCCCCTTCAAAGAACCGCAGATCTACCAGGTAGGAAACCCAATACATTCCTGCCGGCTGGCACGGACCGACGATGCCGGCGTCATCCAGTGACGGGTCCCAAATGATTGCGCCGCCCTTGCCGACGACGGTGTGGTTCAGGCCGGTGCGGCTCTGTCCGCCCAGCAGGTAGTACGCGTCAGGATTGAGGGAGCCGAGCGTGGTCAGCATGTCCTCGAGCGTGCAGTTGTAGGCCACGTCGACAACCTTGAGGCCTCTGCTCGCAAGGAAGGCGGCGCACTCATTCTGGAAGCGCGAGCCGTGCACGTTGTAGTCATACCACTGGCCGAAGTTCGGAATGTCCTCGGGCTCCAGTTCCAGCAGGCATGCCAACGCGGTGCGGTGGCAGTCGCCGAACTCTCCGAGTTCAGGACGATGGCGGAAACGCTGCTTATGAAATTTCATGGCGATCAATCCGTCGTAGCAGGATCTGCACGCTTCAGCCACCCGCTGCGGGTATCGCCCAGGCGATCGTCCAGCTGCTCCTCCGTTTCCGGCCACAAGTGGAAGTCGTGAACAAGCCGCAGATAGAGCCGGTGCCAGAACATGCGGATCACCTGGTCGGGGTGCTTGTAGCCAACGATCTCGGCAGCGTGCATAAAGTGCATCTGGTAGTGATGCGGCAGCATGTCGACCTGGCGAAGGTAGTCGTGGACGTGGACCTGCATGCGATCGCTCCATGGGTCTTGGTCATCGTCCCCATCGAGCGATGGTCCAGTGAACGAGCCGCCGTTCTTCTCGATGGGGTCGGTGATCGCGCGGCCGTCCATTGCGGAGAGCAACACGCAGCGGCGGTACCAGCGCAGCAACATCTTTGCGCCGCCCCCATATTTCGGAAGGCCGTCAGGCCCCCGGATGGCTGCCAGCAAAACACTCTGCTGCATCATGCTGATGCCGTGCACCCATGACTGCGTGACGGGACCGGGCGCTGCTACCACCGTAACGTCCGGATCACCGCAGGCATTTCCGCCCCGCAATGGACTGCGGTGCTCCCATCGATTCTTTCGTTGCAGAACCCCCATGGCTCGGGCGAGCTCGTTCCAGAACTTAATGGCCTCGCGCTCGGTCGCGCGGTAGTGCGCGTTGGGCGGCATGTAAAGGAGGCATCCTTCGTTGGCTATTCCATCTTGAGGGCCAATGACGGCAGCCGTCGAGCACATCACGACCTTGGCAGTGGGGCTTTCGTCGCTTTCGCTGTATCGCCAAAGCTCAGGCATGCCGCCGCAGCAGGGGCAAAGCTCCAAATGCTCCGAAGTGGACAGCAACTTGTAATCGTCTCGCAAGGCCGTGACCGACTTCTTCGGGTCCTGAAAAAAAGTGACTTGCTCGATCGGCCGTGGGTTGGACGGGATCGGTTGATTGACTTTCATGCCAGCACCTCCAGCTCTGCCGTATCGAACACCTCATAGCATTCGTCGAAGTCCGTCGCGCCCGCGAACTGGACGCGCCAGCCGTCGGAGCGGCACTCCGTCACCTTGCCCTGGCGCCACAGCAATTCATTGCGCTCCGCCGTGAGGCCAGCCTTGAGGACGCGTACCTTGCTACTGATCGTCGGCATGGCCACGTAGTGTTCGAGCTCGTCCGCTGCCACCCACGCGAGATCTCGCGTGCCAGGGCCGAAGCGGAACGCGACCGAGTTCTCCGCGTTGATCATGTGGACCACGCCGACCTTGCCGTCGACCTTGCGCGTGCCACCGTTGCAAACGCGTCCAACCGTGCCACCCTTGGCCTTGACCGCGTCGCCGGCCTTGAGCTCGACGATCGCCGACGACGCTTCGGCCGCGGCCTCTTTCAGCACCGGCGTCGCAAGGTCCTGCTGCCCACCCTCTGGCACAGGATCAAGTGCTTGCAGCGCGGCAGCGATGCTCGCTTGTGCCTCTTCGGCCGTCGTCTTACTCGCTCGCGCCGCAGGCTTCGACGATTTTTTTCCTCCCTTCGCACTTCCCTCCGGCGGCGCAGCCGGTTCGTTCGCGGGCGATGGTTCCGGCGCGCGCTCGGCGCGAATCTCGGCCTGCACCTTGGCTTTGATATCGGCCAGGGGGATGTCCAGCAGCTTCGTCAGCTCTTCGATCACCGGGGCCGAGGGGTCGAAGTCGCGATCTTCGCTCTGGTGGTCAAAAACAGGGGATGCATCGCCCTCCAGTAGCGTGCGCAAGACGACGATTCCGACCTCGTTGTCGTCCAGCGCGCGAACCGTCGAGGCCACGAGGTCGTCATCGTATGAATGAACGTCTAGGACATGCCCAACCACATCACCATCGCAGCGGTTGTCGCACAAGGCAATTTCGAGCAGCATGCGGCGCAGCAGGTTCGCACTGAATGCGCGGATCTCGCCCGCATCGACCCGCGGCCGGATGACGGCGACTGCAGCGGCGCGCCACCGCTGCTCGTAGTCGCGCTCGAGTTCGCGTCTCTCTCTCGCTGCCTGCTGCTTCTTCTCCTGCTCGCTCCGCTTCGCGTCATTCTTGTCCAGCTTGCCCTGGATGCCCTTGCCGCGGGCCTTGTCGGCGATCTCCCGGCCGACCACCTCCACGGCTTGGCCACTGTGCGGGTCGAGCAGCAGCTTGACCTTGCCCTTGAGCTCACGTTCGGAGAGCGCCTCGCGGATCTCACCTGTCAGCAGCGCCAGGTTGCCCGTCAGGTAGTTCGGGTAGGGCATGTGTTCGCGCGCCTCGGCGCCCTCGATCACTTCCATGCCTTTCGCCCTGGCATCCGCCACCTGACGCTCGACATGCGCCGCTTCTTTGGCGTGGAAGCACGGCGCATCGATGCACAGATCCGGCCCCTCGACATCGGAGAACAGATCAGGGTTGGCCCCCGTGCGCTTCGGGCAAGCAGGACAGCCACCGGCCGTCGGCACCAGGCTGGCATCCACGATGTCGAAGCGCGCCGTGGCGAGCTTGAGCATCACATTCATCTCCACCCAGCTCTTGAGCGCGCGGAAACTCAGTGCTGGCGAGCCCTGATGATCTTTCCGAGTGGCCTCGGCCAGCGCCTTGAGCTGCTGCTTCTCGTCCGGGATACGGGCGATCAGCAGGGCCTTGCTGCCGTCGATGTCGCCGGTGCGAAGCGCCTCGCGCGCGTTCGGCGTCAGGTCCAGCAGCTTCATGCGGCCGTACACGTAGCTCCGGCTCTTGCCGATACGCTCGCCGACCACGTCCTTCGTGATGCCCGTCGTGTCGCACAGGCGTTGATAGCCCTCGGCCTCCTCGAGCTCGCTCAGATCGTCGCGCTGCAGGTTCTCGACGATCTGAATCTCGAGGACCTGGTTGTCTGTCAGGTCGCGGATCATCGCCGGGATCGTTGCCTTGCCCGCAGCCTTGCTTGCGCGGAATCGGCGCTCGCCCGACACGATCTCGTGCGTCGGCATGCGACCGCCGTCGCGCGGCAGCTGCTCTAACTCGTCGACGCGGCGGCTGGCCGGAAGGGGGCGCACCAGCACCGGCTGGTGCACGTCGCTGATGCGGATGCTCTCGGTGAGCTCGGCCATCTTCGCTTCGTTGAAGGTGGTCCGCGGGTTGGTGCGACTGGCGACCACGTATGCCAGGTCGAGCATCGCGAACATCTCGAGCGCAGCTGGTGCGGCGGACTCTTCGGCGATCGCAGCGCCGTCGCCGGCGGAGAATTCTCGGAGGGACATGGTTACTCCTGTGACCCGGTGGGCACGTTGGATTCAAGGGAACCGTCTTCGGCGACGGCTACGTTTCTCATGAGGGCTTCCCACGACGCGTAGCCTTCGCGCTGGGCCACCTGGCGCAGGGCTTCGGCATGCTTGATGGGCGTGGTCTTCTTGAGGGTCCAGGCTTCGCGCTTCAACCTATCGGCATGGGCGCGGGCAATAGGGGTGCACGTGGTCATGCCGGGACCGTCACAGTCATCCCGGCAATACCCGTGTCGCGCGACAGGAACTCCGAGAGCACCAGCTGCTGCAGGTGCGCGATCGTGTGGCTGTTGTTCACGACGGCTTCGGGCTGGAACTCGCTGCCGTCCGTTGTGCTGACGTGCAAGCCCTCGGGCGTCGTTGAGCGGTCCACGCCTGGCCGGTTGATCTGCCAGAGCTCGCCGCCGATGGTGCGCAGCACCTGCACCTCGTTCACGAAGCGGCAGTCGGTGACGACGAACCTGGAGTAGCCGTCGTGGCGCAGGTCAAAGACGTGCTGCATCAGCATGCGCGTCCAATAGTTCGGGTTCTGCGCGCGGCGGTACTCGGTGCCCCACCACTGCATGATCTGCCGCGGGGTCCGGGGCTCTTCCAGCCAGGTGGCGTATTCCTCCTTCGTCAGGCCGTCGCCGTGCATGTTCAGGGCATGCGTGACGGCCGAGAGAAAGGACATGGGCGCGTGTGCCATCGACAGCGCGCCCATGGGCTCGGCCTTGCTGGATGGCCGGGTGAAATAGACCATGTCCACGCCGAAGGCGTTGGCCGCTTCGCCGCGCAGCGCGTCGGCAAATGCGAGCTTGCGAAAATCGCAGTGCGTGACCAGCAGGTCGGCCACTGTGTCTTTGCCTGCGCCGGCGAAGCCGGTGAGGCCGATGATGTACTGTTTCGTCATGGGGATCAGGGAGAGGATTGAAGGGTTAGGGACTGCACGTGCGGGAAAACCGTGCGCATGTCCTTGAGGGGCGTGGTGACCAGGATGCGAGCGCCGCGGCGCAGCTTTGCGGCCTTGGCGACGGCGAGGTGGCGGCTGGTCTCGGTGTAGACCAGCTCCGCGTGGATGGAGCGATGCAAACCGGAGAGCGGCCGCACCTCGACGCAGAGCACCGGCACGCTGTGCTCGCCGACCAGGCGGGTGCGCACCTCGGCGTCCTCGGTGAGGGTGCCCTCGACCTCGATGATGTCGAGCGGTGCGCGAGCTGGGCCGAACATGTCGGGTTCGTCGTCCAGTGCAAACGTCTGCACGGTGCTCATGGTCGCCACGCGCCGGTGTCGCCAAGGGCAATGCCCAGTGCGATGACCAAGACCACGACCGTGGCCACGCAACCGAGCAACAGCAGCTCTCGCGCGAGCTGCCGCAGATCGGCCATTGCCTCGCTGGCCCAGTTGGGATTGCCTGGTGACGTGTCACGCGCTGTGACGCGCGCTTCGTGCTCTTGCTGCAGGCGGTCGATGTCGTATTCGTCGACCATCACGGTGCCACCTCGGGAGACGCGGCGGCATGCATGGCCTCTTGATACGCCTGTGCATCGGCAGCGACGACCTCCGCGCCGTCGTCGATCGTCGGCGAGTGGCTCCAGAGCACTGCCAACACCAGCAGGGCGAGCCACACCACGATGCCGTCGGTGACGCGCTTGAGCCGGGCGCGCCAGTACTCGCGGCGTTCAAGGCGACGGCGTCGGTGGTTGACCTTGACCACCTCTTGCGCCATCTTGTAGCGGACGTCGGAGATGTACTCGATCTCGGCGCGGGTCAGGGGAGGGCGGCGCATCACGCGTTCCCCCGGATGCTGCGGTCCGCTTCAAGTGCCGCGGCAACCGCTGCGTCGATGCAGTCCTGAATGTCGTCTACGCTCGGCCAGCGCTGAGTGGTCAGGGTGAGTTCGTATTCCGCCTGGAACTCACCGATTGGCCGACCTTCAGAAGCCGCGGCTTCCGACGTGAGCAGCTCGTAGCTCTGACTTCCCGGACCGATGAGCCAGGCGAGGCGTCCGTCCCGCTGCATCTGATTCAGCACGTGCTTGGCTGCGGCGCTCACGTCGCGCTCCCATTGACTTCAAGGGCGCGTTTCGCATTGGTCACCAGCTGCACAAGCATCCCCGGCCCGATCTCGCCAGCGGCTGGGTTTAAGCGCGCGACCTGGTGGGCCAGCTTGAGAAGCAAGCATTCGGCCGCGGGCTTTTGCTTCGCAGCGTGGCGCCTTGCAATCAGCGTTAGGTGGAGGTGCTGGCCGTTGATGAAAGCGATCTGTTCGAGCGATCGCAGCCGTCCTCTTTGGTAGGGCGTCGGGAAACCCGACGCGATGACTTCGACCAGCTCGTCGGCTTCGTCTAGCTCACGGTCCGTCAACGGGATGCGCTGGGCCTCGGGCTTGACCTTGAGCGAGGTGGGTGCCGCGGCCGCGGCAGGAGAAGGGTTGGGCATCGGGCCTCCATCGGTGATGATGAAGGCGATTGTTAGTCATGGCTAATTGTTCTGTCAATAGGCATGGCTAATCATTGTGTTTTCTTGCCTAACGATCTGATCTGCGGCATTCACGGTGTTGGTAGCATCACGCATTCCCTCCGGAGACGAAATGCTGAAGATCACGAGCGCCGCCCTCCTAGCCACACTACTCACAGCGTGTGGCACTTCCCCTACAACCGCGGCCAGACCTGATAAGTTCGCAAAGGTGCACGACGGTAGATACCCGATTGCGCAGCAGGCGCAACTGGTCGACTGCGTGTTTGATGGTTTCCTGGCGGCGCAGAGCCTTGCCATGGCGACACATGTTCGTCAGACGAAGCGCGCGAACGGATATCGGATCGACGTCATCGCCGGTCCTGTGCAGTACTTGGTTGCTGATGTCCGGGACGACGGAAGCTATGAGCTGATCCGTTCAAGCTATGCAGGCATGGTGCCGCTGGCGAAGGAAGAGGATGCGTCGCGAGCATGCATGCTTAAGTTTTCAGCCTGAACCCACCTTGCCTGCCGCTGAGTACAGCTTCCCATGCCGTTGCGCCGGGAGGCTCTGGCGAAGGTGGTCCAAATTCGGCAGCGCAATTCGGCGCTACTCCCTAGAACATTCCCACAGGTCACGCTGCGCGTTTCGCGCCGGGAACTGGATCACGTTGTTGCGCGCCCGTGGGATGAGGAGCGCCGTGTTTTGACGCGACGTACTGCAGCAATGTAAGAGCTTCGTCACGGCCTGCTTTGGGCAATGTCCTGACCAGCTTCAGTATCTCGCGCTCGAATGGCTCAAGGTTCCAGCTGGTCGTTTCTGCAACCACTGGCGGTCGTTGGTCTTCTGAAACAGGGCCTACGCCCGTGGCCAACCACTTTGGCGAACAACCTAACGCGCTCGCGGCCAGCAGGAGCGTCTCCCCTGAAATCTCTTTAGTCCGGCCGTTGCGCCACTGTGCGACTGATGATGGCTTGACCTGCGCCAGGCGCGCTAAGTCGGCCTGGCGCAGGCCGCGGGCGGCCATTTGCTGGGTGACTCGGTCTGCAAGTGAACTCATTAGGCTAGCCTAACAAGATGTTCGTTAGTCATGCTTGACATACGTATTAGTCATGACTAACAATGCAGCGATGCCACGCACTGCTTCTGAAATCGTTCGCGCCCTCGAAGGCACCAATGCTGCGGCCCGCTTTTTTGGGGTCCGACCGCCCAGTGTGTCGGGCTGGCTTCGAGTCGATGCCATCCCGGACGAACGCCTGATGCCGATCGCTGCGGAGCTCGAAGCTCAGACGAAAGGTTGGTTTAGCCGCGCCACCCAGTGGCCGGACCGATGGCAACGGATCTGGCCGGAACTGGCGGCCAGCCAGAAGCAGCAGGTTGATGAGGAGGGCGCCCATGCATGAGCCCTCTTTGAACGTGTCTATCCCAGCTTGGGACGAAGTCCCCCGTTTGGACGCATGGCTGGCAGCAGCCTCTGCGCTTCCGCGGACGTCATCGCTGCGGTCGGGCGAGCCGAGGCCTGATTGAACAGCTTCCCAATTTCTGTTTGTTGTCATGGCCGCAGTGTCTGCGGCCATGGTGCAACGCGCTATGGCGCTTTTTTTTTCGAGCGGATATGAACATCCTGGATGCAGCACGGCGCATGGCGCGCAAGTACCCCGGAGGGGTGGAGGCGCTCGCGCTACGCCTGGACAAGGCGCCCTCCACATTGGAGAAGGAAGTCCGCGGGGCTCCCGGCTTCAAGCTGGGCGCCGATGATGCTCACGAGATGTCGAAGATGTGCCACGAGGTCGGCATGGTCGATCCTCTGGCCTTCCTGACCACCTGGGCGGCGGGCATGGACTGCCTGGTCATCCCCATGCCACCGACAGTCGGCGTCGACGGTGCCGAATGCATGAAGGCTGTCGCAGCGGCCGCGAGTGAGGCCTCGGAGATGATCGCAGAAGCCTGCGCAGCCCTTGCCGACGGCAAGGTGACGGACAACGAAATGCGCGCCATCGACGGCGCGATCGGAGAGATGGTCAGCAGCGCGCAGGCCCTGCGGCGGACCATGGCGGCGATCAACGAAGCCGGCAAGCCGCGGCAAGACTGATCGATGTCCGACGTTCCCGAATTCCCATCGGTGGCCCCACCGGTATGGGAGAGTATTCCTGAGTCGCTCGCGACGCGGCAGCAATGGCTGCTGTGGAAGTTCGAGCCGAAGGAGGGCCAGGACAAGCCCGGCAAGATCCCGTATTACGTTGCCGGCGGCCGTCGCACGGGCGGCCAGGGCGAGGACCGCGACCGCCATCGGTTGGCGACCCTCTCTGTCGTGCGCAAGGCCTATCAGCGAGGTGGCTGGCATGGTGTCGGCTTCGCCTTCCTGCCGGACGATGGCCTGATCGGCATCGACTTGGACGGCCAGCTCGAGGAGGGCGGCGAGTGGTCTGAGCGATGCCGGAACATCGTCGGCGCGTGCGACAGCTTCACTGAGATCTCGCCGAGCGGCAAGGGTGTGCACATCATCGTCAGCGGCACCACGCAGACGAACAAGAGCAACCAGATCGGCGTGGAAGTCTTCTGCGGCAAGCAGTTCTTCACGATCACGGCTGACCGCTTCCCGAACACGCCGGCGGACGTGCAGCCCATTGATGAGGTCACGTTGCGACGTCTGCACAAGACGATCGACGATGCCAAGGCGGCGGCTAAGGCGGCGAAAGCGCCGGCCGTCGCCAAGGCCGCGCAGCCGTCTCACGCCGCGCAGCCCGAAGGTGTAGAGGTCGACGATTTCCAGAAGGTGAAGGACGCCGCCATGGCGAACTTCGCGGCCTGGGTGCCGGTGCTGTTCCCGCACGCCATCGCGGCAGGTCCAGGTTACCGCGTTACGTCGAAGGCGCTTGGCCGCGACCTGCAGGAGGACCTGGCGATCCACCCCGAGGGGATCAAGGACTGGGGCGTGGCCGACATGGGCGACCCAAAAGCGGGTTCGCGCACGCCGATCGACCTGGTCATGGAACACCAGCCAGGCATGGCGAAGCCGGTCGACGCGATGAAGTGGCTTGCGAAGGTCATCGGCGTCCAGCTCGCACCGCCGAAGCGCGGCAAGAAAAATCGCGACGTTCCGGCTCCCGCTGGGGCGGCCGGGGGCGGGGGAGATGGTGCGCCGCCCGCCGATCGTTGGCCGGACAGCGATGAGGAAGACGACGAAGAGGCACGTGAAGCGGTGATGGCGCGCCTGGTCAAGGGTCGCGGCGGTCGACCAGAGGACTGCCGCGAGAACGTCATGTATTGCATGCTGCATGACCCTTCCTTGAAGGGCCTACTGAAGAAGAACGATTTCAGCCAACTGCTCGAGCGCACGAAGGATGCCCCCTGGGGCCGACCTGCGGGCGACTGGGACGACGAAGATGATCTGATGCTCGGCGAGTACCTGCTGCGCATCTACGGCCTGGGCATCAAGGGCAAGAGCACCTTGCGCGACGGCGTGCTGATGGCGGCGCGACTGTGCAAGTACAACCCGATCCACGACTGGATCAAGGCGGAGAAGTGGGACGGCATCGACCGGATCGAACACTGGCTCACTGACGTGTTCGAGGTCGAGGACCGGCCGTACACCCGGCTGATCGGCCGCTGCTTCATGATGGGCTTGGTCAAGCGTGCGATGCAGCCAGGCTGCAAGTTCGACTACATGCTCATCCTCAAGGGAGAGCAGGGCCTTGCCAAGTCGGGCGCGTTTCGCGCGCTGTCGTTTCCCTACTTCACGGACAACGCGATCCGCGTCGGCGAGAAAGATTCGCAGATGGCGATGCAGCTCGCCTGGATCGTGGAATCGGCCGAGCTTGAGTCCCTCAACAAGTCCGAGACCACGCTGATCAAGCAGTTCCTGTCGGCCCAGGAGGACTGGTACCGGCCGCCCTACGGCTCGCAGATGGTCAAGCAGCCTCGGCACTCGGTCAACGTCGGCACGACCAATGCCGACACGTTCCTGAAGGACGCGACCGGTGACCGGCGCTTCTGGCCGCTGGAGGTCAAGGTGGTCAATCTCGACGTGCTGACGGCGCAGCGCTCGCAGCTGCTGGCCGAGGCGCTGCATCGCATCGAAAAGGGCGAACAGTACTGGCCCACGCGCGAGGAGGAGAAAGAACTGGTCTTCCCTGAGCAGGAGCCGTTCAAGCGGGCCGACCCATGGGAGGACAACCTCGACGAGTACGTGAACGCCGACCGCGCGAACACGCCGGCGACGGAGCAGGTCGCCCGAAGGGATCGAGATTTCTTCCCTAGCACCGAGCTCTACGACAAGGCGCTCCTGATCAAGGCCGACCGCATCGACGGTAACGGCCAAATGGACACGCGCATCAGCAATTGCATGCGGCAGCTTGGCTTTGTGCGCGATCGGCCGATGCGTGCTGGCCGGCGCCTACGGGGCTACAAGCGCCTGCCGCCGCCTGAGGCAGTCCAGAAGCCCGCGCAGCCTGATACGCGCGCTGTGCCACCTGAGGAGGACGATGACCTCCCGTTCTA
>Ga0308159_1004246_pt1 | contig 13303 bp, 11 predicted proteins | sample PhyCR1_FD_201040 | JGI IMG/M metagenome (GOLD analysis project Ga0308159, IMG submission 201040) | Phyllosphere microbial communities from UC Gill Tract Community Farm, Albany, California, United States - DLSLC.R1 | ecosystem: Host-associated > Plants > Phyllosphere > Unclassified | place: USA...
GAGGGGCCTTGCCGACCCGCTTCGCAACCGTGGCCCGCTGCGAAAAGCCGACGACCATCACCCGGATCGCGCAAGCGATCGGCCGGGTGATCCATCGGGAATGACCTCACTACGGGAGAGCGGCTCGGTTTTCGCTTCGATCCGTGAAATCCGAAACTGGCCTGTCACCCATATTGTGGGGTACATCGCAGCCACGATATCACGAGGTGCAAGTCGCATGATGTACAAAGCCCTGACCATCGCGGCGCTGTTGTCGCCCCTGACCATCGGCGTCGCCCAGGCCGAACCCGATCCCGGCAAGAAGGCCTGCGTCGCCGAGGCGCGGCGGCTGTGCCCGATGGAAATGAAGTCGATGAGCCGCAAGAAGGTCGAGGCCTGCATGATCCAGAAGATCGATCAGACCTCGCCCACTTGTCACGCCGCGATGCTGCGGATCAAGGCCGAGCGGGAGGCGGCTGCGACCCGGCGCTGAGGCCCAGCGCGCGGTTCTCCGCGCCGATCCGGACATACAGCATCGCCGCGTTCAGGACGGTGAACAGCGCGGCGATGCCGACCAGTCCAAAGGTGAGGGGCAGCACCGCGATCTCGGCGGTGACGACCGCGTAATTGGGGTGGCGCAGGAAACGGAACGGCCCCCGGGCGACCAGCGACGCGCCCGGCAGGACGATGATCCTCGTCGTCCAGCGCGGACCCAGGGTCGCCAGCACCCAGATCCGCATCCCCTGCAAGACGGCGAAGACCAGGAGCAACGGCCAGGAAACCGTCCGGTCGCCCACGCTGAACCACAGGGCGACCAGCCACGCGGTATGCATCGCGACCATCACCGGATAATGGCTCGCCCCATATTCGCGCGCACCCGCGGCCATCAGCCGGGCGGTGTTGCGCCGCGCGATGACCAACTCGCTCAACCGCTGGAGCGTGACGAACGCCATGATGGCATAGGGCAGGATCATCGATTGCACTCCAGCACCAGCGAAGAGGCGGTAAAGCCCGGTCCCAGAGCGCTCAGCAGAGAGCGGGGCGGCAGGCCTTCCCGGCGATAGCGGTCCAGCACGAACAGCACGGTCGGCGCGGACATGTTGCCATGGTCGCGAAGAACCGCGCGCTCCTGCGCCAGTGCGCCATGCTCTAGGCCAAGGGCGATCTCCAGCGCGTCCAGCACGCGCGCCCCGCCGGGATGGCAGATGAAACGGTCGATATCCGACAGGGCGAACCCCTGCGCCTTCAGCATGCCGGTCACGGCCTGACGCATCTCGCGCTCGACAAAGGTCGGGATCGCGCGGTTCAGGACGACGGCCAGCCCCGTCTGCTCTGTGCGCCACCCCATGATGTCGAGCGTGTCGTTCCAGGTGTGTTCCGCGCTGCCGACGATCTGGGCAAAGCCTTCGCCGCCGGTTCGCAGCAGGCACGCCGCCGCGCCGTCACCGAACAGCGCGGTGGAGATCAGGTCGGCCTTGTCCGCGCCGTTGGTCCTCAGCGCCAGGCTGCACAGTTCGACCGTGACGAACAGCACCGTCGAACCCGGCCGCGCGCGGGCCAGATCGGCGGCAAGCGCCAGCCCGGTGGCGCCGCCCGCACAGCCCAGGCCGAACACCGGCACCCGCCGCACATCGTTCCGGAACGACAGATGCGCCATGGCCCGCGCCTCCAGGCTGGGCGTGGCGATCCCCGTCGAGGAGACGGTGACGATGGCATCGACGTCGCCGGCCTCCAATCCGGCCTCCTCCAGCGCACCACCGGCGGCGGCGACGAACAGGTCGAGCGCGACGTCGAGATAGGCCGCGCTCCGCTCCTCGAACGAGCGGGGCGTATGATACCAGTCGAGCGGCATGGCCAACTGGCGCTCGGCGATGCCCGCATGGTCGAAGACGGGCGCCAGCCGGTCGAAATCGGCGAAGCGGTCGCCGATCAACGCCCGCGCCGTGGCGAGGGCCTGATCCTGGGACAGTCGATGATGGGGCGTGCGCGTCGCAAGCGACAAAAGGGCAACCGGTTGAGACATGCACCGTCCGAGTAGCCGGTCAACCGGCGGAAATGGATACCGGAGCGCAACGATCCGCGTCGCGGCTTGTTCAACCTGTCGAAAAATACAGGACGGGGTCGACGGATGGCAGGCGAAGCGACGATATGACACCCGCGACCGCATCACCCGCCTCCGAGCCGCAGACGGCCGGGCTGGCCGCCTGGGGCGGCTTCACCTGCATGTGTCTGGGCATGTTCATGGCGATCCTGGACGTGCAGATCGTCGCGACCTCGCTGCCGACGATCCAGGCCGCGCTGCGTATCGCGCCCGATCGGATGGTCTGGATCCAGACCGCCTATCTGACCGCCGAGATCGTCGCGATCCCGCTGACGGGGTATCTGACCGACGTGCTGGGGATGCGGCGGCTGTTCGTCGGCGCGGTCAGCCTGTTCACCCTGGCCTCGATCGGATGCGCGATGAGCGGCAGTTTCGAAAGTCTGATCCTATGGCGGGTCGTGCAGGGCTTTTCGGGCGGTACGCTGATTCCCATCGTGTTTTCCGCCGTCTTCCTGTTGTTCCCGGTACGGGTACAGGGGCTGGCGACCACCATCGCCGGGGTGGCCGCCGTTCTGGCGCCGACCATCGGACCGATCGTCGGCGGATGGGTGACGCAATCCTTTTCGTGGCACTGGCTGTTCCGCATCAACATCGTGCCGGGTATCGTCGCGGCGCTGGGCGTGGCGCGGCTGTTGCGCGGGCAGGCGGCGGTCGAGCGATCGGACACGCGCCGTAGCATCGACATCGTGGCGCTGGTCCTGCTCGCCGCCGCGCTCGTCGCGTTGCAGATCGGGTTGAAGGACGCGCCGATGCGTGGCTGGGGCGATGCGCGCGTGTTGGGCTTGCTGGCCGTCTTCGTGACCTGCGGGATGGGGTTCGTCGTACGGACATGGCGCGCGGCGGTGCCGCTGGTCGAACTGCGCTGCTTTGCCGACCGCAATTTCGCGATCGGATGCCTGTTCAGCTTCGTCTTGGGGTTTGGTCTGTTCGGCTCGACCTATCTGATGCCCTTCTTCCTGGGACTGGTGCGCGAGCATGGCGCGCTGCGCATCGGCCAGATCATGCTGGTCACCGGCATCGCCCAGTTGGTGAGCGCGCCCATCGCCGTCTGGGCCGAGCGGCGGGTCGATCCGCGCTGGCTGACCGCCTTCGGCTTCGGCCTGTTCGCGATCGGCCTGCTGATGAGCATAAGCCAGACCGCACAGACCGATTTTCACGCGATGATCCTGCCGCAGGTGGTGCGGGGTGCGGCGATCATGTTCTGCCTGTTGCCGCCGACCCGCATGGCGCTGGGCCGGTTGCCGCGCACGCTGGTCCCCGATGGCAGCGGGCTGTTCAACCTGATGCGCAATCTGGGCGGTGCGGTCGGGCTGGCACTGGTCGACACAATGATCTTCAGCCGCGCCGCGACCGAGGGGCGCCATATCGCCAGCCGCCTTCAGGCGGGTGACCTCGACACGGCGCTGCGCATCGGCATCCCCAAGGACGCCTTTCTGGAACAGCGCGGCCAGCCGCTCGACGATTTCGCCGTCGAGATGGTGCGGCCGCTGGTGGAAAAGGCCGCGCTCGTCCCCGCCGTCAACGCGGCCTGGGCGATGTGCGGGGTGCTGACCGCCATCGTCCTGCTCGCGGTGCTGTGGGTGCGGCGTACCCCCGTCGAATGACACGGAGTATCCGCCCCCTAAAGGTCCGAAGCCCTTCCCATCATCGATCGGGGTCGACACCGGCGTCGCTGGACGCATTGCCGATCAGTATCTCCATGGCGTGACGGGCGGCCCGTCCGTCGCCTTCGATCAGGGCGGCGTACACCGCGTGATGATCCGGCATCGGGTCGCGATACTGGCGACGCTCGTCCCTGGCAAAACGGGTCGTCCACTCGACCGCCGCCGCGATCGAAGAGGACAGGGTCATCAACGGCTCGTTCCTCGTGGCCTCCAGGATCGTCAGGTGAAAGGCCTGATCGGCCGCCCGCCCGGCAGGGTCCAGCAGGCCATAGCGCTCCATCTCTCCCAGGGCATGGCCCATGCGCGCCAGTTGCCGCTCGTCACGCCGCCGGGCCGCGAACATGGCGGCGGACGGTTCGACGATGCTGCGCAGTTCGAAGATGCTGGCGATGAAATCGGGCGTCGGCCCGCCCTCGAACATCCAGCCCAGGACATCGAGGTCCAGCATGTTCCACCTGGCCCGTTCGGTCACCCGCGTGACGCTCTTCACGCGATTGACGATAAGCCCCTTGGCCGCGAGGATCCGCAGCGCCTCGCGATACGCCCCGCGTGAAACGCCGTTCTCGCTGCTGTAGCGTTCTTCGCTGACGAGCGGGGTGCCGGGGGCCATCCTGCCGCTCACGATCGCCACCCCCAATTCATGGGCAATCCCCCCGCGTACGTCCGTCGGGCGGCTTTTGCGAACGAAGTCGGGGGCGTCATCGGAAGTCATATCGTCACCATGGTGATGACGGCCGGTATGCGTCAAGCGCGACCGCCGTCGGATCCAATGTCTAACAAGATCGGAAACGAATAAAGGGCGATAAAGTCCCGATTCTTTGTCGTTGTGAAATCTAGTACTACAAGTTATGGTTGCTGTGTAAGACGGTTCGGTGCTGCTCTGGGAGAGGGGCTATGGCGAGGCGGGGGATAGGTGTCGCGCAACTCAGGGCGATCATGCGAAACGGAAGTGCATCGCTTCGGTTTGCGGCGCGCGCGGCGTCGGAAAGCACGGTGGAGCCGTTCGTCGCCGCTGAACCCTATTTCCACCCGTCATCGCGCTTTCGCAGCGGACCTTCGTGCCTCCGTTCGATCCCCAACGCCTCTATGGAGATAAGGTCATGAGATATTTCAGCGGCTTGTCGGTCGCCATGGGCGCGTTGCTGATGTCGACGCCGTCGCACGGGCAGTCCGCCCCGGCGGCGGTGGCGGCGCCGCGACCCGTGGCCGTCTCGGTCGATGCGACCAAGACGGTCGGGGCGTTGCCGCCGTCGTGGCGGTTCTTCGGAGCCGACGAACCGAACTATGCGACGATGAAGGACGGCGAGAAGCTGCTGGTGCAACTGGGCGACCTGCGGCGCGGCGAGGTCTATTTCCGGGCGCACAACCTGCTGAACACCGGCGACGGCACACCGGCGTTCAAATGGGGCAGCACCAACATCTATCGGGAGGCCAAGGACGGCAAGCCGATCTATGACTGGACCAATGTCGACCGCATCATCGACACCTATATCGCGCGGGGCGTCAAGCCGTACCTCCAGATCGGCTTCATGCCGGAGGCGATGTCGACGGCCCCGGCGGGGACGCGTACCGGCACAACTGGCGTCCGGGCTTCGACTATAAATACATCATCACCGGCTGGGCCTATCCGCCCAAGGATTATGACAAGTGGCGCGAGCTGGTCTATCAATGGACCCGCCACAATGTCGAACGCTATGGCCGTGCCGAGGTCGAACGCTGGTATTTCGAGGTCTGGAACGAACCGAACGGAGCCTATTGGCAGGGCACGCCGGAGGAGTTCTACAAGCTGCACGACTATGCCATCGATGGCGTTCGCCGCGCGCTGCCCACGGCGCGGGTCGGCGGCATGGATTCGGCGGGCCCCGGTGGCAGCTTCATGGACGGCTTCCTGCGCCATGTGACCAGCGGCAAGAATTACGCGACCGGCCAGGTCGGAACGCCGACGGACTTCCTGGCCTTCCATGCCAAGGGGGACCCCAAGTTCGTGGACGGCCATGTCCGCATGGGTCTCGACGTTCACCTTCGCGGCGTGAACGGCGGCTTCGACAAGACGCTGTCCATGCCAGCGCTGGCGTCCAAGCCGGTCGTGATCGGCGAAAGCGATCCCGAGGGCTGCGCGGCGTGCCCCGGCCTCAAGAACGGCTATCGCAACGGCACCATGTATTCCAGCTATACGGCGGCCAGCTTTCCGCGCATCTGGGCCCTGGCGAAGCGGCGCAACGTCAATCTGGAAGGCGTCCTGACCTGGGCGTTCGAGTTCGAGGACCAGCCCTGGTTCGCGGGGTATCGCCAGCTGTCGTCCAATGGCATCGACCTGCCCGTGCTCAACGTGTTCCGCATGTTCGCGAAGCTGGGAACCGACCAACTGGCCGCGACGAGCGATGCGGAGCTGCCGCTGGACGAGATCATGGCCAAAGGCGTGCGGGGGCAGGCGGATGTCGGCACGCTCGCCACGCGGACCAAGGATGGCCAGGTCGCAGTCCTCCTGTGGCACTATCACGATGACGACGTGCCCGGGCCGAGTGCGGCGATCCGCCTGACGATCCGGGGCGTCCGTGGCCGGGCCCCGACGGCGACGCTGTTCCGCGTCGATGAGGACAACGCCAATGCCTTTTCCGCCTGGAAGAAGATGGGATCGCCGCTGAATCCCAACGTCACGCAATATGCCGCGCTGGAGAAGGCATCGGCGATGCAGCCGCAGCCCATCACCCTGACGTCCGAGGCGCGCGACACGGTTACCACGTCGATCACGGTGCCCAGACAGGGCGTCGCGCTGGTCGTGTTGAATGCGCGTTGATACCCCGATTGCCACACGGTCATGGGGGATCGCGCTGCTGGTGGCGACGGCGATCGCCATCAGCTATCTCGATCGACAGACACTGCCCTGGGTGATCGGGCATATCCAGAAGGATATCCCGATCAGCAACCAGACCAAGGCGCTGCTCGATTCCGCGTTCCTGGCGACCTATGGCTTGATGTATCTGGGGGGTGGCTGGCTGCTCGACCGGGTGGGAACGCGGGTCGGCTTCGTGGCGATCATGGCGTTCTGGTCGCTGGCCTGCGCCAGTCATGGGCTGGCGGGCGGGGTGGTGGCGCTGGTCGCCAGTCGGTTGCTCCTGGGCATCGGCGAGGGCGGGGGCTTTCCCGCCGCCACACGGGCCATTGCCGAGCGTTTCACGCCCCGCGCCCGTGCGACCGCGATGGGCATCGTGAATGCCGGGACATCGGTCGGCGCGGTCATCGCCCCGCCACTGATCGCGTTGCTGCTCGCAAAAGCGAACTGGTTCGGCCTGGCGAGCTGGCGCTGGGTGTTCTTCGTGACCGGCGCGCTGGGGCTGGTCTGGGCTGTGTCGTGGGCCATGTCCTATCGCGATCCGCGCCCGGAGGCGGCTGTGCCGGACCATCCCGCGAAGGCGCCGACGGTTCGTGTGCTTCTCGCCCGGCGTGAGGTCGCCGGTATCGTCGGCGCCAAGTTCCTGAGCGACGGGGCCTGGTATTTCTACCTGTTCTGGCTGCCCAAATATCTGTTCGAGGTGCATCATTTCGACCTCAAACAGGCCGCGACGCTGGGCTGGATTCCCTATGCGGCGGCGGGCGGCGGCAGTATCGGCGCGGGCTGGCTGTCGAGCCGACTGCTCGCACGCGGCATGTCCGTCAACGCCGCCCGCAAGATCGCGCTGGCCGCCTGCGCCGCGTGCATGCCCTGGGTGATGCTGGTGCCACAGGCGCAAACGGTGGGGATGGTGCTGGCCATCTTCAGCCTGGCCTTTTTCGGCCAACAGGGCTGGTCGACCCTGGTCATGACGCTGCCGACCGACATGATCTCGCGCGCGGCGCTGGGGCGTCTCGCGGGGCTGGTCGGCATGGGGGGCGCGTTCGGCGGCATCGTCATGGGCCAGGCGGCGGGGTGGGCGCTCGACCATGGTCATGGCTATGCCCCCGTGCTGGCGGTCGCCGCCTCGCTCCACATCCTGGCCTTCGCGCTGATCTGTCTGGCGGTTCCGCGCATCCAACAACTCGACCGTGAAGGAAACACCGCGTGAAGATCACCGAAGTCCGCACCCGAGTCGTACAGTGGAAGGGCCGCACACAGGCCCTGCCGCCCCATTTCTGCACCAATCCGATGGATGCCGTTTCGCCCATGCTGTCGCCCGAGACGATGGGCAGCTTTACCTTCCACGGCTGGCTGATCGTCGAGATATTCACCGATACCGGGCTGGTCGGCATCGGCAATGCCGCGCTGGCCCCGATGGTCGCCAAGCAGATCATCGACGGTGCGCTGGCACCGCTGCTGATCGGCTGCAATCCCTGGGACACCGAGTTCCTGTGGCAGCACATGTACCGCAAGACGATGGCGTTCGGGCGCAAGGGCGTGGTGATGGCCGCGATCTCCGCCATCGACATCGCGCTGTGGGACTTGATGGGCAAGGACGCCCGGCAGCCCTGTTTCCGCCTGATGGGCGGATGCACCCGGCCGCATATTCCCGTCTATGCCAGCCGCCTCTATTCCGTGCCGCTCGACGAGCTGGCCGAGGAAGCCCGACGCTACAAGGCGCAAGGCTTCGGCGCGATGAAGCTGCGTTTCGGCTGGGGCCCGGACGACGGTGCGGCGGGTATGGCACGCAATGTCGAGCTGGTGCGTACGGTGCGCGAAGCCGTGGGCGATGAGATCGACGTGATGGCCGATGCCTATATGGGCTGGAGCCTCGACTATGCGAAGCGGATGATGCGGCTGATCGAGCCGTTCAACCTGCGCTGGCTGGAAGAGGCGATCATCCCCGACGATATCCATGGCTATCACGAGCTGCGCCGTTTCGGATCGACGCCGATCGCGGCGGGTGAGCATGAGTTCACCAGCTATGGCTTCCGCCAGCTGATCGAGGCTCGCGCGCTGGATTACATCCAGTTCGACACGAACCGCGTCGGCGGCCTGACCGCCGCCCGCAAGATCCAGGCGCTGGCCGAGGCGCATGGCATCCCGGTCGTACCGCATGCCGGGCAGATGCATAATTATCACGTCGTGATGGCCAGCTTGAACTCGCCGATCGCGGAATATTTTCCAAAGGTCGACGTGGAAGTGGGCAACGAGCTGTTCTGGTATATTTTCAAGGACGAGCCCGTCGCGCAGGATGGCTATATCAGGCTGTCCGATGATCTTCCCGGCCTGGGGCTGGAGATCGACGAGGCCGCACTCCTGCAATTCGAGGTGACGCAATGACGATCCGCAATGTGGCCCTGCTGGGCCTGGGCATCATGGGCGGCGGCATGGCGCGCCAGCTGCTGGAGGCGGGGTTCCACGTCACCGTGTGGAACCGCTCGAAGGACAAGGCCGCCTCGCTGGCGAGCGCCGGGGCGTACGTCGCCGAGACACCGGCCGATGCGGTGGCGCAGGCGGATGTCGCGATCGGGATGCTGTCGAGCGACGATGCCTCCCGCGCCGTTTGGCTGGACGGGGGCGCGCTGACCGCGATGCGTCCTGGCAGCATCCTGATCGAGGCGAGTACGCTGACGATCGACTGGGTGCGCGAACTTGCCGCCGCCGCCAAGGGGCGCGGTATCGGCTTTCTCGATGCGCCGGTCACGGGAAGCAAGGTGCAGGCCGCGTCGGGGCAGCTACGCTTCCTCGTGGGGGGTGCCGCGTCCGATGTGGAGACGGCTCAACCCGTTCTGGCGGCGATGGGCACCGAAACCATCCATCTGGGCGATACCGGCAGCGGCGCGCTGTTGAAGCTGGTCAACAATTTCCTGTGCGGCGTGCAGATCGCCAGCCTAGCGGAAGCCGTCGCGATGATCGAACGGAGCGGGCTGGATGTCGACCGTGCGGTCGGCCTGCTGGCCAGTGGTGCGCCGGGCAGTCCGTTGCTGGGCGCGGTCGCGGGGCGGATGCTTCAGCGTGCCTATGACCCGCAATTCCTGATCCCGCTGATGGCCAAGGACCTGTCCTATGCCCAGGCGGCGTTCGATGCGCAGGGTATCGATCTCGCCAGCGCCGCTGCCGCACGCGCCCGGTTCGAGGCGGCGGCGGCGGCCGGGCGGGCAAACGAGGATATCGCCGCCGTCGTCGAGCCGCTTCGCCCCCAGCATTGCTGACACCTGTCTTCCGCGTCTTTGCCAAGGATTTCATCCCCCGTGCTTCATCGCATCCCACCCTTCGTTCTGCCGCTCGCCACGCTGGCGATGACCCTGACCGCCTGCGGCAAGGCGGAGGAAAACGGCCCCACGGCAAGTTCCGCGGAAGCGCCGGTCAATTACGGGAACGCCAAGCCCGCGGCGTCCAAGCCGTTCCGTACCGAGGCGATCGCGACGTTCGACGATCCCTGGGCGCTCACCTTTATCGGCAACGACCGCATGCTGGTCACCGAAAAGCCGGGCAAGCTGTGGCTGGTGACGAAGGCGGGAGCCAAGACCCCGGTTGGCGGCGTGCCGACGGTTCATCATGAAGGGCAGGGCGGCCTGCTCTTCGTGATCGCATCGCCGACCTTCGCACAGGACCGTCAGGTCTATCTGACCTATGCCGAGCCGGGCGAAGGCGGCGACGGGCTGGCCCTTGCGCGTGCGACGCTGATGGAGGGGGCAGGGGGTGCCTCGCTGGCGAACCTGTCGGTCATCTGGCGGCAACTGCCGCGTGGGGCGGGTGGGCAATTCGGCGGCTATATCGCCTTTTCGCCGGACGGGCAGTATCTGTTCCTGACGGTGGGCGAGCGGCAGCGTTTCACCCCGGCGCAGGACCCCGATCAGGCGCTCGGAAAGATCCTGCGCCTGACCTTGGACGGCAAGCCCGCGCCCGGCAATCCGGCGGCGGGCAAGACCGGCGCGACGAGCATCGGCATCATCGATCCGCCCGAGGATACGGTCGCCGCCGCCACCGCCAAGGTCCGGCAGGCGACGATGCCCGCGCCCAACCTGACCCCGGCCGAAACCTGGGTGAGCGGCCTGCGCAATCCTTACGGCCTCGCCTTTGACGATCAGGGACGGTTGTGGGAAACCGAGATGGGGCCGAAGGGCGGCGACGAACTCAACCTGATCGAACCCGGCGCCAATTATGGCTGGCCGCTGGTCTCCTATGGCGACAATTACAACGACAAGCCGATCCCGCGTCCCGACACCAAGCCGCAGTTCCGGCAACCGGCGCTCTATTGGAACCCGGTCATCGCGCCTGCGGGCTTCACCTTCCATCGGGGCAACATGTTCCCCGAATGGCGCGGTTCGGCCTTTGTCGGCGGGCTGGGGTCGAACCTTCTGGTGCAGATCACCTTCGACGGCATCAAGCCACGGGAAGCGGCGCGCTGGGACATGGGGGCCCGCATCCGTTTCGTGACGGCCGGTCCCGATGGCGCCTTGTGGGTGTTGGAGGATGGCGATGGCGGCCGGTTGCTGCGGTTGACGTCGCGACGCTCGGCGTAAGTCGCCGGATCGCCGGGCCGGAGGAAGATCGCCCGGCGGTCTTACCCGCGCTTGTTGATAGGTACCGTCCGTTCCCGCTTTTCAGGGCGGGGCGGACGGTCGTCATTCCCCGCTGCCCGGCAGCGGGCTGGGACGTGCGACCCGACAGATGGTCCGTCCTGCCATTCTGCAACCGGTCGCGGTCATAGGCATTCTGTTCTATGAGCACGGTGCCGATAGTGATCGATTAATGAAATCTGTCAGGCCCGAAAAATCGCTTGGACAGCGTGTTGTCCGATGCGGCACCTTCGCTCCCATAGGAACACCGGTTGGAAGAGGACACCGACATGGCCGATTACGAACAGCCCAAGGGCAGCGGTTGCCCGATGGGCGGCAAGGGCGGCGGCGAGGTCAAGGCGCGGTCGCTGCTGGGGCGGACCAACAAGGACTGGTGGCCCGATGCGCTGCCGATCGACATGCTGCACCAGCACGGCATCTCGCCCGATCCGATGGGCGAAGATTTCGACTATGCCGAGGCGTTCAACACGCTCGACTATGCCGCGGTCAAGGCGGACCTGCTCGCGCTGATGACCGACAGCAAGCCCTGGTGGCCGGCGGACTATGGCCATTATGGCCCCTTCATGATCCGCATGGCCTGGCACGCCGCCGGTACGTACCGCGTGACCGATGGGCGCGGCGGGTCGTCCTCGGGTCAGCAGCGTTTCGAGCCGCTCAACTCGTGGCCGGACAACGGCAATCTCGACAAGGCGCGGCGTCTGCTTTGGCCGATCAAGCAGAAATACGGCAAGCATATCAGCTGGGCCGATCTGTTCATCCTGGCGGGCAATGTCGCGATCGAGAGCATGGGCGGCCCGACCTTCGGCTTCGCGGGCGGCCGCAAGGATGTCTATGCGTCGGAGGGTGATACCTTCTGGGGCGCCGAAGAGCTGTGGGTCGACGAAGGTGCGCAGACCCGCATCACCGAGGAACTGCCCGAGCTCGAAGGGCCGCTTGCCGCGATCCAGATGGGCCTCATCTACGTCAACCCCGAAGGTCCCGGCGGCAATCCCGACCCGCTGACCTCGGCGCGCGACATGAAGGCGACGTTCCAGCGCATGGCCATGAACTCGGAAGAGACGGTGGCGCTGACCGCCGGTGGCCACGCCTTCGGCAAGGCGCATGGTGCCAAGCCTCCCACGGGCTTCAAGAACCCCGCCTCGGAAGCGATCCACCAGCAGGGTCTTGGCTGGCTGACCGACAGCGAGGAGATCGGCCAGGGCCATATCACGACCTCGGGCATCGAGGGTGCCTGGTCGAACAATCCGACCCAGTGGACCGGCGACTATCTGCGGCTGTTGTTTAAGTACGACTATGAGCTGACGCAGAGCCCGGCGGGTGCCAAGCAGTGGACCCCGGTCAACCCTGATCCGGAGGACATGGCCCCCGACGCACGCGACCCGAACAAGCGCGTGCCCACGATCATGACCACCGCCGACATGGCGCTGAAGATGGATCCCGAGTTCCGCGAGATCGCGCTGCGTTTCCGCGACGATCAGTCGGCGCTCGACGATGCGTTTGCCCGCGCCTGGTTCAAGCTGACCCACCGCGACATGGGGCCGAAGATCCGCTATCTCGGGCCGGAAGCTCCCGAAGAGACGCTGATCTGGCAGGATCCCGTGCCCGAAGGCACCGCACCGTCGGATGCGGCCGTGGCCGCGTTCAAGGACGCGGTGCTGTCCAGCGGATTGACGGTCGCGCAGCTGGTCAAGACCGCCTGGGCTTCGGCGTCGACCTATCGCCGGTCGGATCATCGCGGCGGCGCCAACGGTGCCCGCATCGCGCTGGCTCCGCAGAAGGACTGGGCGGTCAACGAGCCCGAACAGCTCCAGACGGTGCTGGCAAAGCTCAACGAACTGCGCGGCGACATGTCGCTGGCCGATGCGATCGTGCTGGCGGGGTCGGCGGCGGTCGAGAAGGCGGCGCGTCATGCCGGGTTCGACGTCAGCGTCCCGTTCCTGGGCGGTCGCGGCGATGCGACGCAAGAATGGACCGATGTCGAGAGCTTCAAGTGGATGGAGCCGCAGGCCGATGGTTTCCGCAACTATCTGAAGACCCGCAACCCGGTGAAGACCGAGGAGTTGCTGCTCGACCGGGCGGCGCTGCTGGGGCTGTCCGC
>Ga0308159_1004247_pt1 | contig 13302 bp, 13 predicted proteins | sample PhyCR1_FD_201040 | JGI IMG/M metagenome (GOLD analysis project Ga0308159, IMG submission 201040) | Phyllosphere microbial communities from UC Gill Tract Community Farm, Albany, California, United States - DLSLC.R1 | ecosystem: Host-associated > Plants > Phyllosphere > Unclassified | place: USA...
CGCGACATGCCGGTGGGCACCTTGTCCTATGGCCTGCAAAAGCGGGTCGAGCTGGGGCGCGCACTGGCCACCGAGCCCAAGTTGCTGCTGCTGGACGAAATGGTGTCGGGCATGAACAGCGAGGAGACCGAAGACATTGCTCGCTTCGTGCTTGACATCCGCGACGAACTCGGTATTTCGGTTCTAATGGTCGAGCATGATATGGGCATCGTGATGGACATCTCCGACCGCGTCTGTGTGCTCAACTTCGGCCGCAAGATCGGCGAGGGCACACCGGCTGAAATATCGGCCAACCCGGCCGTGATCGACGCCTACCTGGGCAGCAAGACCAAGGAGGCCGCGTGATCGATAACCTGGACGCCGCGCTGCGCGACGGCAACACCACACTGCCCAAGCTGCTCAGGCATTGGGCGCAAGGCTTTCCGGATGCGCTCGCGTTTCGCGAGAAGGACTACGGCATCTGGAACCGGATGAGCTGGCAGCACTATCTGGAGACCGCTCGCCGCTTTGCCCACGGCCTGAAGGCCCTCGGATTCGAGAAGGGGGATCGCCTGGCCATTGCCAGCGAGGACAGCCCCCACTGGATGTTTTCCGACCTGGCGACGCAGGCCATCGGCGGCATTGTGGTCGGCATCTACCCCACCAACCCATGGCCCGAGTTGCAATACATCGTGCACCACTCGAACAGCAAGTTCGTGGTCTGCGGCGACCAAGAGCAGGTCGACAAGGTGCTCGACGCCATGAACAAGCACGCCACCGGCCTGCCCGACTTGGTGAAGATCATCTGCGCCGACATGAAGGGAATGCGCGGCTACAAGCACGACCAACTGATGTCGTTTGACGACGTGCTCGAGCTTGGCGACCAGTACGCCGCCGCCTCGACCCAGAATGCGAGCACCTTCGACCGGGCCATCGAGGACACCCGGCCCGACGACACCTGCATGCTGGTCTATACCTCGGGCACCACTGGCCCCCCCAAGGGCGCGATGCTCTCGCACCGCAACCTGATCGTCACCGTTGACAAGCTCAAGACTCATTTCACGCTGGACCGCCATAATTACGAGGTGGTCTGTTACCTGCCGCTGTGCCACGTGGCCGAGCGCGCCTTCTCGACGGTCTTGCACCTGCTCACCGGAGGCGTGGTCAACTATGCCGAATCTATCGACACGGTGGCGGTCAATCTGCGCGAAATCGCGCCCACGGTGTTTTTGGGCGTGCCGCGCATCTGGGAAAAACTGCAGCAAGGCATTTTGATCCGCATGCAGGACGCCTCGCGCTTTCAGCGCTGGGCTTTCAAGCGCTGCTTCGATGCCGGACGCCGTCTGTTTGAAAAGGTCGAGGCGCAAGGGGGTCGCCGCAGCCTGTCGGATCGCCTGCACTTCTTCGTGCTGTGGTTGCTGATGTTTCGCAATCTGCAGAAATTCATCGGACTGGACCGCATGCAGTGCGGCTTCTGTGGCGGTGCCAGCGTCTCGCCCGAGGTACTGAAGTTCTTCCGCATTCTGGGCATTCCGGTGTACCAGGTCTACGGCATGACCGAGTCCGGCGGCGTGATCTTCTTCCAGCATGAAAAAGCGGTCAAACTGGGCGCCACAGGCCTGCCCATCAACGGCCTGAACTGGAAAATCGCCGACGACGGCGAGCTCGTCGTCAAGCACCCCGCCGTGTTCAAGGGATATCTCCACGACGAGAGCGCCACGGCCAAAACCGTGGTCGATGGCTGGCTGCACACGGGCGACATCGTGGCGTTGGCTGACAACGGCGAGCTGATGATCGTCGACCGCAAGAAAGCCATCATCATCACCAGTGGCGGCAAGAACATCGCGCCGTCCGAGATCGAAAATGCGCTCAAGGACAGCCTGCACGTTCGCGAGGCCATCATCCTGGGCGACGGGCGTCACTATCTGGCGGCGCTGATCCAAATCGACTTTGACACGGTGGGCAAGTGGGCCCAGGAGCGCAAGCTGGCCTACACCACCTACAAGAGCCTGGCCTTGCTGCCCGAGGTGCGCGAACTGATTGAGGAGGATGTCAAGCGCGTAAACAAGCTGTTTGCCCGTGTCGAGAACATCCGCAAGTTCCTGATTCTGGAGAAGGAACTCGACCACGATGACGGTGAGCTCACCGCCACCCAGAAGGTACGGCGCAACGTCATCGAAAAAACCTTCGCGAAAGAGATCGCGATCATCTACGGTGGAGGGGCGGGCTGATGGACTATTTTCTGCAACTGGTCATTTCAGGCATCGCCGTCGGATTGGTCTACGGCTTCATCGGCATGGGCTTTGCCATGATCTACCGCGCCACCGGCGTGGTGAACTTCGCCCAGGGCGAGCTGATGATGCTGGTGTCCTACATCGCCTTCACCCTGTCCGGCACCTTCCAATTTGGCTTTTGGCCGGTGCTGCTGCTGACGACCGCCGCCTCGGTGCTGATCGGCCTGCTGATCGAGGTCTTGCTGATCCGTCCGATGCTCGGTCAGCCGGTGTTTTCCACGGTGATGGTGACCATTGGCCTGGCCGTGATCCTTCGCTCGGTGGTGGTTCTGATCTGGGGCGCCGACCCCATGCCGCTCAATGCCGGCCTGCCAACGGAGATCATCAGAATCGGCCCGGCCGGTCTGTACCCGGCGCAACTGTATGCCGTCGGGCTGATGGCGGTCGTGCTGCTCGGCCTGTGGACTTTCTTTCGCTATTCGCGGGTCGGTATCGCCATGCGCGCCACCGCCAACGTACAAACCGCGGCCCTGCTGATGGGCATCAATGTCAAACGCATCTTCGCCTTGTCCTGGGCCCTGTCGGCCGGACTCGCCGCCATTGCCGGCGTGTTGATCGGTGTTATCTACGATGTCAACCCCGGCATGTGGACGACCGGCTTGCGCAGCTTTCCGGCAGTCATCCTGGGCGGGCTGGACTCGGTGTTCGGTGCCGCGCTGGGCGGCATCCTGATCGGCGTGGTCGAGAACCTGTCGGAAGGCTATATCGGCCGTGGCATGAAGGAGATCGCTGGTTTTCTTTTGATCCTCGTCGTTCTCATGGTCAGGCCCTATGGCCTGTTCGGCAAACCTGAAATCGAGCGTGTCTGATGCGTAGCGGAAATTTCAAGCAAGACTATCGTCAATTGTTGGCGCTGACCGACTCCGTCCCTGTCATCGTCTGGTCGTGTCTTCTGGTGGCGCTGCTGGCGGCCGCGCCACTGCTGCTGGCCAAATACTATGTCTCCGTCATTCTGCTGCTGCTGATCACGGCGTTGGGGGTACTGGGCCTGAACCTGCTGACCGGCACCACTGGACTGATATCACTCGGGCACTCGGGCTTTCTGGCGGTCGGCGCCTACACGGCCGGCATCCTGGCCGGCAAACTTGGCTGGCCGATGCTGGCGGCCATCTTCGCCGGCGGCGTGAGCGCTGCCGTCGCCGGGATCATCGTGGGCATACCGTCGCTACGCCTCAAGGGGCTGTACCTGGCCATCACGACGATGGCGTTCGCCGTGATCATCAACCACCTGATCCTCAACGGGGGTGGCCTGACCGGCGGCTCTGAAGGCCTGACAGTGCCGCAACCCGCGCTGTTCGGCCAGGCGCTGGAGGCCGAACGTGGCTACTATTACGTGGTGCTGGCCTTTGTGGTGGTGTTCACCTTCATCACCCTGAACATCCTGCGCAGCCGCATTGGCCGGGCGTTCCTGGCGATTCGGGAGCACGATATCGCCGCCAAGGCCATGGGCGTCAACCTGGTGCGCTACAAACTGCTGGCGTTCATGGTCAGCGCCTTCTACACCGGCATCGCCGGGGGCTTGCTGGCCTACTACACACGCTACCTGAACGTGGACAGCTTCAGCCTGCTGATCTCGATCGAGGCGCTCTCCATGCTCATCGTGGGTGGCCTGGGTTCGGTGGCAGGCGCCTTACTCGGCACGGCTTTCATCGTTCTGCTCAATGAGAGCCTGGGCTTCGTGTTCAGCATGATCGGCGCCGGCTTCGGCGGGTCGGACTCCGCTGCCGCCTATGAGATCAAAGGTGTCATTTATGGGCTCGCGATTGTGTTGTTCCTGCGATTTGAGCCCGACGGGTTGATCGGGCGTTGGCGCGACATCAAGCACTACTGGACCCACTGGCCCTTCCGTTTCTGACCCGGCGGCACACGCGCTGTTTATTCAACAGGAGAATTGAGATGCAAACACGACAGAAGCCGACTTACCTTTGCTCGACAGCCGGGCCCCCGCCCCATTTTGCTCAAGGCAAATGCCAGCGCCGCGAAATTCGAGCGAGCCTCTGAATTTCTGAGCGCCCAGTGATCCTGACGACGCGCCACTAGCCCTCCCCCATTTCTCAACCAGGAGTGCCTTTCATGACACACAAATACTTTCGATATGCCGCCACCAGTCTGCTCAGCATGGTCATCGGCCTGACGGCCACGACCGTCGTTGCTGCGGACCCCGGCGTGACCGACACCAAAATCGTCCTGGGCTCGGTAACGCCCGTCAGCGGTCCGGCGAGCCTGCTGGGCAAGGCTCACATGCATGCGTTGCGGGTATGGGAGCAGGATGTCAACGCTCGCGGGGGCATCAACGGGCGCAAAGTGGAGATTCGCCAAGACGACGACGGATACGTGCCTCAGCGCGCTGTGCAAAGCGTCAAACGATTGGTCGACGTGGAAGGCATCTTTGGCCTGATCGGCACTTCGGGTTCAGCCATGCTGCAAGCTATGCTGCCTTTCATCAACGAGCAGCGCTTGCCAACCATCAACGCCATGGCCGTGGCGGCGGCGCACTTCACGCCGCCGAACAAAACAGTATTCGTGGTCGGACCCACCTATTGCCAGGAGCTCAGCGCAGGCATGAAGCACATGGTGACCAGCAAGAAGCTGCAGAAGGAGAAGTTTGCACTGGTCTATCAGGATGACGAGTTTGGCAACGACGTGCGTTGCGGCTACCAGAAGGCGGTCAAGGATCTGGGGCTCAACAGCGTGTCCGAGATCTCCTTCAAGCGTGGTACCAAGGACTTCTCGGCCGAGATGCTGAGCCTGAAGCAGGTGGGTGCGACCTTCCTCGCGTCGGGCGGCGTGGTGGCCGAGCACTCGATGCTGATGAAAGAAGCCGCGAAGAACCAGATGACCCTGACCTTCCTTGCGGTGCACTCGGCCCACCTGACCCCCGTTCAGGCGCTCGCCGGCCCCGCAGGCGACGGCTACTTCGTCGCCGACTACGTCCCGCCTCTGACCGACATGGCGGTGCCAGGCATGGCCAAGTTCATGGGGCTGGCACAGAAGTACCTGTCCGCCGACGAGCAGAAGATGCTCAACCGCTATTCGATCACAGCCTATATTGGTGCATTGCTGATGGAAGACGCCATCCGCCGCTGCGGCAAGGCGCTGACCCGCGCCTGCGTCGTCGAGAAGCTGGAGACGACCAAGAACTTCGGCACCGATGGATTGGCTTCGCCGATCAGCTTCGGGCCCAACCAGCGACACTCGCCGAGCAGCCTGCTGGTCCTGCGGTCGGACGCCAAGAACAGCCGGTTCGAACGCGTGTCCGACCTCATCCCGGTGTTCGATTGATGCCAGACGCCGTTGCATGCATTGACCGTCATCCGCCATACAACGGAGTCCCACCCGTGTTTCAAAAAGTTCTGATCGCCAACCGGGGCGAGATCGCGCTGCGCATCCTGCGCACGCTTAAGGGCATGGGGCTCGTCACCGTGGTGGCTCACCACGCGCTGGATGCCGACAGCCCGGCCGTGCTGGAAGCCGACCAGTCCATCGAATTGCATGGACCAACGCCGGTTGCTGCCTACCTCGACATCGCGCAGCTGGTCGAAGCCTGCCATGGTACCGGTGCGCAGGCGGTGCACCCCGGTTACGGCTTCTTGTCCGAGAACGCAGCTTTTGCCCGCGCCCTAGAACAGGCAGGCATCGTGTTCATCGGGCCGCGTGCCGACACCATCGAACTGATGGGCGACAAGGTACGTGCACGCAACTTCGTGGCCGAACGCGGTTTTCCGGTGGCGCCTGGCGCGGTCGAGGACGACGACCCGGCAACCTTCGTCGAGCGTGCCCTCCAGGTGGGCACACCGCTGCTGATCAAGCCCTCGGCCGGCGGTGGCGGCAAGGGCATGCGCATCGTGCGCGACCTGGCCCAGCTCGAAAGCGAGCTTGCCACCGCGCGCCGCGAGGGCGAGCGCTACTTTGGCGACGGTCGGCTGTTCGTCGAGCGCTACGTCGAACGCCCCCGCCACATCGAGGTGCAGGTTCTGGGCGATGAATCCGGCCAGGTGATTCATCTGTGGGAACGCGAGTGTTCGGTGCAGCGGCGTTTCCAGAAGATCATCGAGGAAACCCCTTCGCCCGCGTTGACCAGCAAGCAGCGGCGCGATATCTGCGAGGCCGCGGCCGGCATCGCCCGCGCCTGCGGCTACCGCGGCGCCGGCACTGTTGAGTTCATCTACGGCGCGGGTGGCGAGTTCTACTTTCTCGAGATGAACACACGACTGCAGGTCGAGCATCCAGTGACCGAGATGGTCACCGGCATCGACCTGGTGCGCGAGCAAGTGCGGGTGGCGCGCGGCGAGCCGCTGGCCTTCGCCCAGTCCGACATCGTGCAGCAAGGCCATGCCATTGAATGCCGGCTCTACGCCGAGGATGCAGAGCATGACTTCCGCCCGGCCACCGGAAGAATCCTGCGCTGGCAAGCACCCGCGGGACCGGGTGTGCGCGTCGATTCAGGCGTGCGCCAAGACCAGGCCGTGACCGCGGCCTTTGACCCGATGATCGCCAAGATCATCTGCCACGGCGCCACGCGCGACGAGGCCATTGCCCGTTCGGCGCGCGCGCTGCAAGACACCGTGCTGCTGGGCCTGACAACCAACGCGCGCTACCTGACCCGCGTGCTGCGGCACCCCGAATTCATGGAGGGCCGAGCCGACACCGGCATGCTGGCGCGCTGCGCCGAGGATCTGCGCGACATCGTTCGCGAGGAAGACACCGACCTGGCGATTGCCGCGGCCGTGCTGTCCGATCACGAGTTGCTGCGCGCGGTGCGCGACGTGCCCGCGATGCACGCCGCGATGGGCGCCTGGAGGAATTGACGATGCGCCGACGCTACCTGATCGACGGACAGACCCATGACGTGGTGGTGACTCGCGGCGGCAATGGCGGATATTCCATTCTGCGGGCCGGGCGCCGCATCGACGCGCGCGCCGGGGCCTTGCCCGATGGCCGCCAGAGCATCATGATCGACGGTCAGGAACACGCTGTCTGGATCGCTGCCGGTGAAAAATCGGTTTTCGTGCACAGCAACGCCAACGGCGCCACCGAGATCGAGACAATGGACGCCGGTGGAGCTGGACAAGCCCGTGCCGGCGCGTCCAACACGCTGGTCGCGCCGATGCCCGGCACCGTCATCGCCGTGCAGGTGGCCGCAGGCGACATGGTCAGCGTCGGCCAGCCGCTGATGGTGATCGAGAGCATGAAGCTCGAAACCACGCTGGCCGCGCCGCGCGAAGCATGCGTCAAGGCCGTGCATTTTGGCGTAGGCGCCACTTTCGGACTCAAGGCCATCCTCGTAACGCTGCAAGACCTCTGAGAACTGACTGATGAAACGCATCGAATCCCGCATCGACACATCGTCCCCGGCGTACCGTGGCAACTACAAGGCAATGACCTCCATCATCGCGAAATACCGCGAACGCATGGAGATCACCCGCCACCAGCGGCCAGCGCAGGAAATCAAACGTGTGCGCGATCAGGGCAAGCTGCTGGTGCGCGAGCGCCTCGATCTGCTGCTCGACCCCGGCACCCCTTTCCTCGAATTTTCGGCGTTGGCCGCGTGCGAAGACTACAACGGCGAAGTGCCGGGCGCCAATGTCGTCACCGGCCTGGGCATGGTCAGTGGCCGCGAGGTGCTGATCCACGCTGACGATTCCAGCGTCAAGGGCGGCGTCTGGTACACATTGACGCCGCGCAAGCTTTCGCGGCTACTCGACATCGCGCTGGAAAACCGCCTGCCAGTGATCCACCTGTGCGACAGCGGCGGAGCCTTCCTCGAAGAACTCTCGGGCGTCTACATCGAGGGCGGCAAGGTCTTCCGCAACCAGTGCCTTCTGTCGAAGGCCAACATTCCGCAGGTGGCCATCGTGTTCGGCCACTGCACGGCCGGCGGCGCCTACATCCCGGCGCTGTGCGACTACAGCATCATCGTGCGCGGCACCGGCGGGGTGTTCCTCGGCGGTCCGCCGCTGGTCAAGGCCGCCACTGGCGAGGAACACACCGCCGACGAGATCGGCGGCTGCGACCTGCACACCCAGATCTCGGGCACGGTGGACTATCCTGCTGACAGCGAAGCGCATGCGTTTGAAATCTGCCGCGAAATCGTGGCTGAATTCAAGCCGCCGGCGCGCAGTTTTCTGCCCGAGCGCGAGCCCGAAGCGCCCTACTACGACCCGGACGAGATCCATGGCATCGTCTCGCCCGACCACAAGGTGCAGTTCGACCAGCGCGAGCTCATCGCGCGCATCGTCGACGGTAGCCGCTTCCACGAGTACCAGCCGGCCTATGGCACGACGCTGATCTGCGGCTACGCTTACATCTGGGGTTACCGCGTCGGCATCCTGGCCAACAACGGCGTACTGTTCAGCGACAGTTCCAAGAAAGCGGCGCACTTTATCTCGCTGTGCAACCAGAACCGCACGCCGCTCTTGTTCCTGCAAAACACCACCGGCTACATGATAGGCCGCGGCTACGAAATGGAAGGCATCACGAAGGACGGCGCCAAGATGTTGATGGCCCAGGCAGGTAGCGAGGTACCCAAATTCACCGTCATCACCAGCGCGGCATTTGGCGCCGGCTACTACGGCATGTGCGGCCGCGCCTGGGACCCGCGCCTGATCTGGGCCTGGCCCAACGTCCACATGGGCGTGATGGGCCCCGAACAGGCTGCCAGCACCTTGGCTGACGTGAAGATCGCTCAATTGCGCCGCAAGGGGCACGAACCCGACACGGACGAAATGCAGGCGCTGCGCCAGCGGGTCTACGACAAAGCCGAGCGCGAGTCCAACGCCTATTTCGGCACCTCGCGCTTGTGGGACGATGGACTGTTGGCGCCAGTTGATACCCGCAACGCACTGGGCATGGCCCTGTCGGCCGCCTCGCATGCGCCCATCGCCGATCCGCGCTACGGAATTTTTCGTTTCTGAAGTACCCATGACAACACCCACCAGCTTCGGCTTTGACGATGAGACACTCTCGACCCGACCGACCGTCTACCAACCTGGCCTGTTCGATGGCCAGGTGGTAATGGTCAGCGGTGCCGGCAGCGGCATCGGCAAGGCCATCGCCTTTCTGTACGCGCGACTGGGCGCCAAACTGGCCATCTGCGGGCGCGACCTGGTCAAGCTCGAAGACTGCGCCGAGCGGCTGCGCCGTCTGGGCAGCCCCGAAGTGCTGGTGCAACCCACCAACATCCGCGATGCCGAGCAGATCGAGCAATTTATGGACGCGGCTTGGCGGCACTTCGGACGCGTCGACGTGATGGTCAACAATGCCGGTGGACAGTTCCCCCAGCGCGCGCTCGACTATAGCGTCAAGGGCTGGAAAGCGGTGATCGATACCAACCTGAACGGCACCTGGTACATGATGCACGCGCTGGCCCGCCGCTGGCGCGACACAGGCACACAGGGCAACATCGTCAACATCGTCGCCACCTTTCAGCGCGGCATGCCGGGCGTTGCCCACACCTGCGCCGCGCGCGCCGCGGTGACTCACCTGTCCAAAACTGTTGCAGTGGAGTGGGCGCAGTATGGCATCCGCGTCAATTGCATTGCGCCGGGAGCGATCGCCAGCACCGGCTTCCGTCAGTACACCCCCGAGGCCGTGAAGGCCTTCGCCGGAGCCAACCCGATGAAGCATGTCGGTGACGTGCAGGACGTAGCGGAGGCTGCGGTCTACCTCAGCGCGCCCAGTGGCAAGTTCGTCACCGGCGAACTGCTTACGGTGGATGGAGGTGGTGTGCTCTGGGGGGAAGTCTGGACCATCACCAAATCCGATTACTTCAAGATGAACGCATGAACCCAACCACAACGCAGCACCCCAAGTTCGGCCCCGGTGACGAAGCACTGGCCACCCTGCCGACGGTCTACCGCGACGATCTGTTCGCCGGCAAGGTGGTGCTGGTGTCGGGCGCCGGCAGCGGTATCGGCAAGGCGATTGCCTTCCTGTTCGCGCGGCTCGGCGCAACGCTCGCGATATGCGGACGCCAGGCCGACAAGCTCGAGGACTGCGCCGAAAAACTGCGCGCGCTGTCGGGCCGTGAGGTGTTTACCTACCCGATGACCATCCGCGACCCCGAGCAGGTGGACGCCATGCTCGGTGCCGTGTGGGAACGCCTGGGCTGCGTCGACGTGCTGGTCAACAACGCCGGCGGCCAGTTTGCCGCCCATGCGATGGACTTCAGCGTCAAAGGCTGGAACGCCGTGATCGACACCAACCTCAACGGCACATGGTACATGATGCAGGGCGCGGCCAGGCGCTGGGTGGCGCAGGGTCGGCCCGGCAACATCGTCAACATCACCGCCGCCATCGACCGCGGCCTGCCCGGCATGGCGCACACCACCGCTTCGCGCGCCGGCGTGATCGCGCTGTCGCGCACGCTGGCCATCGAGTGGGCGGAGCACGGCATACGCCTCAACTGCATTGGTGCCGGCGCCATCGAGAGCAACGGTTTCAACAACTACCGCGAAGAAAACGTTTCCACCTTCTACCAGTGCAATCCGATGAAGCGGGCCGGCGATGTGCAGGACATCGCCGAGGCGGTGGTCTACCTCGCCGCCCCTTCCGGCAAATTCATCACCGGCGAGGTGCTCAACGTTGAGGGCGGGATGCTGCTGTGGGGTGAGTTCTGGCCTGCCGGCAAGCCGGACTATTTCGAAGTCGGCCAAGAGTGAGCGCGCAATCCCCTCTTCCGTCGGCAACTTACTCTCATGGGCCGTTTCAGCAGCTCGTGGGATACGATATTCTGAACAGCGGGCACGGCTTGTATTTCCGGCTGCCAATCCGGCGCGACCACCTTAACCCCCACGGCGTGCTCCATGGCGGCGTGCCACTGACCTTGCTCGATGCGATGGGGGGCAGAACGCTGATCGACCGGCCAATCCCCGGCAGCGGCCAGCTCATCCAGTCGTCCGTGACGGTCACGCTCACCGTGGATTTCATGCGCGCGGTCGGCACCGGGATTCTGTTTGCATCGGCAAGACGCTGGCCTACGTGTCGGTGAAGGTGACACTCGACGCGCTCGACGGCGACATCGTGTCGCGCGGCATCGGAAGCTACCGTATCTACGCAAAATCGCTGGTCAAGGCAGTTTGATCAGCACCGGGCCTCAACCGCCGGGCAAAACAGCGCGCCGCTCAATGCACATGATCATCGGGAGGCGCAAGGATGCGCGGCTCGCGGTTATTGAGCCGGCATCATTGAACTTAAATTAAGCGGCGTAGCGAACCGGACCATGCTCGAAGTATTTTCGAATTCGCTCAGGCTGGCGTTGCACGCTGCGCAAGTGACGCGCGGTGGCCTTGACCAGTTGCAGCTTGGTGCGCGCCGGCGCAAGCTTGGTGACGGCCTGCTTGATGTCCGCGTTGGCCATCTCGTCGGGGTTGAGTTCGGGGCTGTAGCTGGGCAGATAGAACACCTCGATCTGCTCGGCGTGCTCGGCCAGCCAGGCCTTGAGCGGCTTGGCGTGGTGCACCCGCAGGTTGTCCAGGATCAGGAACACCTTTTTCGCGGCGCCCTTGATCAAGCGGCGCAGGAAGTCGATCAGGATGTCCGTATTGAGCGCGCCGTCGAAGATGCGCCAGCGCATCTGCCCCTTGTTGGTCACGGTGGAGATCACCGACAGGCCGTGACGCTTGTTGTTGACACGGATCACCGGCGTCTGGCCCTTGGGCGCGAAGCCGCGCCCGCGCACATCGTCGCTGCGCAGGCCGCTCTCATCGCCCCAGTGAATCTCGGCGCCCTCGGCCTTGGCGCGCGATGCAATGACCGGGTAGTCCGCGTCAAGCCACTTCTTGACCGCCGCCGGCGACTGCTCGTAGGCCTTTTTCATCGGTTTTTGCGGCGTGAAGCCCCAGCGCGCCAGGTACAGCCCCATCGTGCGCGCCGGCAGACGAATGCCAAAGCGTTGCTCGATGAGCTGCGACACCGCAGGCCGGGTCCACAGCGCATAGGGCATCTTCAACTGGTCCGGCGTCTTGTCGGTGATGAGCTTGCGCACAGCTGCCTCCTGCGCCGCATCCAGCAACCGGCCGTCGCCGCTTTTGCGCCCGCAAGGGGCATCGCGCAACGCCTTTGCGCCTGCCGCTTCGTGTCGCTTGCAGATATCGAACACACCTGTGCGACTCAATCCGGTCTGCGCCGCGATTTCGTCGTAGGTCCGGCCCTCCTTGCGAAGTCGGATGACTTGCACGCGCCGCTCATGCCGCGCATCGCGCGACAGCTTTCTCATGTCGGTTGCTTCCATCACCCCTACATGATGGCGCATTCGAATATTTCAAGTTGAATAGTGCCGAGTAAATAATGCGCTCGATTTGATCGAGCAGAAACTGCGTGTCGCGCCATCCTTCACCGCCGCCATCCTCTTGCGGCAGCCAGCGCGCGCGCACGTAGCCGAAGCGGTCAATCAGGAATTCCATGTGAGACGGCGGCTCCCCCAAGACGGTCGTGCCCGGGTCGCTCAAGGTTCGCCGGAACAGCAGGTAGGCGGTCGCTGCCTCCTGCGCCCCGTCGGTGACGATGGTGAACTGCAACGACGGCGAAGAAGGGGCGCCCGGCAAGGCAATGGCGATCACCTCGGCGCCGCCAGATTGCAGGTGCGGATAGAGATGCGCCAGTTCGGCCAGTCGTTGCGCCGAGAAGGGCTGCGAGTAGAAGACCAGGAGTCATCGTGAAGTTCGACGATCCAGCGCACATTCCGTTTCGCGGCACCGGTGCGGAGGTGCAGGCCATCCAGTTCGACTACTGCCGCTCACCGGATCAGGATGCCATTGCGCCCGCACGGCATCCCGTGGTGATCGTCGGCGCCGATCCCGTCGGGCTGTCACTGGCGATCGACCTCGCCCAGCGCGGGCAGCCGGTGCTGCTGCTCGACAACGATCACCGGCTCTCCAACGGCTCGCGCGCCATCTGCTTTGCCAAGCTGTTGATTTCCACGCAGAAGTGACCCACTAACCCCCAGGATTTCCATCTAAATCTGACCCACGTACTAACCCTAACCTGCTGCTTTGTTGAGCAGCAGGAGACCAGGAGTGATAGACGTGGC
>Ga0308159_1004248_pt1 | contig 13299 bp, 9 predicted proteins | sample PhyCR1_FD_201040 | JGI IMG/M metagenome (GOLD analysis project Ga0308159, IMG submission 201040) | Phyllosphere microbial communities from UC Gill Tract Community Farm, Albany, California, United States - DLSLC.R1 | ecosystem: Host-associated > Plants > Phyllosphere > Unclassified | place: USA...
TGCTCCAAAGGCAGCACAGGCGGGATTGCCTGCGACCCGGGAGAACCACGCTGCAGCGCAGCGCTCAAGGTCGACACAGGCGCGCGGCACGCGCCGAGCACGCGAAGCGCGCGCAGGGCCTTGAACGTGAGAACGGCGTGGTAGCGTGGGACGTCACAGGCAAACCCACCCCACCCTCACCACGGGACCGCTGAGTTGCCTGGAAGGCTACCCAGCCACCCCGCCCCAGGAATGAGCGCGATACCTGCAACATAGCGTCCCGCCCTGGGCGGGCGGCGCCAGACAGCCCGACCAACCAGCGCACAAACGCTGGTTCCAGCGCAGCAAGGTGAACAGCGCAGAGGGCTGCGCCATGGTCTCCATGGGATTGCCGCCAATTCGTCGAATGGAATAAAACAAATCACAGGCACGAAATTCCTTGCGGGGCAAAAAGCATAGTCCATCAAAACACCGCCTGGCACCCGCCAACTTTGGCAGGTGTGCAACCTGACGAATCATGCTTCTGTAAGAGCGCGGGATTGCTATGGAAATCTGTGCTTGCCTCAATAAACAACGACACTTTCAGGACCAAGGGCATCGAGAAGGAAAAGGCCGGGGCGGAGGTGCACAGCGCTGGTACTGCGAGACTGGAGCTAGGCGTGCGACTCGAACCAGTGGCGAGCACCACCTTGAGAACAGGGTGACGGCCCGCAGCTTCCAGACCTGACGTCGTACGAGGCTGCCTCAAGGCCCTTTACCAACTGCTGCGCTTCCGTGCCCGCCTTTAATTGCTCGGGATCTCGTCCTGACCGAGCTGGATTGCGCTCGCATGGTTATTGCTACAGCTCAAGTCGGTTTCATCTGCGACGGATCATCGTGAACGACACGAACCATATCAGCGCGAAGATCCGTCGCGCCAAATCGGGACTGGAAGATCAACAGGAACAGAACTGTCCGTTGCTGAGCGCCTCGGTACTCCTCTCGCAGTCATCGGACAGAAGCAACCCCTTGCCGGGTACGAGGATGAAGCCGTGGTCGCGCAGGTGCTAGTCCCCGTTAGAGACCAACAGGTTAAACACGACGCAAGCACAACTCACACAGTTGGGCGACGGTGTTCGCACCGTGGTACATCAGCACACGGAAGATCTCGCGATCCCTCGCAACTGTCGATGCATCGTCGCCATCCAGGCGTCAGGTGAGCGTCATCAACGAGGCGAAATAAAGCATGCCCGCGTTGGCGGCGACCTGTGCAGGTGTGACGCCGGCAGAAACAAAGCCGTGGGCATGCCAGCAATTCACATCGCGCAATCCGCACCACCGTGACACCAGCACGCGCCTGGCGCATCGAGGGCATCACCAGCACGCAGTTGTCGTAGGGGTGCGTACCGGATCGCCATCGTTGTCGCCGATCTCCGTGCCCGCCCACGCGATGGTCTCCAGGCCGTCGAATGGCCGCTCGATGCGAAAGCGCTCGCTCTTGGCGCCCACCGCGTGCGTCACGTACAGCGCCCGCTGGGCGCCCGGGTCAGGCTGCCTCCATCCGGGCAAAAACGCCTGGGTGCGCGCCGCTGAGACCGTGCCGGCCTCGACCAGGAAGTGTGCGCACTGATCGCATGCTGTACAAGGTGCTTGCCTGCGACGCCACGAAGGACTCTCGCCACATCCTGCGCACCACGTCCGCCGACGTCGCGCTCATCGTCAACACGAGCTCGGGCATCCGCACCCTCGATGACCTCCTGAGCCGCGCCAAGGCGTCACCGGGCAAGCTCTACCATGCCTCCGGCGGCGTGGGAACCCCGCCGCACATGGGCGTGGAGTTGATGCTGAGCGAGACCCACGCGCGTGCCACGCACGTGCCGTACAAGGGTGCCTCGGAGTTGGTCAATGCGGTGCTCCGCAACCAGGTGACCTTTGGCATGCCCATCCTCAGTATGGCCCATCCACAGAACGTCTCGGGCGACCTGAAGGCGCTGGCAATCGCCGGCAGCGTGTGCAATCCGCAGCTCCGCCAGGTGCCTACGCTCGCGGAGCTCGGTCTGCCCGGCGTCGAACTCACGTCATGGGGTGGCGACTCGGTGCCCTCGGGCACGTCGGACGCGATTGCCGTACCCATACAGAGCGCCTTCGAGCAGGCGGTCAGATCACGCCGCTGCCCACCGAGGCCTACACCCGCAGTTTTCTCGACGAGATCGCGCTGACCGACACGACGATGAACCGCGTGGGCCTGACGGCGCAGTGAGCGCACCGGGCCGACGCTGCGCCGGCTGCCCTGCGCGAGGCGTCCACCCGCCACGTTGGCTGCAAGCGGCCATTCCACGGTCTGGCCGGCGCAGGTGCAGCGGCGAATTTGGCTCGCCGGAGCGAGACCTGCGAGCGCAAGGGAAACCGTCCTTGCGTGATAGGTGAACATGACATTGCCGACGAAAATATCGGCAGCGGGTGTGACTTTGCGCCCGCGGTGACCACCGGTCAACGCCCGCGTTCTTCCGCCTTGTGCGCGTCGCTCGTGGGTCGACTCACCGGAAGTGTAGGGCTTGATCGGCGCCACCGTCAACCGGCCTGGGGTGTGCGCGCACGTACCGCACACCTATGGTGAGCGCGGCCGCAGCTTGGCGCCGGATCAACATCAACGCTGCGAGCGTGACGCGCTCGGGGCTGCCAATGTTCCATCGCAACGGCGGTTTGCACGGTCCGCCTGCGAGTCGACACGACGGTGGTGATCCTGCCGTGTGGAAAACGCGAGGGGCCACCGAGCGCAATGGGCGCTATCGCGTGACGAGCCAGCGTGCTGCTGATCTGCGCGATGGTCATCGCACCTCCAAGGTGCACGAAGGGCCACGGGCCCTTCTTCGCGGACTCCATCCTCAAAGAATGAGACCGCTCTGCTGACTCCGCCAACCTCATCTCCAGGCGGCCCTCTGCACGCGGACAGGTGACCGAATCAGAGACACCAGTCGCGCGCACCAAGCACAGCCGCACCCCGCAACGAATCCCCGGGGCCGGTCAGGCGCTCACACCCGAGGCGGGTCTGTTTCGCGCGCACTGTGCCGGGGCCCGCCCACGGCAGTCATGAACTCGACCAGGGTGGCATCGAGATCGGTCCCGTCGGCGAGGATGAGCCCCGGGTCCGCGGCGCCGTTGGGCAATGTTGGAGGAATACCGGCATCGGCGAGCAGGCCCTGCGAGGTGCCCAGCGCCAGGATGGTCTTGCCGTGGCGGTACTGATCCTTCAGGAACTCCATCGTGTGGCCGCTCACCGCCAGCGAATCGGTCGCGGCCGCTCCGTCAGGCAACACCAGGGCGTCAAACAGGAAGCCGGGGCTGTTTTCCATCGTGGCGTCAGCTTCGAGCTTCTCACCCGTCTCGGCAGCAAAGGTGCCCAGGCGCGGCCCAACCAGGCGCGGCACCGCGCCGGCTTCGAGCAGCGCCGCCTGCAGCGTGGCAATGCTCGTGCCGTGGGCGCCATCCGCAATCAGGATCGCCACCTTGCGTGTGCGGATGCCCCCCTCGCCCGGACGGGCCATGAGCGACAGCGCCGGCGAGCTTTTCACTTCAGGCGACACAGGGGTCTCGAGCGCCAGTGGCAACCCTGCAGGCACCTCCATGCCCAAGCCTGCGGCCACCTGTGCAGCCAGCGCCGGCGACGCGTTGACCAGCGAAGCCACCACGCGCTCGCGCACCGCGGGCACCGTCACCTTGGAAAGCTCGAAACGGAACGCAGCAGCGATGTGCGCCTGCTCCGCGGGCGTCTGGCTTTCGAAGAACAAGGTGGCCTGCGTGTAGTGGTCCGCGAATTTTTCAGGCTTGCCGCGCACCTTGTCGCTGGCATCCTTGGCGTCCATGCGGCGCGCGACGCTCTGGAACCCCTGCGCGGCACCCGCCTGGTACGGCGCGCCGCCCGCGAGCGAATTCGGTTCGTACGACACACGGCCGCGATGAATGGCCTGGCGGTGCATTCCGTCGCGCTGGTTGTTGTGGACCGGGGCGATCGGTGCGTTGATCGGCAACTCGTGAAAGTTCGGTCCACCCAGGCGGCTGATCTGCGTGTCGACGTACGAGTGGATGCGCCCCGCCAGCAATGGGTCGTTGCTGAAATCCATGCCCGGGACGATGTGCGCGGTGCAAAAAGCCACCTGCTCGGTTTCGGCAAAGAAATTGTCCGGGTTGCGATTGAGCACCATGCGCCCGACGATCTGCACGGGCACCAGTTCCTCGGGGATCAGCTTCGTGGAATCGAGCACGTCGAAGCTGAAGGCCTCCGCCTGTGCCTCCGAAAAGATCTGCAGCCCAAGCTCCCATTCAGGATACTCGCCGGCGTCAATGGCTTCCCAAAGGTCGCGGCGATGGAAGTCCGGGTCAGCGCCCGAAATCTTCACCGCCTCGTCCCAGACCAGCGAATGGGTGCCCAGCTTCGGCTGCCAATGGAACTTGACGAACACCGATTCGCCTTCGGCATTGACCAGGCGGAACGTGTGCACGCCAAAGCCCTGCATCATCCGGTAGCTGCGCGGAATGGCGCGGTCGCTCATCTGCCACATGAGCATGTGGGTGGACTCCGGCATGAGGGACACGAAGTCCCAGAAGGTGTCATGTGCCGATGCGGCCTGCGGCATGGCGTGGTGCGGCTCCGGTTTGACGGCGTGCACCAGGTCGGGAAACTTGATCGCGTCCTGGATGAAGAAAACAGGCATGTTGTTGCCCACCAAGTCCCAATTGCCTTCCTGCGTATAGAACTTGACGGCAAAGCCGCGCACGTCGCGCGCAGTGTCCTTGGAGCCGCGTTCGCCCGCGACAGTGGAAAAGCGCACGAACACCGGCGTGACCTTGCCGGCTTCGCTGAACAGGTCGGCCTTGGTGTAAGCGGTCAGCGGTTCGTAGCACTCGAAGAAGCCGTGTGCGGCCGAACCGCGCGCGTGCACGATCCGCTCGGGGATGCGTTCATGGTCGAAGTGCGTCAGCTTTTCGCGCAGGATGAAGTCTTCGAGCAGCACGGGACCGCGCACCCCGGCCTTCAGCGAATTCTGGTTGTCCGCGATCGGCACGCCCTGGTTGGTCGTCAGGCGCTGGCCTGTGGCGTCCACACGTACGCGGTCGAGCGGCTCGCTGGCAGGGCTCGCACCCGGGGCCGCGACACCGCCGGTCTTCGCCGACATCTGTGTTTCCGACAAGGTGCTGGCCCCTGGCAGTGACGATGGCGGTTCGACCGTCAGGCCGCGCGGTGCGGCCTGTGCATTGTCGAGGCCATGTTCCAGTGGCTTGTTGGTGTTCGCCGGCATGGCAGCCGCCAGCGTCTGGGTATCGGCGGCTTTTTGCGACGGCAGGTCGCCCGGTACCGTGCCCGGGGGCGCCGGATGGGCCGGGCCACTGTCGGTATTGCGGCTGGCCGCCTTGGCGGAATTGACGGCGAGGGGCGAAGCAGCGGGCGTGCTCTTGCGTGTTTTGGGCATTGGGTTCTCTGTGGGTAGTGGCGGTGGTTGGGACAAGGGCCTGGACAGAAGCGCCAGATCACCTGCAGGTAGACCTCAACCGCTCATCAACAACTATGGTCGGCGCGACTCATCTGTATGTAGGACAGCCGAGCCCGCCGCGTGGGACGGGCGCCGTCATGTCTTTTGACACATCGACCGCCAAGCAAAAAGCCGCCCATCGGCGGCTGTTCTTGGGATCGGGCGGCGTCGCTTCCTTACTCGCCGCGCATGCCGCTGACCAGACGCTGGGTGGCCGACAGGCCATCGGGCGTCCAATGCGAGTTCGGCGCCAGCAGGTCCAGCACGTCGCGCTCCGCCTCCCCGCGGATATCGTTCGCTGCGCGCTCTCGCGTCCGTCGTGCAAACGGTGTTGCTGTGGCTGGCCTGGAAGGCGATGCACCGGCGTCGGTTGCACGTGCCCGCAGCCGCTGGGCAGCGCGGAAGCTCAGTACACGCGCGGGCAGTTCGTTCGCAGGCGGCAATGGACTGTCGAACCGGCGTCCGTCGGCGCTCGCTTCGCCGCGGATCCAGTCGTGAATCACCTGCAACTCGTAGTCGCTGAAGACGCCGAACATCTCTGCGCGATCACCCACGAGCAGTTGCCAGAACCGGCTTTCGCTGGGCTCCTGGTTGATCAGGATCCAATCTTTGCGCACCAGCGCATCGACGAAGTCCCGCACGCCCTGCGGCTGGCTCAGCCACTGATTGACTGTGCGGCCTTCGATCCGGCAATAGTCCGAGTGCGCGCCTGCGCCTGCAATGCGCTTGGCGCTCAGTATGCGCAAGACCTCTTCGCCCTGGTCGAATCCCGCAATGACGGCGTTCGTACCCAAACCCAGCTCGTTGAGCCGGTAGCCGCGCCGCACACGTGCCCAGAACGCGTGCGCATCGGCAAAGCGGCTCATGTTCTGGAACACCGCATCCACCGCCTTGCGTGCATGGCCACTGTCGGCGTTGTCGACTGTCACGTGCAAGGTGAAATAGTAGGGATCGATGCCCAGCTCGTTGAGCTCGTAGGACGTGATCAGCAAATGCAGGGGCAGCTGCTCGTAGCCGAGGTTGAAGCCGATGACCTCCGGCAGCATGTGTTCGATCGTGTGACCCAGCGCGAGCTGGATGGCGCCTTGTTCGAAATACTCGTCCGGCAGGTGCCCGCCTTCGGACAGCCCGTTGGCATGCAGCAATTCACGGTACAAGAGCACGTGGTTCTTGGTCACGTCGCCATTGCCGAGTTCCTCGAGGTAGGTCTGCACCAGGCCCAGCAACCGCGCATCGTTGCCGTGGCGCAGCGCGCCGTACAACCAGGAGCCGTCGACCAACTTGGTCGGCGCGACCGCCTGAATGAAGTGCAGGGCGTGCGAACGGTTCTTGAAGAACCTCCGGGGAGCGCCGGCCTTGCGACCTGCCAGGTAGTCTTGGTAAGCATCGGTGGCGCGATGCGCCGAGGCGTCCATCCATTGCAGGAGGGCGTCAGGCGTGTCTGGAAGATCATCCTCGATGCCGGCAGACCGTTCGAGGGCGTTCTCGAGCAAGGAGAGCCCACGCCGTTCGGCTGCACGCCGTGGTGTGGCCGCGTGCAAAAGTTCGTCGTAGACGTCCTTGAACGAGGGCAGGCTCGCGGGGGAGTCCGATGGGGCGATGCTTGCTATGAAGCGATCGTCTGCGCAGGGATACGCCTGTCGGACGGCGGAAGCGCCAAATGCGGAAGGAGCGGTGACTTGTGACATGAACAGACCATCATGCGATCGGCGGGCCTTTCACCCAAGGCACCGCCCCAAGCCGCTGTGGGACACCATGCTTGACCGGAGCGGCACGATGTCCGACTTGGCCTTTGCGGCGCTCCTGCCGTGCCCAGGGCGACGGCGCGATGCGTGCGCTTACCAGTTGCCGCGGCGCGGCAAATGCGCGCGTGCCCAGTCGATGCCGCGGCGCTGCAGGTCGGGCCGGCGGCGGGCGGTCGCGGTCAATACCAGCGCGGCGATGGCGGCGCCGGCGGCCATGTAGGCGAGACAAACGCCCCAGCGCGGCGCACCGCTGCCCTGCGCGTCTTCGGAGGTGTAGGTCTTCTCGATGGCGTTGAGTGGGCGCAGCTCATCGGTGTCTTCTTCAGCCTCCAAGGCGGCTTGCGAAACATCGAGTTGCGAGGGGGTGTCTTCGGAAGGAGTGTTCATGATGGAAATGCCGTGAATCGGAGATGAGTGAGGACCGCCGAACGCCGCCCCGGTGAGGGACGCCGGGACACACGACGGGACGAAGTGCGAACAAGCTGATCATTAACGGCGAAACGGTCCGATGGACCAAGGGGTCTGCACCCAAGCGTGAAGTAGGCCAAGCGCCCGGCTGACAGCATCCCGAAAGCTTCGCCGCCGCATGATCGGCGCCTTCCAAGCAAAAAGACCAGGAGACGCCATGCCAACCCCCCATTTCCCGATGACCCCTGCAGCCGGCCTGCAGCGGCGCCAACTTCTCCAGGCCGCCGGTGCCCTGGGCGCTGCGGGCATGTTCGCGCAAGGCGCGGCGGCGCAAGGCGGCTGGCCGAGCAAGTCGATCCGCTTCGTGGTGCCTTTCGCGCCCGGTGGCAGCTCGGAGATTGTCGCGCGCTCGACGGCGGCCGAGCTGTCCAACCTGATCGGCCAGAGTGTCTTCGTCGACAACAAGCCCGGCGCCGCCGGCAACATCGCCATGTCGGAAGTCGCGCGCAGCGACGACCAGCACACCCTGATCCTCGGCCACATCGGCACGCTGGCGGTCAATCCTTACATCTTCGCCAAGCTGCCCTACGACGCCAACAAGGACTTCAAGCCCGTCAGCCTGCTGGCCAAGGTGCCCAGCCTGTATGTGGTGCACCCGGACGTGCCGGCGAAGAACCTGGTCGAGTTCATCGCCTATGCCAAGGCCAATCCGGGCAAGCTGAGCTATGGCTCTGCCGGCAACGGCAGCGCGGGTCACCTTGCCTTCGAGTACCTGAAGATGAGTGCGGGCGTGTTCATGCTGCACGTGCCGTACCGCGGCACCGGCCCGATGCTGACCGACCTGCTGTCGGGCCGCCTCGAGGCGTCGGCGATCGGCGCAGCGGCCATCATTCCGTTCATCAAGTCGGGCAAGGTGCGCTGCATCGCCACCGGCTCGGCCAAGCGGCTGCCGCAACTGCCGGACGTGCCGACCGTCGCGGAGCAAGGCTTTCCGGGCTTCGAGATGACGCAGTGGTACGGCATGCTGGCGCCGGCCAACCTCGCGCCCGCCCACCTCGCCAAGCTGTCGACCGAGACCATGAAGGCTGTCAAGGCACCCGCGGCGCTGGAGCGCCTGCGCGGCGACGCGGCCGAGGCCATCGGGGGCACGCCCGAGCAGTTCGCGCAGTTCATCGCCATCGAGCAGGAACGCTGGAAGAAAGTGATCGCGCGCGCCAACATCAAGCCCGACTGACCCTGTGAGCCCCCGGCCAGGAGCCCTCTAAGATCGGCTGATGCGCATCCTGCTGGCCGAAGACGAACACACGCTGGGCACCTGGCTGTGCAAGGCGCTCGAGCACGTCGGCATCCAGGTCGAATGGGTCGACGACGGCCGGCTGGCCGACCTGGCACTGCAGCGGCGCGACCACGACGCGCTGGTGCTCGACCTGGGTCTTCCGGGTCTGGACGGCCACAGCGTGCTGCAGCGCCTGCGCGAACGCGACCAGCGGCTGCCTACCCTCATCCTCACTGCGCGGGACTCGCTGGCCGAGCGCGTCGGTTCGCTCAACGCAGGAGCGGACGACTTTCTGGCCAAGCCATTCGCGCTCGCCGAACTCGAGGCGCGGCTCCATGCGCTGGTTCGGCGTGCACGCGGGGTCGAGCATCCCCGTCTGGCATGCGGCCCGCTGGTGTACGACGGCGCACGCCGCCAGTTCGTCCTGGCCGGAGAAGCGCTGGCGCTGTCGCCGCGCGAGCTTTCCGTGCTGCGCGTGCTGGTCCAGCGCAGCGGCGAACCGCTGTCCAAGCAGCAGATCCTCGACCGCGTGTTCTCCGACGACGAAGACGTGCACCCCGAGGCGGTGGAGGTGTTCGTGCACCGGCTGCGCAAGCGGCTGGACGGCAGCGGCGTGCGCATCGTCACCCTGCGGGGCCTGGGTTATGCGCTGGAGGCGGGCTGAATGACCACGGCCAGCGTCCGGCCGCCAGCCTTGCGGCGCCTGCGACGCATGGGCGGCTGGCTGCGGCGCGCCAGCCTGCGCCAGCGTCTGGTGCTGCTGCTGCTGCCCACGCTGCTTCTCATGACGGCGGCCGAGCTCTGGATGACACGGCACGACGCGCTGAATGCGGCGAACTCGGCCTACGACCGGTCGCTGCTCGGCGCGCTCAGGTCGATCGACGCCAACATCTCGCTCGCCTCGGGCGGCCTGTCGGTCGAGCTGCCCTACACGATGTTCGAGTTCTTCGAACTGACGGCCAATGGGCAGGTGTACTTCCGCGTGGCCACGTCCGACGGCCTGGTCGAACTGGGCAGCGCCGATCTGCCGGAGCCGGTGCAGCCGCCCCTGAGCGACAAGCCCGTCTTCTACGACGCGGTCTATTTCGGTGAAGCGGTGCGGCTGGCGGCGTTCCGGCGTGTGCTCGACCCTGCGCCTGCCGACGGCCCGGCGCGCAGCGTACTCGTTCAAGTCGGCGAGAGCACACGCTCGCGCGAGGCCTTCAGCGCACGCTTTGTCCGCCGGGCCGCGCTGCGCGACGCGCTGGTGTTGCTGCTGCTCACCTGCGCGACCGCGCTGGCCCTGGCGGCGGCGCTGCGCCCCCTCACCCGGCTCGCGCGCGAGGTGCAGGAGCGCCAGCCTGACGACCTGACGCGCATGGACGAAGACGCATTGCCTGCCGACATCCGGCCGCTGGTCGCGGCCGTCAACCAGCACATGGGGCGCACGCAGGCGCTGGTCACCCAGCAGCGCCAGTTCCTGGACGACACCTCGCACCAGCTGCGCACCCATCTCACCACCCTGCAGATGCAGGTCGACTACGCGCTGAGGGAGCGCCATGCCGACGCCGTCCAGGGCACGCTGGCGGCCATGAGCGTGGAGATCGGCCGCGTCACGCGCACCACGCAGCAGCTGCTGTCGCTGGGACGCTCGGACACCGCGGCGCTCGACATGGCGGAACTGGACCTGGACGAACTGACGCGCAGCGTCGCCATCGAACTGTTGGCGCTGGCGCGCAGCCGCCACATCGACCTCGGCATCCAGCCCGCGGCACCGGCGACCGCGCCGACGTGCGCCTTTGCCGACGCTGGATTGATGCGCGAGGCGCTGCGCAACCTGATCGTCAACGCCATCACCTACACGCCGCCCCATGGCACGGTCACCGTCTATGCGCGCGGCACGGCGCAGGAATGCCGGATCACGGTGGAGGACGATGGGCCGGGTCTGACCGACGCCGAATGCGCCGTGCTGGGCCAGCGTTTTCAGCGCGGCACGCGCGCCGCGACAGGTGGCTCCGGCCTGGGGCTTGCCATTGCGAGATCCATCGCCCGGCGCCACCATGGCGACCTGCTGCTGCGCCCGCGCGCCGACGCGCAGGGACTGTTGGCCATCCTGTGGTGGCCGGCACCGCAGGGCAGCACCCCGGAGGCCAACCGATGACGCGCCGTCGTACCCTGGTTGCAGTGGCATGCCTGTTGACGGCCGGCATGCGTGCCGAAGGTGCGGTCGACCCCAGCGCGGAGGCCGCCGAGTGCGTGATCCCCGCCAAGGCAGGCGGCGGCTTCGAACTGACCTGCGCGCTGGCCCGGGACGCCCTGCAGGTGGTGCGGCCCGCGCGCCCCGCACTGAGCCAGCGTTACCTGCCCGGTGGCATCGGCGCCCTCGCCTTCGACCGCGTCGCGACGGGCCGCATGGGTGGCAGCGCGTTGCTGGTGGCGTTTTCCAGCGGCTCCCTGCTGAACCTGGCACAGGGCCGCTTCGGTGCACATCCGCCAACGGCCGTGCGCTGGATCGCAACGCTGGGCACCGATTACGGCGTGATTGCCGTGCACCGGGACTCGCCCTTTCGCTCTTTGACCGACGTCATCGCGGCGCTGCGGCAGGCGCCCTCCCGCGTGGCCTTCGGCGCGGGCGGCACGGTGGGAAGCCAGGACTGGGTGAAGGCCGCCCTGCTGGTGCGGCATGCGGGCGGCGATCCCAAGACGATGCGTTTCGTCGCCTTCGAAGGCGGCGGCGATGCATTGAGCGCCCTGCAAGGCCGGCACGTCGACGTGTTCGCGGGCGATGCAGCCGAAGCCTTGAAGGCGATCGACGGCGGTGCGGCCGTGCGTCTGCTGGCCGTCCTGTCGCAGACACGCCTCGGCGGCGCATTGCAAGGCGTGCCGACGGCGCGCGAACAACAGGTCGACCTGGTGTGGCCGACGGTGCGCGGCGTCTACCTCAGCGCCGACGTGCCCGAAGCAGCATGCCAGGCATGGACCGATGCCTTTCGGGAAGCGATGGCTTCGCCCGCGTTCGCAGCGCTGCGCGAACGCCATCGCCTGTATCCGTTTTCACTGAGCGGGGCAGCGGTCGAAGCGTTCGTGGCCGCGCAACTGGTTCGCTACAGGCAAGTCGCCGACGACCTGGGCCTGCGACGCTGGCACCGCTGAGGCCCGGCTCAGACCGGCAGGCCCTTGGCGCGCAGCACGGCGTCGAAGCGCTCCGGATCGGCGTTGCCGGCCACGTTGCTCTGCCGGATGCCGGCCTCCTTGACCAAATGCGCGCGGGTACGCACCAGAATATCGGCCGCCTCGGCGGCCGGCACCGCGATCACGCCATCGGCGTCGCCCACGACCAGGTCGCCCGGCATGACCACCAGGCCTGCGCAGGACACCGGCACGTTCACCTCGCCCGGGCCGTCCTTGCTCGGGCCGCGGTGGGTGTGGCCGCGCGCGAAGATCGGCATGCCGTCTTCCGCCCACTCGACCAGATCGCGGATCGCCCCGTCGATGACCAGGCCTGCCAGCTTCTTGGTCACACAGGTGGTGCGGATGAGCCCGCCCACCAGCGCCTGCGACACGTCGCCACCGCCATCGATGACCAGCACGTCGCCGGGTGCGACCATCATCAGCGCCTTGTGAATCATCAGGTTGTCGCCAGGGCGTACGCGCACGGTCACCGCGGTGCCGCACATCACGGTGTCCAGGCGCGCGTGGTACTGACGCAGGCCGACCGTGCCGACGTTGCGGCTCATGGCGTCGCCGATGGCCGCGACCGGCATGTCGGCAAAGGCGGCCACGATGTCCGCCGGTGCGCCCGCTGCACGGGGCGCGATGCGGTAGCCCGCGGGCCAGGATTTGCTGCTGTCGCTGCTCATGAAGATGGGGTTCCAGGAAGAGGGATCGGAAGGGGGAGGATGTCGAAGACCTGCGGGTTGACGCAGGCCGTATCGGCTGGGCGACGTTCGGGCGCGCCGTGCAGGAAACCCAGCACGTTGTGTGCGGCGCCGCTGGCCATGCCCGCCAGCGCGGCGGCCGTGGAGCCGCCGACATGCGGCGTCAGCACGACGTTGTCCAGGCGCGCCAGCGCGCTGTCGGCGGGCAAGGGTTCCTGCGCCATGGTGTCGAGCCCCGCGGCAAAGAGCGCGCCCGACTGCAGGGCCGCGACCAGGGCGGGCTCGTCGACGACTTCGCCGCGCGCCGTGTTGATCAACATGGCGCCCGCCGGAAGCAGCGCCAGCCGACGCGCGTCGATGAGGTGGCGGGTGTGGGCGTTGAGTGGCACGTGCAGGCTCAGCACGTCCGACAGCGGCAGCAATGCGTCGAGCGAATCGGCCAGCAGCACGCCGGCCACCGGACTGGGCCCGCGCAGCGCCGGATCGAAGGCATGCACCGCCATACCCAGCGCCAGCGCGACCTGCGC
>Ga0308159_1004249_pt1 | contig 13296 bp, 14 predicted proteins | sample PhyCR1_FD_201040 | JGI IMG/M metagenome (GOLD analysis project Ga0308159, IMG submission 201040) | Phyllosphere microbial communities from UC Gill Tract Community Farm, Albany, California, United States - DLSLC.R1 | ecosystem: Host-associated > Plants > Phyllosphere > Unclassified | place: USA...
CCGGCACAGTCCTTCGTCGCGGCGCCCAAGGACGCACCGGTCGACCTGCAGACCAGCGGCAAGTTCACGACCGGCCGACGCGTCGAAGCGCTCGGCACCGTCGAAGGCCTGTCGGGCGGCCGTGGCACCGGTGTCGGCGTGCCCTTCAAGGGCCAACCGCTGCAGGGGCATTCGGGCATCAAGCGCATGGACGACGGCAGCTTCTGGGTGCTGACCGACAACGGCGCAGGCAGCAAGGCCAACTCGCCCGACTTCATGCTCTACCTGAACCATTACAAGGTCGATTTCGACAGCGGCAAGCTGCAGCGCATCCGCACGGTGTTCCTGCACGACCCCGACAAGAAGGTGCCCTTTCGCATCGTCGAGGAAGGCTCGCGCAAGCGTTACCTGACGGGATCGGACTTCGATCCTGAAAGCTTCCAGTTCGCCGGCGGCGCGCTGTGGATCGGCGAAGAATTCGGGCCCTTCCTGATCAAGGCCGACCTCGATGGAAAGGTCCTCGCCGTGTTCGACACCCTCGTCGACGGCAAGCCGGTGCGCTCACCCGACCATCCCGCCGTGACCACGCCCGGCGTCCCTGGGGGCGCGGTCGACTTCCAGGTCAAGCGCTCCAAGGGCTTCGAGGGCATGGCCGCGTCGAAGGACGGAAGCAAGCTGTACGCGTTGCTCGAGGGCCCAGTCTGGAACGCCGACGCGAAGGACTACGAAAAGGTCGACGGCAAGGAAGCCCTGCGCGTGCTGGAGTTCGACGTGGCCAGCGAGAAGTGGACCGGTCGGCACTGGAAGTACGTCCTGGAAGCCAACGGCAATGCCATCGGCGACTTCAACATGATCGACGCCAGCACGGGCCTGATCATCGAGCGCGACAACGGCGAAGGCACGGTCGACAAGGCCTGCCCTGAAGGCCAGAAGCGCGCCGACTGCTTCCACGACATCGCGAAGTTCAAGCGGGTCTTCAAGGTCGAACTCACCGATGCCAACGTGGGCGGCGCAGTGCGAAAGATCGGTTCGATCGACCTGCTGAACATCGCGGACCCTGGCAAGCGTGCACGCAAGCCGCTCAACGACGGCGTGCTCAAGTTCCCGTTCTTCACCATCGAGAACGTCGACGTGGTCGATGCCACGCACATCGTGGTGGGCAACGACAACAACCTGCCGTTCTCCAGCAGCCGGGAGCCGAACAAGGCGGACGACAACGAGCTGGTGTTGCTGGAGGCGGGCGAGCTGCTGAAGGCGAAGTAGTCTGCGTTTGGACAGGCTGCCGCTGATTGGCGCAAAATGCGCCAATCAGGAGATTGCCATGCCATCCAACGCGTTTTCTTCAGTCAAGCTGCCCGATTCCCTCGTCGACAAGGCACGCGAGGCGGCGCAGCCGATGCGCCGCTCGGTCGCGAGCCAGATCGAGTATTGGGCGACGCTGGGGCAGGTGGTCGAACACACCGGGTTGAGCGTGCAGGAGGCCCGCACGGCCATCGAAGACTACGAGCGCGCCGTCAAGGCGCGTGCGCCGCAAACGGTGGACGAGTTGACGGCACGCCTGCTGGCATCTCAATCGCGCGGTTCGCTTGCCCAGCGCGTTCGCGACGTGGTCGAGGACAACCGAAGTCGTGTCGACTGACCGGCGAATGGCGACGGCGCCGATCTGGTTCCACCTGCTGGCCGGCCCCAATGGCGCGGGCAAGTCCACGCTTTACCGCGCGCTGGTGCGAGACGATATCTTGGGGCAAGAGCTGGAGTTCGTGAACGCCGACCTCCATGAACGCGACCACTTGCAAGATATCGCGGATCCAGAGCAGCGCTCCGAAGCTGCGCGCACGTGGGCCGATGGCCGCCGATCGGAGCTGTTGGCGGCCGGCACATCGTTTGTCAGCGAAACGGTCTTTTCACATCCGTCCAAGATCGCCTTGATTACCGAGGCCACGGCCAAGGGCTTCACCGTCGCCTTGCATGTGGTGGCCCTGGACGATCCGCAGCGCCTATTGGAGCGCGTGGCGCAGCGTGTACGCGAAGGCGGGCATCATGTGCCGCCGCAGCGGATTCTGGCCCGCTATCCCCGTACCATGGCCCATCTGGCCCGAGCGGTCGATGCCGCCCATGTGGCGTACCTGTACGAAGCGCGCGACGTGGCCGATGGTGGCCCTCAACTTGTGGCGGTGCGCACCGGGCTGCAAACGACCGTGGTCGGCGACGCATTGCCCGTTTGGGCGCACGCAATGCTGAGGCGCTGAAAACGCCTTCAGCGCATCAGCGCTTCGATCTCGTCGCCGTGCACCGGCACGCCACGCGTGATGAGTTCGCAGCCGTCGGCGGTGACGATGGCGTCGTCCTCGATGCGGATGCCGATGTGGTGGAACGCCTCGGGCACGCCTTCGCCCGGGCGCACGTAGATGCCCGGTTCGATCGTCAGCACCATGCCCGGATGCAGGATGCGGCTCGGGCGGCTCTTGATGATTTCGCCCGAAAGCGGGTCGCGGCGTTCGCTGATGTCGCCGACCTGCGTGGGCTCGACATAGCTGCCGCAGTCGTGCACGTCCATGCCCAGCCAGTGGCTGGTGCGGTGCATGTAGAACGGGAAGTACGCGCGCTTTTCGATCACGTCCTGCACCGTGCCGACCTTGTTGGCGTCGAGCAGGCCCAGGTCGAGCATGCCCTGCGACAGCACAGCCACGGTGGCGTCGTGCGGATCGTTGAAGCGATTGCCTGCCCTGGTCGCGGCCACGGCGGCTTCCTGGCTGGCCAGTACCAGGTCGTACAGCGCGCGCTGCGGGCCGGTGAACCTGCCATCGGCCGGGAAGGTGCGCGTGATGTCGCTCGCGTAGCTGTCGAGTTCGCAGCCCGCATCGATCAGCACCAGTTCGCCCGGGCGCACGGGCGCGACGTCGGCGCGGTAGTGCAGCACGCAGGCGTTGGCGCCGGCCGCGACGATGGAACTGTAGGCCGGGTACTGCGAACCGCCCATGCGAAACGCGTGGAGCAGTTCGGCGTCGAGGTGGTATTCGCGCACGTCCTTGCCCTCGCGCAGCATGCGTGCGGACAACTGCATCGCGCGAATGTGCGCGTCGGCGCTGATCTGCGCGGCGCGGCGCATGAGGTCTTGTTCGTGCGCGTCCTTGACCAGGCGCATCTCGTCCAGCGGGCCGCACAGGTCGCGCTGTTCCTCGGGACACAGCGCGCCGAAGCGCACGCGGGCGCGCACCGACTGCAGCCAGCCGTCGACGCGCGTCTCCAGCCCCTTGTGGGTCGCGAACGGGTACCAGACCGCGGCCTTGTTCTCCAGCAGCTTCGGCAGCTGGACATCGAGCGTGTCGACGCCGAAGGCTTCGTCCACCCCCAGCGTGGCGGGCGCGGCTTCGGGGCCCAGGCGGTAACCGTCCCAGATCTCGCGTTCCAGGTCCTTGGGCGCGCAGAACAGCGTGGCGCGCCCGTCGCCGGCCAGCAGCAGCCACGCGTTCGGCTCGGTGAAACCGGTCAGGTAGTAGAAGTAGCTGTCGTGGCGAAACAGGAAGTCGCTGTCGCGGTTGCGCTGTCGCTCGGGTGCCGTAGGGATGAGGGCGATGCCGTCCTTGCCCAGTTGCGAGGCGAGGCGCGCGCGGCGCTCGGCGTAGATCGTGGTGTCAGCGGTCATGGCGTGTTCAGTTGGGCTAGTCGCTCGGGTGTACCGACGTCGGTCCAGGCACCCGTGTAGAGCTCGGCGCTTACCAGGCCATTGTCCATGGCGCTGCGCAGCAACGGCGCCAGCGGGGCTTTGACGCCCTGTGGATTGCCCCGCGGGATGTCGCAATGGGGCGGCGCGAAGAGGGCGGCGCGGTACAGGCCGATGGTCGAGAAGGTATGGCGTGCCCCCGCGGCGTGCGCGTCGGTGGAAGTCGCCAGGCCCATTGGCGAGAGGCCGAAGTCGCCGTTCGGGTTGTGCGCCGGATTGGGCACCAGCCACAGGTGGGCGAGCTGGTTGCTGGCGGCGAAGCGCGCAACCGCCTCCTGCGTGAAGCGGAAGTCCGGCGCGTGCACGTCGCCAGCCGCCACCCAGAAGATGTCGCCCAGCCAGGGCAGGGCGCGCACGATGCCGCCGGCGGTTTCCAGCGCGCCGCCGAAGTCGTCGCCCTCGCGGGAGTAGCGCAGCGACACCATCGACGGGGCGCCCGGTGGGCCGGCATCGAAGCGCTCACCGAAATGCGCAGGAATCAGCCCGCCGAGCCAGTCGGTGTTGACCACGATATCGCGAAAGCCGCCTGCGGCCAGGGCCTCCATCGGCCACTGCATGAGTGGCTTGCCGCGCACTGGCAGCAACGGCTTGGGCAGGGCATCGGTGAGCGGCCGCATGCGCTGGCCGCGGCCGGCGGCGAGGATCATGGCGGCCACGCCGCGTACGCCGCTCATGCCATCGCTTCGCGCTGGCCGCGCTCCAGCGCATGCCGTTGCACGCACCCTGGACGAAAGACGGCTTCGAGCGCCGTCATCACGTTGCGCGCCTTGTCCGAATGGTCGGCGCTGAAGTTGCAGACGTAGACGTCGAGCGTCACGCCGCCGCGCTCGGGCCAGGTGTGCACGCACAGGTGCGACTCGGCCAGCAGCACCGTGGCCGTGACGCCGCCCGGACCGTCGGGCCCGGCATCGAAAGCGTGCACGAGGCTGCCCACGGCCTGCAGGCCGGCCTCCTCGACGGTGCGCACGCACAGCGCGCCTAGTGCGGCGGCATCGGTCAGCCAGTGCGGCGCGCCCTGGCAATCGTGGAGGTCGGCGGTGAGGTGCAGCCCTTGCATGGGGGCACTCTAGCAGCCCGGCAGGCTCTTTCCCGCCAGGTCGAGGCAGGCGCCGGTCGCGGTCGTTAAAATACCGAGTTCCCTAACCTGCTCCCCTGAAAGCCAACCGATGGCCCACCAAGCCTTGATGGCCAACGCGATCCGCGCGCTGGCAATGGATGCCGTTCAACTCGCGAACTCGGGCCATCCGGGCGCGCCGATGGGCATGGCCGACATGGCCGTTGCCCTGTGGGGCGACCATCTGCGTTTCAATCCCGCCAATCCGCACTGGCTCGACCGCGACCGCTTCGTGCTGTCGAACGGCCACGCCTCGATGCTGCTGTATGCGGTGTTGCACCTCACGGGCTACGCGCTGTCGATCGACGACCTCAAGCAGTTCCGCAAGCTGCACAGCAAGACGCCGGGCCATCCCGAGATCGACGTCACGCCGGGCGTGGAGACCACCACCGGCCCGCTGGGACAAGGCATCACCAACGCGGTCGGCTTTGCGCTGGCCGAGAAGCTGCTCGCCGCCGAATTCAACCGCGATGGCCACACCATCGTCGACCACCACACCTACGCCTTCCTGGGCGATGGCTGCCTGATGGAAGGCATCAGCCACGAAGCCATCGGCCTGGCCGGCGCCTGGCGCCTGGGCAAGCTGATCGCGCTGTACGACGACAACGGCATCAGCATCGACGGCAAGGTCGCGCCCTGGTTCATCGACGACACCGCGCTGCGCTTCAAGGCGCACGGCTGGAACACCATCGGCCCGATCGACGGCAATGACGCCCAGGCAGTGTCCGCCGCCATTGGCCAGGCCAAGACGAATGCCGACAACAAACCCACGCTGATCCTGTGCAAGACGCAGATCGGCAAGGGCAGCCCGAACCGCGCCGGCACGGCCAAGGCCCACGGCGAGGCACTGGGCGCCGAGGAAATTGCGCTGACCCGCACCGCGCTCGACTGGACGGCCGCACCCTTCGAGATCCCGGAGGCCGTGTACGCCGACTGGGACCACAAGGACGCGGGCGCCAAGGTCGAAGCCGAGTGGAACGAGCGGTTTGCTGCCTACACCGCCGCCTTCCCCGAACTGGCGGCCGAGTTCACGCGCCGCATGAAGGGCGAACTGCCCAAGAACTTTCACCAGGTCGCCTTCGACACCGTGGTCGCCGCCCACACCAAGGCCGAAACGGTGGCCAGCCGCAAGGCCTCGCAGCTCGCGCTCGAAGCCTTCACGGCCGCGCTGCCTGAAATGCTCGGTGGCAGCGCCGACCTGACCGGCTCCAACCTGACCAACACCAAGAGCACGCCCGCATTGCGCTTCGACGCCGAGACCGGCGCCGTGGTGATGGACGCACCCAAGGCCGCTGCACAGGGCGCCGAAGACGAATCCAAGCCGTCGAACACTGCCGACGCCGCCCCTGTCCCCGCACCCGTGCCAGGGCCGCATGGCCTGATCGGCCGGCACATCAATTACGGTGTGCGCGAATTCGGCATGGCTGCGATCATGAACGGCGTGGCGCTGCATGGCGGCTACATCCCGTACGGCGGCACCTTCCTGACCTTCAGCGACTACAGCCGCAATGCCATTCGCATGGCCGCGTTGATGAAGCACCGCGTGATCCACGTGTTCACGCACGACTCCATCGGCCTGGGCGAAGACGGCCCGACGCACCAGTCGATCGAGCATGCCGCCAGCCTGCGCCTGATCCCCAACCTGGACGTCTGGCGTCCGGGCGACACGGCCGAGACCGCCGTCGCCTGGGCCGTGGCGCTGCAGAACGTGTCGCGCCCGACGGCGTTGTTGCTGAGCCGCCAGAACATCGCCTACGCACCCAAGGACGAGCTGGGCGACATCAGCCGCGGCGCCTACGTGCTGTCCGAGCCCGAAGCGGTCGGCCTGAAGAACAAGAAGACCGTGGCGGTGCTGATCGCCACCGGCTCCGAAGTGCAGCTCGCCCTGGCTGCCCAGAAGCTGCTGGCGGCCCGCAAGATCGCGGTGCGCGTGGTCTCGATGCCCTCGACCACCACCTTCGATCGCCAGGACGTCGCCTACAAGAAGGCCGTGCTGCCCCGTAAGCTGCCGCGCATCGCGGTGGAGATGGGCTGCACCGGCGGCTGGTGGAAGTACGGCTGCGCCGCGGTCGTCGGCATCGACACCTTCGGCGAGTCGGCACCTGCGCCCGACCTTTTCAAGCACTTCGGATTCACGGCGGAGAACGTCGCCGCCACCGTGCAGGCGGCGCTCGAGCGCTGAGCGTCGTCGCTTGCCCGTCCGGCCGCACACACAACACCAGATTCATCAACCTTAGGAGCAACGTCAGATGGCTATCAAACTCGGTATCAACGGCTTTGGCCGCATCGGTCGCAACGTGCTGCGCGCAGCGGTCCAGAACTTCAAGAGCGACATCGAAATCGTCGCCATCAACGACCTGCTCGAGCCCGACTACCTCGCGTACATGCTGCAGTACGACTCGGTGCATGGCCGCTTCAAGGGCGAAGTCACGGTCGACGGCAACACGCTGATCGTCAACGGCAAGAAGATCCGCCTCACGCAGGAGCGCGACCCCGCGAACCTCAAGTGGAACGAAGTCGGCGCCGACATCGTGCTCGAATCCACCGGCCTGTTCCTGACCAAGGAAACCTGCCAGAAGCACATCGACGCAGGCGCCAAGAAGGTCATCATGTCGGCCCCTTGCAAGGACGACACGCCCATGTTCGTCTACGGCGTGAACGACGCCAAGTACGCCGGCGAAGCCATCATCAGCAACGCCAGCTGCACCACCAACGCGCTGGCGCCGCTGGCCAAGGTGCTCAACGACAAGTGGGGCATCAAGCGCGGCCTGATGACCACCGTGCACGCCGCCACGGCCACCCAGAAGACCGTCGACGGCCCGAGCAACAAGGACTGGCGCGGCGGCCGCGGCATCCTGGAGAACATCATTCCTTCGAGCACCGGCGCTGCCAAGGCCGTGGGCGTGGTGATCCCCGAGCTCAACAAGAAGCTCACGGGCATGAGCTTTCGCGTGCCGACTTCCGACGTGTCGGTGGTCGACCTGACGGTCGAACTGGTCAAGGAAGCGTCGTACAAGGAAATCTGCGCTGAAATGAAGGCGCAGAGCGAAGGCGCGCTCAAGGGCATCCTGGGCTACACCGAAGACAAGGTCGTGGCGACCGACTTCCGCGGCGACCCGCGCACCTCGATCTTCGACGCGGACGCCGGCCTGGCGCTCGACAGCACCTTCGTCAAGCTCGTGAGCTGGTACGACAACGAATGGGGCTACTCGAACAAGTGCCTGGAGATGGTGAAGGTCGTCTCGAAGTAAGTGCGGCACTCGGCGCCGGGGCCACGCGCCTGACGCCGAGCGAGGGCTAAAGCACAAGGGAACGTGTTCATCACGTTCCCTTTTTTGTTTGCGGGTCCGCACAAGCGAAAGGTGGTGCGCCTTCGCGCAAGCCTTTCCGAATCGAGCGCAAGTTGTACAATATCACGTACATACAAGGAGCCTTCGATGGATGCGATCACCTATTCCGCCGCCCGCGCCAATCTGGCGACGACCATGGACCGAGTCTGCAATGACCACGAGGCGCTCATCATCACGCGCAGCGGGGAACAGGCCGTGGTGATGCTGTCACTCGAAGACTATCAAGCGCTGCAAGAGACGGCGTACCTGCTGCGCAACCCGGCGAACGCCAGCCGTTTGATGTCGGCTGCAAAGCAGTTGAGTGCCGGCAACGGCGTCGAGCGTGATCTCGCCCGGTGAAGCTGATTTTTGCGGATGAGGCCTGGGAAGACTATCTCTATTGGCAGAAGCAGGACCGAAAGATAGTGGAACGAATCAACAAACTGATTCGTGAAATTCAGCGAGCACCGTTCGAGGGAATCGGTAAACCGGAACCCCTCAAGCATGCGCTCTCAGGTTTTTGGTCTCGCAGGATCACCGACGAGCATCGCATGGTGTACAGAGTGGACGGCGATGCGCTGCTGATTGCGCAACTTCGATATCACTATTGAAGTGCAGAGCTTTAGAAGTTAAACGCGGCCAAAGGCAGTTCATCGAAACAAGTTGCTATATCGCCGTGTTCGAAGGACAGGCGTGTGGATAACGCGTGGCGGTAATCTTGCGTGAAGACTCCCGGCCCTAGACGAAGCGCTGGGCCTGCTGTGCAATTCAACAACCACGTGAAGCAATGAGTAGTTCAAGTGAGGCTGTGTTTTTTGGATAAATCGTTGACTACGTCGAGTGATGGTCAGTGCGACGGCAATACCCATTAGATTCAGTGGTTGAATGGTTTGACTTGGGGAAATCAATCGGAATCCAGCTGCCTCACCATAGATGCTGATCGATTCACAAAGCGATATCCAATTAATGGTTCCGTCATCGTGATGCCCAGCCGCTTTTCGAACGATCTCGAAATCAAATATTCCGAAATCGTATTTTCGCTTGATGTGGATTACAAAGGTGGCATCGATCGACAGCTTTGAATCAGCAGCGGTTGGTTTGATCGCCAAGTTCATTGAACCTGAGTTATTTCCCCAACGGTACCACAGCGAAGCTCGGCATTTGGCCGAAAGGCATAAGCGACAATGTGCACGAAATCTCCTGTCTTTGCACCCTTGCGTCGTACGATGCGCATACCTTGCGCGAAATGGATTGAATTTCATCGATTGGCAGAACTTGCTTTTGCATTTTGGCTTGGACCGGATATGTTGGTTAGCCTTAACGAATGAAAGAGATTTTGCCTCTTAGCTGCTGCCTACTTACCGCACGTTGCCGCCGTCAGATCGGGTCGAGCACGTGAATCATCCGGCTGGCCGTCCATTCCTTGGTTTTGGCGCCATAGGCCAGCATGTGCGGGGCCACCGCATGCGCCTGCAGATCGGCCACCGTCTCCCAGCGCTCCACCACCACGAAGGTGTCCGGCCCGAAGCTGCCCTTGGAGGTCGGCATGCCGGCCGCGTCGACGGCGGCGCCGTATTCGATGCAGCCCTTCTCTGCCAGCACGGCTTCTCGGTTGGCGTGAAAGGCTTCGAGCACCTGGGCGCGCAGGCCGGGCTTGGCGGTGATGATGGCGATGACGTGGATCATGAAGCAGGCTCCGTGTGGTTGAAGCGGTTGAATCTACCGCCGCCGTCCACGGTGCACTGACGCGTTGGCGTCTGGTGCGTCGTCAGCCTTCGGATGCCGGTGCCGGCAGCCACCGGAACGCCAGCGCCCCCGCGGCCAGCAAGGCCGCGATCGTGAGAAGCACTGCGAAGAACGGGTCGGCGTGGTGCGCCGCGGCGGCCGATGCCACCACGCCCGTGAACCACTGCATCACTGCCACGCCCAGGAACATCGCCATGGTGAAAACGGCCATGGCACGCCCGGTCATGGCAGCCGGATACGCCGCCTTCACGTCGGCGTACTGCAGCACGATGTAGCCCGACGCCAGCCCCACCACCACGCAGCCGATCACGTCGACCAGCGCACCGGGGTTGAAGGCCATGGCCGCGAACAACGCGGCCACGCCGAGCGTGAAGCCGACGATCCAACGGCGCCGTGCGGCACCCGGATCGAAGCGGCCGAAGAGCATCGGCCCGAACATGCCGACCACCGATACGACCACCGCCACGTTACCGCTCTGCACCAGCGAAAAGCCGTGCCGCTCGATCAGCAGCGGCCCGAGCCACAGGCCGCGCAACGTGATGAACGCGGCATAGGTGACGGTGGCCAGCGCGACGATGCCCAACGTGTGCGGCAGCCGGAACAGCGCGCCATAGCTGCGCAGCGCGGCGAGCGGGGAGGGCTTCAAGGCATTCTGGCCATCGCCCTTCGTCACGGGGGCCGGCGGCTCCCGCACGATCCACAGGATGGCCAGCCACGACAGCGCCGAGCCGGCGCCCAGCACCCAGAACCCGGTGCGCCACGAGGTGGCCTGCACCAGCCAGGCCAGCGGCGTGCCGGTCAGCAGCATGCCCAGCGATCCCAGGCCCAGCGTCAGCCCCGACACCGATGCGAACCGATCGGCCGGAAACTGCCGCGCGATGAAGACCGTGCAGACCAGAAAGGCCGGCGCACAACCCACGCCGATCAGCACCTGGCCGGCCACGAGCACCGGAAAACTGGAGGCCAGCGCCGACAGCGCGGCGCCGAGGATCGCCAGCGGAAAGGCCGCGAGCACCGTGCGCCGGACCCCCTGCAGGTCGATGCCGATGCCCATGAAGAGCTGCAGCGCCCCGAAGGCGAAGTGGAAGGCGCCCGCGAACAGCCCGAGTGACTGCGCGGTCAGGCCGAACTCGGCCTGCAGCGGCGCCGCCAGGATGGCCGCGATCGTGCGGTAGGCCTGGCTCAGCGTGAACGCGCTGGCCAGCACGGCCAGCATCAGCCAGGACGAACGGGGGCTGTGTCTCATGGTCTTCTTCTTTTTGGCCGGCGCACGGCGCGCGCCGGGCACACAGCCTACCGCGGATGCGGCCGGCCGGCGGTGCCGAAGAAGACAGCCGGCGCCGTGCGCGGCTGCACCTGATTCAAGTCAGCCGGCGGTCGAGGCCGCTGCGGCCTGCACCGGCCGCTCTTCGTGCCCGTCCGGGTGCCGGGCGAAGCGCGCCGGATCGCGCCCGTGCACCGGCGCCGAGTCCGGCCAGGGCCAGCCGCCGAACTGGGTGCGGCGGTAGTCCTGCATCGCCTGCGCGATCTCGGCCTGCGTGTTCATCACGAAGGGGCCGTACTGCACCACCGGTTCGCCGATGGGGCGACCCTGCAGGACGAGGAATTCGGCGATGTCGTCACCGTTGACCAGTTCGACGTCCTGTCCGGCGCGCAGTTCGATGGCGGCATGATCCTGCACGGTCTGCCCTGCAACGACCACCGACGCGCCCTTGAAGAAATAGAGCGAGCGGCGCGTGTCGGCGCCCATGGCTGCCGGCAGCGTCCAGCGTGCGCCTGCTTCCATGCGGATCGTCCAGATTGCGAGGTCGGCATCGGCCTGTGCAGCCCACGAATCGGGCGGCGGCGCCAGCGGTTCGCCCACTGCTGCCTCGGCGCTGCCATCGGCCGTCGCCAGCCGGCCTGCGATGCTCGCCACCTCGGTCGTGCGGCCTTCGGCATCGACGGCGCGCCGGCGTGGGATGTCCTCGTGCCAGAACATCGTGAAGTGCGGCGTCACCATCTTGTGGCGGGCCGGCAGGTTCAGCCAGATCTGGAACAACTCCAGCGGATTGGCCTGGGTTTGGTCCAGCAGCGGGAACATCTCCGAATGCACGATGCCCTGGCCGGCCGTGAGCCACTGCACGTCGCCGCCGCCGAAGCGGGCCGCCGCGCCGAGCGAGTCGGAGTGATCGATCAGGCCCTTGCGCACGATGGTCACGGTCTCGAAGCCACGGTGCGGATGGCCGGGAAAGCCGGGCACGGTCTCGCCGTGGTACATGCTCCAGCCGTCCTTGCGGCTGAAGTCCTGGCCGATCTGGCGTCCGGCGAGCAGCGCATCATCCACGCCCATCGCCGGCGTGCCGGCCGGGTAGGCGTCGTCGTGGTAGACGCAGAAAAGGAAAGGATCGATCGTCGCCCACGGGAAACCAAGGGGCTGGATCTTGACGATGGCGGTGTTTGTCATGGCGATGCTTTCGTGTGGGGCGCCCGACGTCGACAGGAGACAGGGCGACACCGAGCATATGGGGTTGTCGGCCGGTTCCGGAAGTGCGCGCCTGGCGACACAGCGACCCATCAGCAGGACAGTGGCATCGAACCGATGGGCCGTTACAGACCCACGGGCATCGCCAGCGTTTCCTTGACTTCTTCCATCACGATGTAGCTGTGCGACTCGGCCGCCACGGGCAGCTTCTTGAGGATGTCGCCCAGCAGCCGCCGGTATTCGCTCATGCCGCCCAGCCGTGCCTTCACCAGGTAGTCGAAGCTGCCCGACACCAAATGGCATTCCTGCACGTCGGGCACGTGCAGCAGTTCCTTGCGCACCTTGTCGAACACCTCGCCGGACTTGGACGAGAGCTTGATCTCCACGAACACCAGCAGCGTTTTGCCCAGCGCCTCGGGCGACAGCCGCGCGTGGTAGCCGGTGATCACGCCCTCGCGTTCCATGCGCTTGACCCGCTCCGAACACGGCGAGGTCGACAGGCCGATCTGCTCGGCCAATTCGGTCATGGAAATGCGGCCCTGGCGTTGGAGGATGTCGAGGATGCGGCGGTCGGTGCGATCGAGGTCGGCCATTTCACTTTTCCGGATGCAAATGCACCAAAAGAACAGCAATTTTCACTGCGATGCACCATGATTTCAATCGAATTTGCTGGGTGGAAGGCGATAAATTTATACAAATACACTTGATACGGCGGTTTGACCATGAAAGTCATTGTTCTCGGCGGCGGCGTCATCGGCACCAGCACCGCGTACTACCTTGCGCGCTCGGGCGCACAAGTGACCGTGCTCGACCGCCAGGACGGCCCGGCGCTTGAAACCAGCTTTGCCAACGCCGGCCAGGTGTCGCCTGGCTACTCGACGCCGTGGGCCGCGCCCGGCATTCCGCTCAAGGCCGTGAAGTGGATGTTCCAGAAACACGC
>Ga0308159_1004250_pt1 | contig 13294 bp, 6 predicted proteins | sample PhyCR1_FD_201040 | JGI IMG/M metagenome (GOLD analysis project Ga0308159, IMG submission 201040) | Phyllosphere microbial communities from UC Gill Tract Community Farm, Albany, California, United States - DLSLC.R1 | ecosystem: Host-associated > Plants > Phyllosphere > Unclassified | place: USA...
AACCCGGGCCTGAGCACCAAGCTCAGCTTCGACGTCAACCAGGACATCGCCGCGCCGTACATCAAGAAAGGCATCCGCCCACAGGTTGCCGTGCTGCGTGAGCAGGGCGTCAACGGCCAGGTGGAAATGGCGGCCGCGTTCGACCGCGCCGGCTTCAATGCGATCGACGTGCACATGAGCGACATCCTCGCCGGTCGCGTTGACCTCAATGAGTTCAAGGGCCTGGTGGCCTGCGGTGGTTTCTCCTACGGCGACGTATTGGGTGCAGGCGAAGGCTGGGCCAAGTCGGCCCTGTTCAACAGCCGTGCCCGCGACGCGTTCCAGGGCTTCTTCGAGCGCAACGACAGCTTCACCCTGGGTGTGTGCAACGGTTGCCAGATGATGTCCAACCTCCACGAGCTGATCCCGGGGAGCGAGTTCTGGCCGCACTTCGTGCGTAACCGCTCGGAGCAGTTCGAAGCCCGCGTCGCCATGGTGCAGGTGCAGGAATCCAACTCGATCTTCCTGCAAGGCATGGCCGGTTCGCGCATGCCGATCGCCATCGCCCACGGTGAAGGCCATGCCGAGTTCGAAAGCGAAGAAGCCTTGCTCGAAGCCGATCTGTCCGGCTGCGTGGCCATGCGTTTCGTCGACAACCACGGCAAGGTCACCGAAAGCTACCCGGCCAATCCGAACGGCTCGCCGCGCGGGATCACCGGCCTCACCAGCCGCGACGGTCGCGTGACCATCATGATGCCGCACCCGGAGCGCGTGTTCCGCGCCGTGCAGAACTCGTGGCGCCCGGAAGAGTGGAACGAAGACGGCGCGTGGATGCGCATGTTCCGCAACGCCCGCGTGTGGGTGAACTAAGGCGGTGTACAAGCTTGCCTTCTTTGTGCCCGACAGCCATGTGGAGACGGTGAAAGCCGCCGTCTTCGCCGCTGGCGGCGGGCGCATCGGCGACTACGACAGCTGCGCCTGGCAAGTGCTGGGCCAGGGCCAGTTTCGCGCGTTGGACGGCAGCCAGCCGTTTATCGGGCAGGTTGGCCAGGTTGAGGTGGTTGAAGAATGGAAGGTCGAGCTGGTGGTGGCCGATGCGTTGATCAACGCAGTGGTCGCCGCGTTGAAGCTCAGCCACCCCTATGAGACACCGGCTTATGAAGTGTGGTCGTTGGCGGATTTCTGATCCGCCGGCTGTAGATACAAGAAACCCGCTGGGCCAGGTTGGCCAGCGGGTTTTTTGTGGGTGCTCATGAACCCGGTGTCAAAGCCTCAATGGCTCAGGGCGCGGGGGTCAACCCGACTTCTGCCTTCAATGCACTGATCAACATGTTTTCGTAGCTGAACCGCTTGCCCTGCATCGGCTCCCAGCGGTCGACATAAAACAGGCCATTGTGGTCGACCTTGATCGGCGTCGACACGATTTCCCCGGTGCGCGAACGATGCAGCAGGATGTTCTGCGAGGGCGACGGGCGTTCGATCAGGAACAGGCCGGGCCGGCTCAGGCGTGTCCTGTCCACCGCTACGAAGGGCGCCGGGGCTTTGGTGCCGGCAACCCCGGCGTCGAGGATCAAGTCGCTGCGCAAGGCCCTGGTGTAAGGGCTGATGCCTTCGGAAACGGTCTCCCAGGCCCCCGCTCGAATGTTCCGGGCCAGGGCCGGGGCGGTGTCCCGCACATGCAGGCTGACCGCGCCCTGGAGTTCCGCGAGGCCAGGCACGCTCAGGTGGGTGTTGGTGTGCGCGCTGCCCACGAAGGCCACCCACTTGTGGGGCCCGTGTGCGGCCTGGTCGGCGTCGATGACCTTGGAGGCGAAGTAACTGAACAGCTGGTTGCGTGAGACATCCGCGTCCCCCAACCCCTTGATGTGGTAACTGGCGGTGCAGTCCAGGGCGCGAATGCGCATGCCGTGCCTTGCCGCGATCTGGATCACTTCGGTATAGGTATCGCTGCCTTTGTAGCCCGGCATATGGCCCCGATCCAGCTGGGTGAGGTAGCGCTTGAGGTTGTCCGGCAGCCGTTGGGTCTGCAGAAAAATATCCAGCTCGTGCTGGTGCAAATCGGTCAGCAGGTGCTCCACGTACAGCGTCTTGAACTCTAGCTCCTTGAGCTTTCCCATGTAATCGCGCAGCAAGCGTTTGCTCGATTGCGCGTTATGCCCTTCACCGATCACCAGCCCCGAAAACTCGCTGTGACGGATTTTCTCCAGCAATGCCTCGGGGGTGTTCGGCAGGCCCAGGACGGATGGCTCGGGCCGGGCTGGCGGCACGTGGCTGGCCAGGTACGTGTCGGCATCCGCACTCAGGCGCGCGCGGGTATCCACAAACGCCCTGAAGGCTTCCTGATGCTGCGGATTCTGCGGGAAGTAGCGCGTGTCCAGGCCATGCCGTGTGCTGGTCTGTCGGACGATGCTATCCCGGAGCGGGACGGCAATGTCGTACTCGCTGTAATGCGCGGCGGCCGCAGGCACAGCGCTGGGCGATGTTGCCGGTTCGGGGGCTTTGTACGGGGTCCGCATGGTCAATCGGTAATCGCCCCTGGCCAGCGCTTCACCCGCCACGGGGGTGTCGATCCACACGCCCACGGGTTGGTCCGTACCCACATCCACCACGCGCAGCGCGACCGCGTCCTGCAGGTCCGCCAGGCCAGGCGTTTGCTCGAAAGTACGCAGCCGGGAATGATCCACCAGGGCCACCCAGCGTTCATCCTGCTCGTCGAGGGCATCGGCCTGAATGGCTTTGTGGGAGTAATAGTTTCTGATGCTGTTGCCGCGTGGCGTCGTCGGTGGGGTGTCGCCCATTTGCAGGGCGTCGTCCAGCAAGTACGAGGTTGAGGCATCCAGGGCCTTGATCTTCACGCCCTTTTCCTGAGCCTTGCGTACCAGGGCGACGTAGGAGTACTCGGCGTTGTCGGCCAAGCCAAAGGCTTTGTCGACGGTCTTCAGGTGCCGCTCGATGTGCTGCCAGGATTTTCCGCTGTTGAGCTTCTCCAGTTTTGGACGAAACACATCACCGGGCAGGTACTCGATATAAAGGTGTTTGAAACCCTTGCTGATCAACGCGTCCATGTGTGTGACCAGCAGCTGTTTACTGGCAATGGAGCCGGGCACCGCGCCAATGACCAGGTTCTTGTTACCGCTGAAGGCATCGCTGGCGATCAGTTGTGCAAACGACGTGCTGGCGTCCAGGGCCGGAAGCTCGGCGCGGGCCGGCAACGGGTCAAGGGTCTTGAAAAAGTCCTTGGCGTCGGTGGCCAGGCGTTCGGCCTGTTGCAGGTAAGCGGTGCGAAGGGATTTGAGTTCAATGGCGGCGCTTCCCAGGATCACGTCTTGCGAGCCGAAATCCCACTCCGACCGCAGCAGTATCCCGGTGCGCACATCCGGGTCGAGCACCAGTTCCAGTTTGTTGGCGTACTTTGCCGGCATCTCATAAGGCTTGAGCGGCTCCGGTGTGTCGGGCAATTTTTCATACTTGGGCGCGCCACCGGTGACGCCGGTGCGGCGCCAGACGCCTTGTGCATCGGGCGCGGCCACGCGAGTCGTGGAGATCAGTTTGCCGGTAGGCGGATCGAGTCGGTACAACAAATAACGTCCGATCGGGTCCGGGGTGTTCTTCGCCCAAAGCAACTCGCCATCGAACAACACCGCCTGCATGTCTGCCGGCGCCAGTGCCGGGGGTTGCAGGGGATGCACCAGTTTCAGGGCCTCGCTGGCCGCGGTGGCGCTCTGGGCGGCCTCGCGCAGGGCCGGTGTTGCCAGCTGTTTAAGGGAAACCAATGCCGGACGCAGGTCGGTGAATGCCGCGCCGGCGCTGTTCAGTACATAACCGATCAGGTGTGCCACGGCGGCGCTCGTGTCGCCTTGTTGATAGGCGTTCAGGGCCAGCATGCCGTCCTTGAACGCCAGCAGCATGCCCAGGCTCAGGCTGACGATGGGAAACGGTGCGGTAGCAATGGCGGTGACCCATTCCACGCAGGTCCAGAGGATGCCCGTGATCATCTGGGTGCGATTGGCCGTGGTGCCTTCAACGTCGTCGATCCTGCGCTGCAGCTTCATGTCGTACAGCGCCCGACGCAGATCCAGCAGGGGCGGCTGGGCGCGGGTTGCGTCATAGCGTGCCGGGCTGGTGTCGGTTTTGTTCAGGTCCTCGGGCAACTGCGCCTTGGCGGTCTCCAGAAAGGTGCGCACGTTGGCCTGGGATTGGGCGCCGACCCGCAGGGTGAAATAGGCGACCATGCCGGGCACCTTTTTCAACAGGTAGTTGAACTGCCTGGCCTCGCGAAAGCTGATGCCATCCGGTGCGTTGGGGGTGTAGAGCAGCGTCGGAAAATCAGCATGGCTGAAGAGGAAAGTGCCCATCACCCATTCGCCATTGATCAGCAGGCGATGAATGGCGTAGGTGCCGCGTGTGTCGGTGGCCGTTTCATCCATGCTGGCGATACTGCGTTCCAGCCAGGTCCAATCGACCCCGGCGATGTGGCCCTCGAGCCGGCACTCCAGGGCGGCGTTCTGCATCTGGCGCTGGGTGATGCTCAGCGTTGCATTGCGCCGCAGGTCATAGTCCGCGCTGCCGACATTCAGCAATCGGGTCCGCACCTCGCTGATGTAGCGCGCGCCGACCCAGGTGCCGGTGACCGAGCGGGCGACTTTTTCCGCGGTCAACGCGCTCAGGTCAATCCCCTTGGGGCCTTTGAATTGGGCGGCGCGGGAGAACTTCTCGTCGAGGAACCCCACACCGTCGGCATAACCGTCGCGGTACAGCTGGGTATAGGTCAGGGGCGGCGGGGTCAATGAGCCGAGCAGCGCCGGCGGTGAAAATGCCCAGACGGTGTCGGGGTCGACATCGTTCTGAGGCCGTCCCAGCAGCAGGTTCAGGCGTTTTTTTGCCTGTTCATGCAGGTAGTCGGCGAAGCTGGGAAACTGCGCGTCAGACAGCGGAAAGTCCTGGTAGGTGAGCAACGCGCCTTCGCTGTCCTCGGCCAGTTTCAACAGCTTGCGGCGGTTGTCGGCGTGGGTGGAGCGGTACCAGTTCGGGGTGCTGAACTCGTAATCGTCGACGCGGCTCGCCAGCACATGGGCGGACATGGCCTTGAGGCAGTCGGCATGGCTGCCGACGTTGCCAAAGCTGATCTCTTGGTACTCGCGGTCTTGAACCTTGAAGCTCAAGCCGCTCAACACCCGCTTCATCGCTGCGCGAAAACGCAGGGCGACCCGCTTGATCAGGTAGTCGGTCAGGGTGCCAGGCGGATGTTTTTCACCGTTGTCCAGGCTCCAGCCGAGGATGTGCTGCTGGCACGCAAGCTCAGTGTCGAAGGCCTGGAATTGCTGCTCCCGTGGTGCCTCGGGCGTGCACAGCAGCAGGCGGGTGACCGTGCCGCTGGCGTCGGTTTGGCGCAATACCCATATGTCCTGCAACTGGGCCGCATGCAGTGACAGGGTGGCGGCGCTCAGGCGCGCGTCGGTGCCCTGGCGCAGATTCTGCACCAACTGAAAGTCCTCTTCACTGAGATGACCCTGGAGCATGGCGGTATAGGCCAGCGCGTTGATCCGCTGGTCGAGCATCTGTTCGATCGCGCGGCTGAGCGCAGGCTTGGCATGCATCTGCTGTTGCAACTCACCGAACTCGATACGCGGCTGCAGGGTGGTCAATACCTGTGCCAGCCAGGCGGGGGTCAGGTCCTGATAGGCCGGCGGCAGCGGTGCCTCGTGGTAGGTCAGCGTGGTTTTGTTCAGGAAGTCCGAACCCGGCTCGGCATCACCGGCCTGCAGCCCGCGCAGGGCCAGGTCAACCAGATTGCGGTCGTGTTCGTATTCACCGATGGGGTCGACGTAGCGCCGGGTGTTGACCAGCAGGTGTTCCGGCGCCAGGTCGTGGATGTCCAGCTCATCGCTCAAGCGTTCAAGCAGTCGATAGCGGGCCAGGGCCTCAGGGGTAGCGACCGGGCCCAGCACGTCGAGCAGATCCTGGCGCGCCGCGTTATAGCTCGCCAGGTGAGCGGCGAGCGCGGCCCGCCGCGGTTCGCTGGCGCTGCGATACCAGTCCGGTGCGCTGTGGCGCAGGTGACGCTCCAGCAGGCGTCGGCTGCGCCATTGCAGACGTGCTTCTAAGTCCGGCAAGGCCGCCGCGATGGCCTGGTCCAGGGCGTCGATCAGCACAGCGGCCTCGTGGGCCGGATTGTCTACCAGGCTCAAGGCGCGCTCGATGTCCTCGGTGCGCTTGTCGAGCAGGGCGTTGTAGGTGTGTTCGAACAGCGGTTTGTCGGTGATCGGCGTCAGTTGCAGCGGCCAGATGGCACCGGGCGTCACATCGCGATAACGCACGGGCAACAGTGCCATGAAGTCGCGTCGCTGCCCGGCATCCTCCAGGCCCTGGAGCACGTGCGTATTGAGTTGTGTCAGCGAGCCGAATGCCTCGATCCCGCGCGAAGGCGTGAACAGCATCACTTCCCCTACCGGCACAGCGCTCAGGTCGGTGACCACGGGGCGGGACGTTTCAGTCAGCACAAAGGCGCCGGCCAGCTCCACCGTCCGCTCCTGGTAACGAAAGCTCAGCGCATACAGGCCTGGGCGCAACGTGGCGCCCAGCGGTACACGCGCAAGCATGGCCTGTTGCTGCGGATGCAGCAGGCGGTCCTGGGTACTGACCGCCGTTTCATTGGCCAGGGCGGTGTAGCCGGCTTCAAAGGTCATGAAGGATTTGCGCGGCTTGCCGTCGATTTGCTCGTTGCGATCGAGTGCCAGCAGATAGGTATTCAAGCTGGACTTGAGTGCTTCGACTCGAGTGAGCAGATCGCCCTGGGTGATGTCCTGATAGAGCGCGCGGCTCTTGGCCAGGAACTGCTGGCGGTAACGCTTCAGGATGCCGTTGGTTTTTTCCAGGTAGGCCAGTTCGGTAGACGGTGTGTGTTCGGGCACCAGCGGCTTTTCGATCTGGAGCAGGTGGTGCCCGATCTGATTGAGGTGGCCTTTGATACCTTCAAAGGTCTGGGATGTTGTGCTCACAGGTACGCTCTCCATGCGGGGGTAAGAACCTTGAGCATGCGCAGGCGGGCCATTGGCAGGGAGGTAGATAAGTAGTTTTTTGATTGGTGGGAATGAATCTACCCGACTGCGACCTGCATGTTTCCTACAACCCTTTCAGGTTGTCCCTAGGAACTCACCTCACTAACCTTCGCCAGTCGCTGCTTATTCAGCGACCGGGACTGCAAGCCCGCCGAAACCTCACCAGTTAGTCACAAGCGCCTTTATAATTGCGGCGCTTTTTCATGGTCATCCTATGGTGGCTGTGTGCGGGAGACCTTCGGGTCTACCGAGATTTACTGGTGATTCTCGGTCTTGCAGGCCTGCACACAGCTGCCACCCATCAACTGCAAGTGATGCTGGTAGCGCTTACTTCACACCAGAGGTTTACCATGATCAAAGACAGTCAAAATCCCCCATCCGCCTCTCAACCCACCGACCAACTCTTCACCGTACTTCCCCATCTGAACAGCGAAACCTTGCTTGCCAATGCATCCCAGGACCTGGCGTCCGTGCAGGCGCTGGCGGCCCATCTGGCGTTTGATATCGACGGCTCGCAGCGTGATGCGGTGCTGGGGATTCATCGGATGGTGGAGGGGATCCAGTTGATGGTGGATCGAGTGCTGGATTTATCCGAGGTGCCTGCGCAGCAGTAATGCGGCGCCGATGAGGCCCATTCGCGAGCAAGCCCGCTCCCACATTTTGATCGGTGCCCGACTTGGCAATACGATCAAAATGTGGGAGCGGGCTTGCTCGCGATTGGCCAGTACTGTCACCGCAGTTCTATACCCCGGCGCCTACCTCACGACCACCAACCAAGCGCTCCAATGCTTCTCCCAACCCCGACGCCTGGTCACCCATCACTAGGTGCCAGACCCCGCTATCCAGCTGGCTCACACCCTGGCAACCCAACGCCGTCAGTTGCGCTTCGGACACCACCGAATCATCGCCCAACTCCACTCGCAGCCGGGTCATCGCCACCGCTTCCAGCTGGCGCACATTGCCTCGACCGCCCAGTGCGGCCAGCCATTGTTCGGCTTCCTGCACATTCACCGCAGCCGGCTTATCCACAGGCGCAGGCATTACGGGAGCGAGGGCCGCAAACCCTGGCATCGCCAACCGAATCTCATCGGCAATGCTGTCCGCCAGCGGCCCGACCACCACCTGCAAACTGCCGCCATTGCCGGGGCGAACCACGGCCATGGCGCCCAGGGCTTTCAACTCGGCATCCATGGCCTTGTTGCGGTCGACCATGTCCAACCGCAGGCGCGTGGTGCAGGCGCCCACACTGAGCAAATTGGCCGCACCGCCCAAGGCCCGGATATAAGCCGTGGCGCGCTGGTTATCAGTCATCGCTTCAGCCTGTGCCACCTGGATATCCTCACGGCCCGGGGTCTTCAGGTTGAAGCGGCGGATGCAGTAGCTGAACACGCTGTAGTAGATCGCCGCGTATGCCAGGCCCACCGGGACTACCAGCCAGCCATTGGTGGATTTGCCCCAGCCCAGCACCATGTCGATAAACCCACCGGAGAAGGTAAAGCCCAGGTGGATATTCAGCAGATTGGTCACCGCCATCGACAGGCCGGTGAGCAGTGCATGGATCAGGTACAGGAACGGCGCGAGGAACATGAAGGCGAATTCGATCGGCTCGGTCACCCCGGTGAGGAACGACGTCAGGGCCATCGACAGGAAAATCCCGCCCATCACCTTGCGCCGCTCCGGCAGGGCGTTGCGGTACATCGCCAGGCAGGCGGCGGGCAGGCCGAACAGCATCACCGGGAACATGCCGGTCATGAACTGGCCGCCTTTGGGGTCGCCGGCAAAATAGCGGGTCAGGTCGCCGGTGACGACGGCACCGGTGACGGGGTCGGTGAAGGTACCGAACACAAACCACGCCATATTGTTGAGGATATGGTGCAAACCGGTGACGATCAGCAGGCGGTTGAACACGCCAAATACGAACGCGCCGAAGCTGCCGCTCTCCATCAGCAATACGCCGAAGCTGTTGATACCGTGCTGGATCGGCGGCCAGATCAGGCCAAAGATCACTCCCAATGCAACGGCCGAGAACCCGGTGACAATCGGCACAAACCGCCGCCCGCCGAAGAACGCCAGGTATTCCGGCAGCTTGATGTCCTTGAAGCGGTTATACAGCGCACCGGCCATCAGGCCGCTGGCGATACCGGCGAGCATGCCCATGTTGATGCTGCTGTCCATCACCTTGAGGGTGGAGATCATCACCAGGTAACCAATCGCCCCGGCCAGTCCCGCCGTGCCGTTATTGTCACGGGCAAAGCCCACGGCGATGCCGATGGCGAAGATCAGTGCCAGGTTGGCGAAAATCGCCTGCCCGGCGTCGTGCATCACCGCGATGTTCAACAGGTCGGTGTCACCCAATCGCAGCAGCAGGCCGGCAATCGGCAGGATGGCGATGGGCAGCATCAGCGCGCGGCCCAGGCGTTGCAGGCCTTCGATGAGTAATTGGTGCATGGCGGGTCTCCTTTTTCTTGTTGTTGTCAGCTCAGCGGCCAGTGGTGTTGACAGGCTTGGCGAACCGCCCTGGCGCTGCTCAGGTCAAGCAGGCCAAGGCTCAGTTGCCGGCATTGCGCCGCGTCCAGGTGACGGACGCGGTCCTTGATTTCTGCGATCTGCGGCGGGCTCACCGACAGTTCGCTGACTCCCAGGCCGATCAATACCGGCGTGGCCAACGGGTCGGACGCCAGGGCGCCGCACACGCCGACCCAACGTCCGTGTTTCGCCGCGCCGGCGCAGGTCTGGGCGATCAGCCGCAACAGCGCCGGGTGCAGGGCATCGACACGCGCGGCGAGGCCCGCATGGTCGCGGTCCATGGCCAGGGTGTACTGGGACAGGTCGTTGGTGCCGATGGACAGGAAGTCCGCGTGCTCGGCCAATTGTTCGGCCATCAGCGCCGCAGCGGGCACTTCGATCATCACCCCCAGCTCGGGGCGTTGGCTCAGTTCCAGCTCTGCACTCAACTCATCCAGGCGCTGGCGAATCTGCAGCAGTTCGTCGACTTCGCTGACCATCGGCAGCAGGATGCGGCAGCGCGCCAACGGGGAGACTTGCAGCAGCGCCCGCAGTTGCTGGTCGAGCAGTTCTGGACGTACCTGGGCCATGCGGATGCCGCGCAGGCCCAACACCGGGTTGGCTTCGGCGGGCAGCGGCAGGTAGTCGAGCTGCTTGTCGCCACCGACATCGATGGTGCGGATGATCACCGACTTGTCGCCCATGGCGTCCAGCACGGCTTGATAAGCGTGGCATTGTTCCTGTTCATCTGGCGCGGTGCGGCGGTCGACGAAGAGGAACTCGGTGCGCAGCAGGCCGACGCCGTCGGCGCCGTTTTCAAAGGCCACCTGGGCCTCGGCGCTGGAGGCGACATTGGCGGCCACTTCGATGTTCACGCCATCGCGGGTTTGCGCCGGTTGTTGGGCCTGGGCCTGTTGCTGCCGACGACGCAGTGTCTGCGCGTCGCGGATCCGGTGGACTTCGGCATGACGCGCCTCGCTGGGGGCCAGTTCCAGGCGGCCGTTGCCGGCGTCGAGCACCACGCGCTGGCCGTGCGGCACATCGAGTACCTCAGCGCCCAACGCGACGACACATGGCAAGCCTTTGCCCCGCGCCAGGATGGCGACATGGGACGTGGCGCCACCTTCGGCCATGCAGATCCCGGCAGCCCGTTGCGCACTCAGGTGCAGCAAATCCGAAGGAGTCAGTTCATGGGCGCTGACAATCGCTCCCGCAGGCAATTCGAAATGCCAGGTTTCACCCAACAGTGCGCGCAGGACCCGTTGCTGCAGGTCGCGCAGGTCGTTGGCGCGTTCGGCGAACAGCGGCTTGCCCAGGGCCAGCAATACCGCGCACTGCGCCTGGATCGCATCGCGCCAGGCGTGGGTCGCGGCGCTGCCGTGTTCGATGGCGTCGGCGGCGGCTTCCAGCAGGGCGGGGTCTTCGAGCAGGGCCAGGTGGGCGGCGAAGATCTCTTCTTCTTCGACGGCCTTGCGTTGGCGCGCCTGGTCCAGGGTGCTGCGGATTTCACCGCGCACCTGCTCCAGGGCTGCGTCCAGGCGTTGCAGTTGTTCGTCAGTGACGTGATGGCCGGGGTCCGACGGCAACTCGATACCGGCCAGCCGAAACAACGGCCCGCAGACCAGGCCCGGTGCCGCGCACACGCCCTGCAACACATCAACTTCCGTCGTTGCCCGGCGCGGCATGGCGACGACCGGTGCGTGGTGTTCTGCCTTGACGGCGGCGGACAAGGCCGCGACCAGCGCCTGCAGCGCGGCCTCGGCGTCCTTGCCGCGACAGCTCACGCGCACCTCGTCGCCTTCGCCAATGCCCAGCCCCATCAGGCCGATCAGGCTGTCGCAGGCGGCCGACCTGGCGCCGAAGTGCACCTGCGCCTGGCTGCTGAAACCCTGGGCGGTCTTGCGGATCAACGCCGCCGGCCGCGCGTGCAGGCCGCCACGGTGAGTCACGCGCACGCTGGCGCTGGCTTCGGCGACGGCGTTATCCACCGCCGCTTGCTGCGCTGCGTTCGCACGCGGCACAACCTGCACCAGGGGGTCGCCCAGCCTGACGGTTTTCGCGGCCAGCGGGCGCAGTTCAAAGTGTTCGCCATTGGTGAGGATGATCAGGCTGACCAGGCTTTTGCACTGGCGGGCGATACGGTCCAGGTCAAAGCGCACCAGCGCCTGCCCATTGCTGACCCGGGCGCCGTCCTTGACCAGCAGGGCAAACCCTTCGCCGTTCAATTCGACCGTGTCGATGCCGATGTGCAGCAACACTTCGGCGCCGTTGTCGGCGCGTATCGTCAAGGCGTGGCCGGTGCGGGCGACATGGATGACCACACCATCGCACGGCGCATGCAGGCAATCGTTGAGCGGGTCGATAGCCATGCCGTCGCCCAGGGCGCCGCTGGCGAACACGTCGTCAGGCACGTTGCCCAGGGCCAGTAACGGCCCACTGAGGGGGGCGTTGAGGGTCAGTTCATTATTGTTGTTGGGCATGGGCACGGTACTCATCAGGAAAGCGCGACTCAGTGAGTGCGGGTAACTTTGCTCAGGTGGCGCGGCTGGTCCGGGTCCAGGCCTCGGGCGACGGACAGGCCGGCCGCCATGACATAGAAACTCTGGATCGCCAGGATCGGGTCCAGGCTCGGGTGTTCGGCGCGGCTCAGGGTCAAGTCGCGTTCGGCGATATCGTCCGGTGCTGCGAGCAGCACGCGGGCACCGCGTTGGCGCATATCGGCGGCCAGGCTCAACAGGCCGGCTTGCTCGGCACCCCGTGGTGCGAAGACCAGCAGCGGGTAGTCCGCGCCGATCAAGGCCATCGGCCCGTGGCGCACCTCGGCGCTGCTGAAGGCTTCGGCCTGGATCGCCGAGGTTTCCTTGAGCTTGAGCGCCGCTTCCTGGGCGATGGCAAAACCGGCGCCCCGGCCGATCACCATGAGTTGCTGGCAGCCGCGCAGCGCCTCGATTGCGTGGGTCCAGTCCTGCCTGGCGGCTTCACGCAGGCCTTCGGGCAGGGCCTGGCAGGCTTGCAGCAAGTCGGGCTCCTGGTTCCAGTGGCCGATCAACAGCGCGCTGGCGCTGAGGGTGGCGATAAAGCTCTTGGTCGCGGCCACGCTGAGTTCCGGCCCGGCGCACAGGGGCACATGGAATTCGCAGGCGGCTTCCAGCGGCGAGTCTTCGGCGTTGACCAGCGAGATGCTCAAGGCGCCACGCTTGCGCAACAGGCGCAGGCTGTTGACCAGGTCCGGGCTCTGCCCCGACTGGGAGAAACCGAACGCTACCTGGCCGCTGACTTTCATGGGTGCTTGCAACAAGGTCACCACCGACATCGGCAACGACGCCACCGGGATGCCGACATGCTGCATGGCCAGGTAGGCGAAGTAGCTGGCGGCGTGGTCCGAGCTGCCCCGCGCAATGGTCATCGCCACTTGCGGCGGCTGGCGGCGCAGGCGGCCGGCGACTTCTTCCAGCCGTGGGCCCAGGCGTTGCAGTTGCGCCGCGACGGCGTCACCGGAGGCCAAGGCCTCTTCAAGCATTTTTGAAGACAATGGTTTCTCCTTCGACCATGACGTCGGTGAGGTGCAGGGAGCGGTCCAGGCGCACGCAGTCGGCAAAGCTGCCGGGTTGCAGGCGACCGCGTTGTTCCAGGCCCAGGTAGTCCGCCGGAAATTGCGACAGACGTTGTGAGGCTTCGCTGATGGGCAGGCCGATCTTCACCAGGTTGCGCAGCGCCTGATCCATGGTCAGGGTGCTGCCGGCCAGGGTGCC
>Ga0308159_1004252_pt1 | contig 13291 bp, 11 predicted proteins | sample PhyCR1_FD_201040 | JGI IMG/M metagenome (GOLD analysis project Ga0308159, IMG submission 201040) | Phyllosphere microbial communities from UC Gill Tract Community Farm, Albany, California, United States - DLSLC.R1 | ecosystem: Host-associated > Plants > Phyllosphere > Unclassified | place: USA...
GGATGGTGCATGGCATCGGTGCCGCCACGGTTGCCGGATGCCGGCTTCGCAGGGCGGTTCCGGCTGGATGAAGCGGCGCTGAATGCCAGCCTGGCCCTGCCGCTGTTCTGTGCTGTCGCTTGCCGGCATGACGGGCGCGATGCGGAGCGGTTGGAATGGCTGCATCATGTCAGCCCAAGGCTGCTGGCCTGGAATGACGTGCGCTACCACCAGCCGGGCCGGCGCCGGCTGGCCGATGTGCTGACGGCCATCCGTACCGGATGCACGGTGGAGGCGCTGGGCCGCATGGCGGAAGCCAACGGCGAACGCTGCCTGAAATCCCCGGCCGACATGGAGCGCCTGTTTGCAGGCTATCCGGAAGCATTGGCGAATACGCTGGAAGTCCTGGAGGCAGGGCAAGGCTTCTCCCTGGACCAGCTCCGCCAAGAGTATCCCGACGAAATCCTGGAAGAAGGCTACACGCCGCAGGAAACTCTGGCGCGGCGCGTCGCCGCGGCCGCCGCTACTCGCTGGCCAGGCGGCGTGCCGGAGGAAACCCAGGGACAGATCGACAAGGAATTGCAACTGATCGAACAGTTGCAATACGCGCCTTACTTCCTCACCGTGGATGAAATCGTCCGCTTCGCGCGCAGCAAAGAGATTCTGTGCCAGGGGCGCGGCTCAGCCGCCAATTCGGCGATCTGCTTTGTGCTGGGCATCACTTCCCTCGATCCGACGAAGCATGAACTGCTCTTCGAGCGCTTCCTCTCGGCATCCCGGAACGAGCCGCCCGATATCGATGTCGATTTCGAGCATGACCGACGCGAAGAGGTCATCCAGCACATCTATCGGCGCTATGGCCGGCAGCGCGCTGCGATCGTGGCCACGGTCATCCGTTACCGCACCCGCAGCGCGGTGCGGGAGGTCGGCAAGGTGCTGGGGTTGTCGGAGGACGTGACGGCGCGCCTTTCCAAGGCCAGTTGGGGGCCGGGTCGCGATTGCACCCTGGCCGATATCGCCCAGGGTGTCGGCCTGGACCCTACGGATCATCGCCTCTCCCTTGTCCTGGAACTGGCGGAGGAAATCCGCGATTTCCCGCGTCACCTCGCCACCCATGTGGGCGGCTTCGTGATGAGCCGTGGCCCATTGGTAGAGACCGCCGTGATCCGGCAAGCGGCGATGGAGGACAGGACTGTCCTCGAGTGGGACAAGGACGACATCGACTCACTGGGCCTGCTGAAGATGGATGTGTTGGGCCTTGGCATGCTGTCCTGCCTGCGCCGCGGCTTCGACCTTCTGGGCCAGTACCACAAGCGCAGCCTGGCGCTGGAGCAGGTGCCGCCGGATTGCCCGGAGACCTACGCCATGCTGCGGCGGGCCGATACGGTGGGCGTCTTCCAGGTGGAGAGCCGGGCGCAGATGTCCATGCTGCCGCGCCTCCGGCCGAAGGAGTTCTACGACCTGGTCATCCAGATCGCCATCGTGCGCCCCGGCCCGATCCAGGGCGACATGGTGCACCCTTACCTGCGGCGGCGGGCCGGGTTGGAGAAGCCCGTCTACCCCAGCCCTTCACCGGAGCATGGCGAGCCGGATGAACTACAGAAAGTGCTGGAACGTACCCTGGGCGTGCCGCTGTTCCAGGAACAGGCCATGCGCGTCGCCATGGTGGCGGCACAGTTCAGCCCGGAAGAGGCCGACAAGCTCCGCCGCTCCATGGCCACCTTCAAGCAGACGGGCGGCGTGTCGGAATATCAAGACCGCATGGTCGGCGGCATGGTCCGCCGTGGCTATGACGCGGAGATGGCGCAGCGCGTCTTCAAGCAGATCGAGGGATTCGGCTCCTACGGTTTCCCTGAGAGCCACGCGGCATCCTTCGCGATGCTGGCCTATGCCTCGTCATGGCTGAAATGCCACCATCCCACTGTGTTCGCCGCCGCACTGCTGAATTCCCTGCCGATGGGCTTCTATGCGCCGGCGCAGATCGTCCGCGATGCGCGCAATCATCGGGTTACCGTGCGGGCCATTGATGTCAACGCCAGCCACTGGGACTGCACCCTGGAACCGGAGGCGAGCAGCGCCGAAGGGTTCGCCCTGCGGCTTGGCATGCGACTGGCCAGCGGGCTTGCCAAGACCGCGGCCGAGGCGATCACCGAGGCCAGGCAGGCCGGCAACGGCTCCCCCTTCGCATCGCCCGAGGAAGTGGCCCGGCGCGCCGGCATAGACCGGAAGGCCATGGAAGCGCTGGCCCAGGCCAATGCCTTTGCCTCGATGGGCGCGCGGCGGCGCCAGGCGCTATGGGCGGCCAAAGGTATGGAGCCGGACACCGCCGACCTGCTGCAAACGGCGGCCAAAGCGGCGGCGGTCGGCGAGCCGCCACTGCTGCGCGAACCGCCGCCGCTGCTGCCCGAGGAGACGGAAGGCCAGTCCGTCATGCTGGATTACGCCACCACCAGCCTGACCCTGCGTCGGCACCCGCTGGCCCTGATGCGTCCTGCTTTACGGGCACAAGGCTGCATCGACAGCCAGCAACTGGCCGGACTTCGGGCCGGCAGCAAGGTCCGGCTGGCCGGCCTGGTGCTGATGCGCCAACGGCCAGGCACCTCGAAAGGCGTGATCTTCGTGACGGTGGAGGACGAACACGGCGTCGCCAACCTGGTCGTCTGGGCCGACATCGCAGCACGGGACCGCGCGGCCCTGATGGCGGCGAAAGTTTTGATGGTCGAGGGTCGGGTGGAACGGCAAACCGAGCACACGGAAGTGCCGATCATCCACCTGATCTGCCTGAAGCTGACGGATTGCTCGGATTTGATGACCCAGGCGCTGATGGATGAGCCGGGCGGTTCCGAGAAGGTAGATACGTCAGCCCTGCCCAACAGCCGGGACTTCCGATAGGCCGAAAGTCCTACTGGAACCCGGGCTTGCCGATATCTTCCTGCCGCTGCGGGACGCGGCGGAACTGGCTGATGTCGTAGCCCGCCTGGGCAAACCGTTGCAGCAGGCCCTGATACGTCGCCTCATCCATCTCGGCCGTGCGGGATAGCACCCAGCCATAGCCATGCCCGGGATAGCCCACCAAGGCGTGGCGGTACTCCTGGTCGACATAGACGATCAGGTAGGACAGGTAGATCGGCCAGAGCGGCGATTCGCGCCAATAGGCGTTGCCGGTGTCAGGGACGACATATCCGGTCATGGTGAAGCTGCTGGGTTCGGACGCGAAGTCGCTGCGCCCCCAATAGACATCGCGGAAGCGGTCGCCTTCGACACTGATGTCGAAGTAGCTGCCGACTTTCCCCCGCTCGGCGAAGTAGGGGATGTTGGCGATGACGTACCAGCGGCCGGAATAGCGCTGCAGGTCGACATTCGGCGCTAGCGGCATGGTGGGATTGACCGCCCCGCATGCACCCAACCCGACCAACCCCAGCAGCATGGCAAGCAGACGAAGGCGCGACATGGCGTGACCTTTCACAGGATCGTTCCGGCTCCCAATGCACGTCGCATTCACAGTACCAAGCCGGGCTAGGCCTGATCAGCTCGCATGGCCCAGCTTCCACAGCCCGACATCGATCGCCTTTGCCCGGAAGCCGGCCTCGCAATAGCTCAGGTAGTATTCCCACATCCGGCGGAAGCGCGGGCAGAACCCCATCGCTTCAATCTGCGGCCAGCTTGACTGGAAACGTTCCTGCCAGTGGCGCAACGTTTGCGCATAGCCCAGGCCGAACGTCTCGACCGCCCCCACCGCCAGGCCGGCGCGGGACACCTGCTGCTGCAAGGCAGTCGGGGACGGCAGCATGCCGCCCGGGAAGATATGGCGCTGGATGAAATCGGTGCCGCGACGGTAGCCCTCGAACCGATCCTCGGCAATGGTGATGGATTGCAGCACGATCGTTCCACCCGGCGTCAGGCGGTCACGCAGCGCATCGAAATAGGTTGGCCACCAGGCTTCCCCGACCGCCTCGACCATCTCGATGGAGACAATGCGGTCGAATGTCCCCGCCGCCTTCCGGTAGTCCTGCAAGCGCAGGTCCACCTGAGACGCCAAGCCCGCATCGGCCAGCCTGGCCGTCGCATAGGCGTGCTGGGAGGGTGAGACTGTCAGGCCGGTGACGTGGCAGCCCCGCTCGGCCAGCCGCTCCGCCAGGCCGCCCCAACCGAAGCCGATTTCAAGAACTCGCTGCCCAGGCTGAATATCCAGCAACTCCAGCACGCGATCCTGCTTGGCGGATTGCGCGGTCTCCAGGCTCGCCATCGCGTCGGCAAACGGGGCGGCGGAGTAGCTCATGCCCTCGTCCAGCCACTTCTCGTAGAAGGCGTTGCCGAGATCGTAATGCCGCATGATGTTGCGGCGGCTGCCGGACAGCGTGTTGTCGTGCAGCCGGTGCAGCATGCGATGCAGCAACCGCACCGGCAGGACGGCGCGGTCGGTGCCCGGGATGGCATCGCGGTTGACGGCCACCAATTCGATGAGCGCGGTCAGGTCCGGGCTCGACCACTGGCCATCCAGATAGGCTTCGGCAAAGCCGATATCGCCTGCCAGCAGCAGCCGCAGCACGGCGCGCCATTGATGCAGCACCAAGGTCGCTTCGGGGCCTGTGCCAGCGGCCCGATGCCGCAGCGCCGATCCATCCGGCAGCACGACATTCAAGGTGCCGACGCGCAGCCGGCCCATCAATCGGCGCATCGCGGCAATCCGTAAGCCGGCGCGCGGCAGCGGTAGGGACTGGCTCTCGACATTGCTGGGGGAGGACATCAGGCACGACCCTCCGGCAGGACGATGCTGACAGCATGCAAGGGTGGCTTGGGGCGCGCACGCAACCGCATGCCTTTGCCCCACAGCTTCAACGCTTCCCAATGAATGCCGCCGAGCACCTGCAACGCCATCAGCGGATGGCGCAGGAAGCCACCGAGCAGTGCGGCATCGGTCAGGGCCTGCCGCTCACCGGCAAAGCAGGCGGAGAGCACGGTCTCGCCATTCTTGCTGACCTCGATGGCAATGGCCGCGCGAGCGTCCGGCACGGACAGGCGGAAATGGTATTGCATGTCCATGTCCATGAACGGGGAAACGTAGAAGCGCTTGCCGCATCGCTGCCGCACCTGCTTCTGCTGGCCGGCTTCGACAGGGATCATGTAGCTGTGCCGCTGGCCAAAGGTGTTGTGAACCTCGTACAGCACCGCACGCAGCTTGCCATCCGCATCTCGGCAGAAGAACACACTCAGGGGATTGAACACGCTGCCGAGCACCCTCGGCATGCACAGAAGCTGAATGGTACCGCCTGCGTGATCGACCCCAGCTTGCGTCAGCTGTTCCTCCAATTGGGTCCGCAATGACCGGTCACTACCCTCCAGGTGATCACGGTTGCGGAAGCCAAACAGGTTGAAGCGTTCCGTGCTGAAGAAGCGCAGGCGCCTTGCGGCGGCTTCCAACTCGTCCAGATCAAGCAGCATCATCATCAGCCGGTAGCGAAGCCGATGCCGCACCGGCCGCAGCCGGCTATGCACCACGCGGCCCCGGTAGAGGCAGGACGCCATGCCTGTGCTCATGCGGCCTGGGCCCGTAGGCCGACGATGCGGCCGGACGCGTTGGGAACGCTCCAGGGCCGGGAGATGCCGCCCAGTTCCTCGGCGACGGCGAGGCCGGCCTGCACGCCGTCCTCATGGAAGCCGGCACCGAACCATGCGCCGCAAAACCAGGTGCGGCGGCGCCCTTGCAGCGACCACAACTGGTGCTGCGCCCGCAGCGCCGCCATGTCGAAGCGCGGGTGGTCGTAATCCTCCCGGTGGATCACGCTGCCGCTGGCAGGCTCGCGCCCGGGATTCAGCGTGACGAAGACGTCTTTCTGGCCCTTCAGGTCCTGCAACTGGTTCATCCAGTAGGTGGCGCACAATTCCTGTGCCGGCCCCTGTTCAAGGTAGTTCCAGCTGGCCCAGACCTTCCGCCGGCGCGGCATCAGGGAGGGATCGCGGTGCATCACCGCCGCATTGGCGCCGTAGCGGATGGCGCCCAGCAGTTGCTGCTCGTCAGGCGTGGCGTCTTCCAGCATCGCCAGCGCCTGGTCGCTATGCGCGCCGATGACGACATGGTCGTAATGCGCTTCTTCACCGCTGGTATCACTGATGGCGACGCTGTTGGCGTCACGCCGGATGCGCCGCACGCCGCAGCCGAGGCGGATACGGTCGGCGAATGGCGCAGCGAGCCGACGGACATATTCCTGGCTGCCACCCTCCACAGTGCGCCATTGCGGCCGGTCCTTCAGCCGCAGCAAGCCGTGGTTCTCGTAGAAGCGCATGAAGGCCGCGGCGGGGTACGCAGCCATCTGGTCAGCCGGCACGGACCAGATGGCAGCCGCCATCGGCAGCAGGTGGTCGCGGATGAAGGCATCCCCGTAGTCATGCGCGGAGAGCCAGTTGCCAAGCGACTGGGTCTCCGCACCGCTGGAGCGGGCAGCCTCTGGCGCTTCACGGTAGAAGCGCAGCAGGTCCCGCAACATGGACCAGAAACGCGGGCGCAGAAGGTTGCCGCGCTGGGCGAAGACGCCGTTGAGATCGGTGCCGGAATACTCGAGACCCCCGTCCCGCAGGGAAGCCGCGAACGACATGTCGGACGCACGCGTGGGCACTGCGAGTTCGCGGAACAGCGCCACCAGGTTGGGATAGGCGTCGGGATTATAGACGATAAAGCCCATATCCACCGGGGTTGACGACTGCGGACCCGGCACCATGATCGTATTGCTATGCCCGCCCAGACGTGGCGCACGCTCGTACACAGTCACGTCATGACCGCGGGATAGCAGCCAGGCGGCGGATAAGCCGGCGATGCCGGTACCGACGACGGCGATGTTCAGCCGCTGGTTGCGATTCGCTATGCTGTCCACTACGGCAAGTCTCCACGCCTTCCTGCTTCTACGTGCGGGGCGCGGGTTTGGATCACCGCTTTTCTCAGTGATCCGATATCGCCTGCCGTCCGTAAAAGGGTTGATGCATGTTCTACCCACGTTCGCCCTGCTGCGCCGAAGCCCTCCGGGACTCTCCCGGGCGGCCGAGATGCTCATGAGCCTGGCGCCCCGCCCGGACAGCCATGCGGCGTTGTTGTTGGCGATTGCCCAGCGCCAGGACCGGCAGGCCTTTGCCACCTTGTTCCACGCCTACGCGCCCCGCCTGAAGGCATGGCTGCAGCGCTGTGGTGCTGAGCCGAACCAAGCCGAGGAGATGGCGCAGGAAGCCATGCTTGCGGTCTGGCGCAAGGCCGGCATGTACGATCCGGCGCGCTCCGAACCCGGTACCTGGATCTTCACCATCGCGCGTAACCTGCGCCTGGATGCGTTGCGCCGCGCAAGGCTGGCGGTTAGCGAGCTGGACGACATCCACCCCATCCCACTGGCCGATGCCATCGTTGCCACCGAGCAGCGTGCCCAACGCCTGCGCGATGCCATCACGCAGTTGCCGGCGGAGCAAGCGGAGGCCCTGCGCCTCGCGTTCTTCGAAGAATTCTCGCATAGCCGGATGGAAGCTAAGCTGGGCGTGCCGTTGGGCACGGTTAAATCACGCCTGCGCCTGGCCATGGCCCGGCTGCGCGTCGCGCTGCAGGACCGCATCTAGTGGTGCATCATCCGTCCCATGCCACGTTGCTGGCCTGTGCCGCCGGCACCTTGCCTGAGCCGCACCGCCGCGTCGTCGCCGCCCATGCCGCGGGTTGTTCCCATTGCGCCACCGTGCTGCGCGAGGCCGATGCCATGGGTGCCGCCCTGATGGAAACGCTGGCGCCTGCCACCATGGCGGAAGATGCCCTGCAACGCACCCTTGCGCGCCTGGAGGAGCCGGCGCGCCCGGAGCCCCTACCCGCGCCGGTCACTTTGGACGCCATGGTTGCGGGCAGGCGCTGGCGCCCCGTGGCCCCCGGCATCGCCATGATGGTGCTGATCCGACGGGACCAGTCCGATAGCCGGCTGGACCTGATCAGGGTCGCGCCAGGCCTGGCGTTGCTGGAACACGGGCATGACGGGCAAGAGATGACCTGCGTCATGCAGGGCGCGTTCAATGATGGGCTGGAGACCTATGCCGTGGGAGACGTCGCGGAGAATGACGGCTCGCTGGAGCATCAGCCGCGCGCGCTGCCCGGGCCGGATTGCATCTGCCTGATCTCGACCACAGGCCGGCTGAAGCCACGCTCCTGGTTGGGGCGGCTTATCGGCCCGCTGCTGGGCATGTGAGGATATGCGGCGCCATGCCTTGCTGTTGCTGCTCATGAGCTTTCTGGCCGCCTGCTCCCCGGCTGCCGTGCTCAATGCGTTGGCCCCGCGTGCCACGGTCACGGAGGGGATCGCCTTCGATGAGCATTCTACCCTCGCCGCCGATGTCTATGCCCCGACGCAGGCTTGTGCCGGGGCACCCGTTGTCCTGTTCTTCTATGGCGGTGGCTGGGAAGCCGGGGAACGGGCGATGTATCGCTTCCTGGGTTCCGCACTGGCGGCCAAAGGCGTGGTCGTCGTCATCCCAGACTACCGCGTCTGGCCCGAAGCACGCTTCCCCGCCTTCATGGAGGATGCCGCCGCCGCCCTGCGCTGGACGCAAGCGCATGCGGCGGAGTATGGCGGCGACCCTGGCCGGCTGTTCCTGATGGGGCATTCAGCCGGCGCGCAGATCGCCACCCTGCTGGCGCTCGACACCCGGTTCCAACGTTCGGCCGGGGTGGCGCCTGGGTCGGTCTCCGGCGTCATCGGCATTTCAGGCCCCTATGACTTCCTGCCGCTGACCAGCCCGACGCTGAAAGCCATCTTCGGGCCGGAAGACGCCTGGCCGGCATCCCAGCCCATCCGCTTCGTCACCCCCGCAGCACCGCCGATGATGCTGGCGACGGGCACCGGCGACACCACGGTCGATCCCGCTAACACCGCCCGGATGGCGGCCCGGCTGCGCGAAGCGGGCGTGCCGGTCACCGAGCATTATTACGAAGGTGTCGGCCATTCCACCACGGCGGGCGCCTTTGCCGGCGCCCTCACCTTCCTGGCACCGGTGCGCCGGGATGCGCTGGACTTCATCGCGGCGCAATCCAGCACCGCCTGCGTCAGGGCCGCCGAATGACCTGGATCTTGGTGCTTGCCGTGACTGCCTTCCTCTCGCTCAGCATGATGTTGGCCTGGGTGATCCAACGCCGGCTGCGCAATGCGGGCATGGTGGACGTGGTCTGGACCTTCGCCCTGGGCCTTGCCGGCATCTTCTATGCCCTGGCGCTGGTGCCGGGGGTGGAATGGCCCGGCACGCGCCAGGTCCTGGTGGCCCTGCTGGCCGGCCTCTGGTCGGCACGGCTGGGGCTGCATATCCTCGCCCGCGCCCGCAAGGGTTCGGAAGACGCCCGCTACGCCCATTTCCGAAAGGAATGGGGCGCGGCGTTCGAGCGGCGGATGTTCGGCTTCCTGCAGATCCAGGCGGCGGCGGCGGCGTTCCTGGCGCTGTCCATGCTGCTGGCGGCACGCAACCCGGCCCCGCTGGGCTGGCAGGACGCCGCCGCGGTGATGGTCATGCTCGTCGCCATCGCCGGGGAAGCGCTGGCCGATGCGCAGCTGCGCCGCTTCCGGGCCGACCCGTCGAACAAGGGCAAGATCTGCGATACCGGCCTCTGGGGCCTGTCGCGGCATCCCAACTACTTCTTCGAATGGCTGGGCTGGCTGGCCTACCCGCTCTTCGCCATTTCCGCCATGCATGGCTGGGGCTGGCTGGCCCTGAGCGCGCCTGCCTTCATGTACTGGCTGCTGGTCTATGTCTCCGGCATCCCGCCGTTGGAAGCGCAGATGGCCCGCAGCCGTGGCGACGCCTGGACCGCCTATGTGGCGCGCACCCGCGCCTTCCTGCCGTTGCCCAAGGGAACTTCCTGATGAACATCGTCGCCACGGCCGCGAGCGCCGTCGAGCGCCTGCCCCTCCCGGACGCGATGACCCGCGCCGGCATCGCCTTGTTGGTCGATCGCACCGCCCGCAAGCTGCGCACCACTCCGCCGGGCATGGAGCGCGATTTTGCCCATGCCATGTCCACCTTCCCCATCGCCGAGCGGCCGGATGCCGCCAACGCGCAGCATTACGAGTTGCCGCCGGAGTTCTTCGGCTTGGTGCTCGGCCCGCGCCGCAAATACTCCTGCTGTCTCTATGAAGATGGCTCCACCCTGGCCCAGGCGGAGGAGCTGGCGCTGGCGGAGACCACGCAGCACGCGGACCTGCGCGATGGCCAGCGCATCCTGGAACTTGGGTGCGGCTGGGGTTCGCTGTCACTCTGGATGGCGGAGCATTTCCCCAGCGCACGCATCACCGCCGTCTCCAACTCTGCTGGCCAGCGCGCCTTCATCGAGGCGGAGGCAGCCCGGAAGGGACTGACCAACCTGACCATCATCACCGCCGACATGAACGATTTCGACATTGGCGAGGAGTTCGACCGCGTCGTCTCGGTAGAGATGTGGGAGCACATGTCGAACTGGCAGGCGCTGTTGGGGCGGGTGCGGCGGTGGCTGGTGCCGGACGGGCGGCTGTTTCTGCATGTCTTCAGCCATCGCAGCACGCCCTATCACTTCGATACGGCGGACAAGGCGGACTGGATCGCCCAGCACTTCTTTACCGGCGGCATCATGCCCAGCCATGGCCTGATCCGCCACCTGGACACCGACTTCACCCTGGAAGCCGAATGGCGGTGGAGCGGCGAGCACTACAGCCGCACGGCCGAGGACTGGCTGAAGAACTACGACCGCAACAGCGCCGCGGTGGATGCTGTGCTGCGTGACGTCTATGGTCCGGATGCCGGCCTGTGGAAGCGCCGCTGGCGCCTGTTCTTCCTGGCGACCGCCGGCCTGTTCGGTGCTCGCAACGGTACGGAATGGGGCGTCAGCCACTACCAGCTGAAGCCGCGCTGAAGGGTTGAAGTGGGGGCGTCGGATTTCGCCCTGCTCCACCGGTAGACGCCCGCCTGCCGGTTGTTGCTCGCCCCCTGGGGAACACGATGGTGCCGCCACCCGGACGGCGCCTGAATTGGCTGGCTCGGCGCTTCGTCATCCTGCGCCTGACGCCGACCGTCTTAGTGGCGCAACCTACACCTTGCGCCGCTTCCGTGCTTCCACCCCGAATCCTTGGCCGAGCAGGCGGCAGCCGGCCTGGGCGAAATGCCGCAGCTTCGCGATCAGGCCGGGGTCCGGCTCTGCGCAGATATGTTGGATAGAGCCGACCAGGGCGATGGACGCGACCAGCGCGTCCGCATGGTCGTAGAGCGGCACCGCCAGGGCGTTGCAGCCCAGCAGGATTTCCTGCGGCGCCTGCGCGTATCCGCTGGCGCGAACGCGCTCGATCTCCGCTTTCAGCTGGGCCGGCGTGGTCAGGGTATGTGGGGTGAAGCCGGGCAGCGTGTCCTGCAACAGTTGGGCGGCCCGCTCCTCCGAGCCGAAGGCCAGGAAGATCTTTCCTTGGGCCGAAGCGTGCAGTGCCAGCACGCTGCCTGGGCGCACGCCGATCTCGATGGGATGCACGCCGTGGAAGGTGGAGGCGACGAACGCCCCCTGTGGCGTTGGCGTGCTCAACACCACGGCCAGGCCGGTGGCATCCCGCAGGCCACGCATCGTGCCTTCCAGGGTGCGGGCGATGTCCCAGCTCGGCGGGGCCAGATGCGCCACCAGGAAGGCTTTGGGGCCCAGCCGGTAACGGTTGGTATCGGCATCCTGCAGCAGGTAAGCGCGCTCCACCAAGGTCTGCAGATGCCGGAACACCGCGCTCTTGGTAGCCGAGAGCGCCGTGGCGACCTGGGTGACGCCGATAGGCTCCCCCGCCAGCGCCACGGTTTCCAGCACGGCTAGGACGGTATCGGCGGCGCGGACGCCGGCTGGTTCGGATGCGGGTGGAGCGGGCATGGCGATCTTCCCAGATGTTCTCACTACGTGAACGGCCTCCGGATTTCACTCCGAAGGCTAGGGCCGATCGTTGACAGGGAGAACCCCAATAAGGTCATCATCGCGAACAACGTTACCCATATAAGAACACGTCCGAGGGAATGGTCCATGATGCACACCCCACCATCGCGACTGGCCCCGCTGCCATGAGCAGCCGTCTGGCGGCCCGGATCGGCCGTTTGACCCTCAAGAATCCGGTGATCGCCGCCTCCGCTGAGCATCTGATCGAGGCTGACGGTATCCGGGCGGCGATCGAGGCCGGGGCCGGGGCCGTGGTGGTGAAGTCCACCAACGAGAATCCGGCCGGCAAAGAGCAGCTGCGCCGTGCCGAATACGTGGCGCTGGACGCACAGTGGAACCGGGTGCCGTGGGATGCTGGAGCGCCGCCGGAGGTTTCCCTGGCCTCACGCTCCGGCATGTCGCCGCTGGGGTTCGAGGCATGGCTGGCGCAGAACGTTGCCATGGACCGGCTGGCCCGGCAGCATGACTGCCTGCTGGTGGCCAGCCTGGTGATGGCGGACCTCGATGCTTCCCTCACCCTGGCCCGGCAGGTTGAGGCCGCGGGCCTGCGCGCCTTGGAATTCAACATCGGCACGCCCTATGCCAGCCAGGCCGCAAAGGGCGCCGTGACGACCGAGCTGCAACCCAGCCGCGTCGGTGAGCTGGTAGCGGCGATGCGGGGCGCGGTCTCCCTGCCGATCTGGGTGAAGATCACCGGACAGTCCGAGCGCGTGCCGGAACTGGCCGAAGCAGCCTTCTCCGCCGGCGCCGAAGCGGTGGTGATGGCCGGCCGGCTGCTCGGCCTGGTGCCGGACCTGGAGAGCATGGAGCCGATGCTGGGCACCAGCCTGGGCATCGGCGGCTACTGGAACCTGCCGTTGACCTGCCATTGGCTGGCCCTGACCCGCACGCGGCTGGGGGCCGACGCCTCGCTCATCGGCATCAATGGCGCGCGCGATGGCCATGACGTCGCCCGCATGTTGCTGGCTGGCGCCGGCGCGGTGGGCATCGCCTCGCCGGTCATGCTGCGCGGCCCCGGCGTGCTGCGGCAGGCGCTGGAACAACTGGATGTGTATCTGGCGGCGAAAGGCCTGACGGTGGCCGAGTTGGTCGGCCGTGCCGCCGACGCACGCCGCAGCTACGCCGACATGCCACCCCTGGACGAGAACTGGCGGCACTACGTGACTGCCGGCACCGAGGAGACGAACCCATGAGCGAAGTACAGGCCAAGGACGCGACCGACGCCACCATCGACCGGCTGATGCAGGGTGCCATCGACCTGCATACCCATCCCGGCCCCTCCCTGATGCCGCGTGCCGTCGACCACATCGAAGTGGTGCGGGAGGCGGCCGAGGCCGGCATGGCGGCGGTGCTGCTGAAGGACCATTACTACCCGACGAT